>Ga0307477_10001458_pt1 | contig 19845 bp, 27 predicted proteins | sample atmos_gasesECM2C_FD_203316 | JGI IMG/M metagenome (GOLD analysis project Ga0307477, IMG submission 203316) | Hardwood forest soil microbial communities from Morgan-Monroe State Forest, Indiana, United States - atmos_gasesECM2C_515 | ecosystem: Environmental > Terrestrial > Soil > Temperate...
CGATACCACCGGCGATATCCCAGCAGCAGTGACAGTACAACCGCGTACTGCAGCGGCTTACGGACATCCGCTTTGACCAGCCAGTAGTAATGAATCACACCCGCAATCGCAGCCAGATAAATCAGTTGATGCAGCCGGTTCCACCGGCGGCCACCGAGCCGGCGAATCCAGCCCGACGTCGAAGTAATGGCTAGAGGAATCAGCAACACAAAGCCGGTGAACCCAACGGTAATAAATCTCCGCTTGGCTATGTCGACGAGCATTTCGTGCACGTCAAAGAACTTGTCGAGCCAAATGTAGGTAAGGAAGTGCAGAGTCACGTAGAAAAATGAGAACAGACCAAACATGCGCCGGAAGCGAATCGGCCAGAGTTGGCCTGTCAGCTTGCGCAGAGGCGTGACAGAAAGCGTAACCAGCAGGAAGATCAGTGTCCAATCGCCCGTGGAGTGGGTAATGACTTCAATCGGATTTGCGCCCAGGTTTCCCGAATATGCCTTCCATGCCAACCGTGCAAGCGGTGCAAGGCAGGCCAGAAAAACAATGGGTTTGAGCCAGCGAATCATTTCCGGAGAATCCTAAAAATATTTCCTCAAGTCCATGCCGGTGTACAGGCTGGCCACCTGTTCGCCGTAACCGTTGAACATCAGCGTGGGACGCTTGAGGAAGTCCCCCAACCGCCGCTCGCTGGCCTGGCTCCAGCGCGGATGATCCACGTTCGGGTTTACATTGGAGTAGAATCCGTATTCGCTCGGTGCCGACTCGTTCCAAGTGTTAATGGGCTGATTTTCCGTGAACTCGATTTTTACGATGGCCTTGGCGCTCTTAAACCCATACTTCCAAGGCATGACGATGCGCAACGGCGCTCCATCCTGATTGGGCAGAATCTCGCCATACATGCCGAAGGTAAGCAGGGTGAGTGGGTGCATCGCCTCATCCATACGCAAACCTTCAACGTAAGGCCACGACAACACAGATTCCCTTTGCCCCGGCATCTGCTTTGGGTCGTAAATCGTGGTGAACTTCACGAACTCGGCTTTCGGCTCCGGCTCCGCCCGGTTGATGAGGACGCTCAGCGGGAAGCCGATCCACGGCACCACGATCGACCACCCTTCCACGCATCGATGTCGATATATACGCTCTTCGGGTGCGGCGAGTTTAATGATCGAATCCACATCGAGGACTTGTTTCTTCTTCACCAGACCCTCGATACTGACCGTCCACGGCCGGGTTCTGAAATCCTTAGCCAACCCTGCGGGCCCATACTTGTCAGTCGAAAATTCATAGTAGTTGTTGTAGTTGGTGACATCCTTATAAGGCGTGACGGCCTCGCTGGTGCTGAACTTGCTCTTCTGGATGCCGTCTATCTTCGCGTTGGCCTGAACGATAACGGGCGGGGACCGACGCTCGTTCAGTACGACGCCCGCCGCCGCTGCTGCTCCGGCCAAAGCCGCGCCGACCAGGAAATTGCGGCGGTTCAGGTAAACATTCTTGGGCGTAATCTCGGAAGAAGCAATATCGGCCGGCTTTTTGATCAGCATATTGGAGTTCATTCAACGTGACGAACGAACCCGACACCTTCTCGGGTTGGCGCGCGTTGCCCTTACAAGAAGACGCATTCAGTCCGGGAAAAGTTACACTCTTTCCTCCCGAGCCGTGAAAAACTGACCTTTCAATAAGCGTTCCCTATTCTTAGTGAGACCGAGAGCTTATGCAGAACGACGCTAACTACCTGTTCAGGGGGCTTGCCGTGAATCTGTACCGGCGGTAATAGATTTGCGTACCGAAGCGAGTGGGGCGTCATCGATGAAGGAAATGTCGCCGTTCGGCGATCGCTGAACCCCGAGTTCCTTCCACAAACTTGTTAGATTGACCGTCACAGGTTTATCTTTCATATCTTCATAGAGATTTTCTAGAACGCGTGTCCCCGTGGCTTCATCTCCGACTCTGAGCGCGCGCTCCAACGGCCAGTCCTTAGTAATGTTGCCGCCGGCGGCGAGAATTCCACGCAATGCATCTTCAAGACCTTTTTGATTGTGTGTTCGCTGGTGGATCTTCACGTCTGCTAATAGGCAAAACAGGGCTCCTCCCCAGTACGTCCGCCCCCACGTGTGTGTGCGATCGAGCCCCCCATCTCCTTCCCTTGGGAGTCCTTGAGGGAGATCACGAATCAAATCGCCCCACATCTCGGTGGGTTCGAGGATCCCGGACTGTACCCGAGCAATCGGTTCCACATATGTGGCGGTTCCTTCCTCAATCCAGTGATGTTTTTCCGCCACCGAGGGGAACGCCAAATGGACCATCTCGTGGGTCATGGTCCAATCCGCCTTCAGATCCGCCAGGGTCGTTTTGCGGCCAACCGAAATGGTGATAAGAGCAACTGGCGAGCCAAAGGTCCGACCGTTGTGAACGCCTCTGCCTTCGCTTGTAGTAATTTGTACGGCTACGTGAGGCACAGGATATCGACCGAAATAGGTAGCGACCGACTTGGAGGCGGCGTTGACCCACCCTATCAAATCTTCGCGAGCGGTGCCTCCTCCCCCCGGAGCGGTAAACACATCAATGACCCCGCCAGGAGCCACAATAGTCGTCAGTTTGTCATTGCCAATATCGCTGGCAAATGCAAGCATCGAGGTCAGCAGCGCAATTTTCCAAACGCTCCTGATTATCAATGGACCAGACAACCCGATACGCTCTCTCATTCCAACTCCGGGTTTCTTTATCCGCAAAAACATGCGGCAAGGCACGGTCTCGGAGTCAAGAGGGCTCGAAAACAAAACCGGACTCGCCGATGAGGAACGCCCCTGTTCGGCCTGCGGATTAGCCCCTTCCAAAATAAGGGAGCAATTCTCATGTCGTACCGATAAGTAGCCGCATTGGGGTGAGCAAGCCGTCCAGCGTCGCGCCTTTACCTACATATGCGTCCACATAAGTCAATTCCTCCGGAGCCACAAGAGTGTGGCCAGAAACCAGAATGATCGGGGTACCAGGACTGAGCCGCTTGATCTCCCGCGCCAATTTGAAGCTGATCATCCGGGGCAGTCAGTAAGTTAACAAGACTAGGCCAAAGGCGTTTTGCTCCATTCGCTCCAACCCCTCTCCGGTATTGCATGCAATCACCATCTTGAAGCCACAGCCTTCCAGAACTGATGTCAGCACTCTCAGCGCCCTACGGTTATCGTCGACATAGAAGACCGTGTGCCGCTTCGTTATCGTCGGACCTCCCCTTGTGGCAGAGTATTCTTGATCACCTAACTCTTAAGTGAGAATCGCTCATAGGCGGGCGGGGTGCACCGGGTTGTTGCACCGAGGCAATCAGTATCTCCTGCGTTGTAGGTTTTCTAGACTCCGCCCTGGTCGCACATGTCTGATAGAGTTCGTTCATACGCGCTCATTCTTCCTTTCTCGATCGGTCACGCTCGAACAGTTAATGGCCAGGTTTCTGATCTGTGCAATCGCTAACAGCGGTAAGCAAATCAAAGACCGCGGCGTCGCCGACCAACCGCAACACGTTGCGAGTCCCGACCAGTACGGCTGTACAACGTTTGCACCCTTTGAAATGCTCGTCCATCCGAGTGCGCAAGCCAGCACTGACTTCATCCTCCAAGTAATTCGAGATCTCGCGCCAAACCTCATCGCAACTGAATTTCACTGCCCTAGTCCCGCCTGTTTGCATCTACTACGATTCGTGTTCCATACATTCTGTGCGCGATTTTCACGGCATCGCCATCTGAAGCGATATCACCTTGATCCAGACGCCGCTGCCTTAGTCTTGCCCATAAAGAAAGCGGCATCATGTCATTCACCCAAGAACGGCATTCAGCCGATGCAGCGTTTCCACTGTACAATCTGGCTTGACACCTAATTCATCCTCCGCAAGATTGCACCGGTTCACCCAACACGTCCAGAACCCGTAGCTCTTGGCACCCGCGAGGTCCCAGAAATTCGACGAGACGAAGGCAATCGCGCTCTTGGGCAAGCCCAGGTGCTGTGAAATCAGCCCGTACACGCGTGGGCTGGATTTATCGATCTTCACCTCGTCAGCACTTATCACATCGACGAAAACGCTTTTCAGACCGGCGCTTTCCACCGTGGCAGCAAGCATTTTCGGAGAGCCATTCGACAAGATGGCCAACTTATATTGCGCTAGCTTACCCAATGCCGGCTTCACCTCGGGAAAGGTATCGAGGTGCAAATACGATTCCATCAACTCTGTGCGGGTCCCGGGAGGGCAAGCGAGGCCCAGACTGTTGCAAGCAAATGTTAGCGCCGATTCTGTCACGCTCCAAAAGTCTTCGTATCGCCCCGTGAGGCTGCGCAGCCAGCTATACTCCAGTTGCTTGGCCCGCCAGAGTTTGCTCAGTGCAGCACCCTGGCCAGGGAACTTACAGACGCACAGTGCAGTCACCGAGTAAAGCTCGAACAATGTACCGTAAGCGTCGAACGTAATCGCCTGGATGCGCGATGTCATGGTGACTCTCCCTGTAGTGATCCTGAGACACGTCCGTGACGCCGGGTCTGCATTCGACTCATTCGATGCTACGGATCAGGTGGCTGAGAGAGCTGAGGTCCCACGCAGGTCCTGTAGCCCTGCAACTCTCCTTCTACGCAAATAGCCGAGCCCTGAATCAAGAGAAACCCTTCCCGGGCCGAAGACGAGAATAAGCAGAGAGGCGAAGAAGAACGTATACGGATCGGCAGCATAAAACTTACCAGGATCGGAGAAGATGGAAAAGAGCGCCTCCCGATCTGCAGCTAGGTATGCCACCAGCATATCGATGGTGAGCGGTAGTGCGATGACCCTCGACCCGAGGCCGAGAAACAATAACACGCCACCCACACATTCGAGGGAACTGACGAAGTAAGCATTGAACGCCGGGAACGGTATTCCCAAGCTCGTGAAGAACCCCACGACTTTGGAAATGTGCATTAGCTTGCCATAGCCTGTCTGGAAGAACTGCCATCCCCAATAAAGGCGCACGGCAAGGAGCAGCGGCGATTGCAAGTGAGAGAGTGCCATCTCGCAAACCGAATGCACTCGAATGGCAGTATCTATAATCTTCTTCATGATTGCCTTTCTATTGAGGAAATGATTTCCTTGTTTGGAGATTCGGGCCGGCAGAACCAGCCCAAGCTCGACCAGTTCGCAAACCAACTCTGTACGATTCCGAGGAGCTTGCTTTCTGGAACGTCTCGTCCCTGAAAAGCCAGGACCGCTGTATCGGACAGGGTCTTACCTTGTCGGAGGGCATTGAGAAACAAGAAAGCCTCCGCCTCGATTCGCTTGAAGTAAACCGAGTAGTCAAGGCGATGGACCACCAAGAAGACAGCTTGCGGCTTCTGGCGCGCGACTTTGCGCACTCGCGTTTGTTTCCGGCGCTCCGAGATCGCGTTGCTTGCCATCTCACCATCGGAGTCATCTTTCCGGATCTCAAGGAGCAAATCATCTACGGGGTGGCGCAGGCTAAGCAGTTGAATGTAGGGTTGCAAGCGGAATCGCGGGTCCGGGTCTGAGGCCAGCATCTCCTCAGGAATCAAGACAGGCTCCGCCGCACCGTCGAAAGCTTCGATTTCAGCCCATTCCAAGCGAACCATATCCAGCGCTAGGGCTGCGCGCGGTTGGATGTGTTCGGGATGGCTTCGTAACCACCACTCCAACCGAGAGCCAAGATTTCGCAGAGTAAATGACTCAGAAGGACAGTCGATAAGATAGGCTTTGGACAATGCCTCAAATCGTCGCGGACCGATGATCGCCCCAAGACCCCGAAAATCCTCCTCCAAAGCCGCGAGTACGCGAAACCAATATTGGCGATTGTAAATTTCCAGGCGCTCAAACGAGCTCAAGCGATCATTTGGCTTGACGAACTCTGCAGCCACCTCGTGCATTGACCTGCCGTCCCGAGCACGCGGCTGCATCTGCTCGCCGGGAGTGAGGGGCTGCATGACCGCCTCAAGCATTCGCCGTTGGATTTCCAGCAGGTTCATAATGCCACCGCCATTTCTGCGACGAACTGCTTCGCCTTTAGCGCCTCGTTGTGAACCTCTTCGAAGGATGGAATCTTGTCGTCCCACTCGAGGAGCGTTGCCGTACGCCCTGCTCGTTCGATGGCGCGGGCATAGAGTTTCCAGACAGGGTCGATCACCGGGTGGTCGTGCGTATCCAGAATGTACTTTTCAAATTTTGAATGGCCCGCGATATGGATCTGCGCGACCCGCTCTGCCGGAACACCATTTACGTAATCAAGGGGATTGAAACTGTGGTTTCTTGAAGAGACATAGATGTTATTGACGTCCAGGAGAATGCCACAATCCGCCAATTCCACCACTTCGGTGAGAAACTCCCACTCCGTCATCTCCGAAACGTGGAATTCGGCATAACTGCTTACGTTCTCGACCGCGATCGGGATCTCAAGAAAGTCCCGCACTTCACGAATTTTCTGTGCGGTGAGGCGGGCAGCCTCGAACGTATAGGGCATGGGCAGTAGGTCGTGACTGTAAGTACCGTCCACGCTGCCCCAGCAGAGGTGGTCGGTGAGCCAAGGTGTCTTCGTGCGCTTGACCAGGGTCTTTAGTCTCTTCAAGTGTTCGCGATTTGCTGGCTCATGGGAGCCAAAGTACATGGAGACACCATGCTGGACGACTCGATAACGCTCAAGAATCTGATCGAGAACATGCAGGGGTCGCCCACCATCGATCATGTAGTTCTCGGAGATGATCTCGAACCAATCCACAACCGGCTTTTCGGAGAGAATATGCTGGTAATGAGGCACGCGAAGACCTATCCCAACTCCGAAGTCTGTGAATCCGTTGAAAGGATTTGCTGGCATGTCAGTATCTTCCTAAAAGGAAAAAGCGGGTCGGGAGTTCAATTCCGACCCATTGGGGTTGAGGTGCCTTCTAGTTCTGGTCCTGCTTGGGTGGATCAGCGGGCATTTTTGATCCATCGGTTGCGCAGCCGCCCTTGCCTTTGCAGGAGTTCTTGCCTTTGCAGCCGTTGTCACTGGCCTTACAGCCACCCTTGCCCTTGCAGGAGTTTTGGCCCTTACAAGCGTGCTTTTCCGTTTTGTCTTTCTTGTCCTGCTTGTCCTTGCCGCCATCATCACTCATGCTCACCGCTTTGATTCCGGCGTTGTTCTGGCCTAACGTTTGTGCGTTAAGCTTTGCGGTTGCGCCTGTCATCAAGCCTGCCAGCGCAGCGCCTGCCAACAAAGCCTTCATTGAAGTACTCATCTTGATCTCTCCTTTTACGAGTTTGATTTGTGAATCGTGTGCAGCAACACTCGTTTTCAGGAGAAGCTCACACCTCTTCTAATTGAGGAGGAGTAAGTGAACTGCCACCGCGAGCCTTGCCCAGGTTTGGGGAAGTCTCTGGCCGGTTGCCCCGATCAGCGTGAATGTCGCTGGCTGGCCGTTCGATGTAGAGGCGGCCAAGAAAGTTACGTACACCCCAGCGAGAGGAAAATAAAAGAGACAACCTCACTTCGATTTTCGGCGCCCACTCTCACACAGCAATACTGTCGAATGAAACAACGCGGGTTCGAATGGGCCTTAAACGGATACCCTTCGGCAAAATGGTTCTTGACCAATCGCCACCGACGTAACTTCTGACAACCCGTCAACATCGAACGCCTGAGTTCAGCGAAAGACTGTCGCAATGCAATGCCACTGAATGGTTGTTGCAACGGAGGCGACCGCCTTCGCAAAACATTGAATCAGGCCTGAGCTGCAGACAGCGAACGCTCGAGTGACAGCGGCTATGTCTATACAACGGTTACTCTCTGTCTTCGGAATAGTATTACTGTTCCTAGGTCTAATGCCGTCTGCTCACTCGCAGACCAAGAATGAAGTCGGACTGGTGATCGGTGCTACAACCACGCGGAGCCAGACCCTGTCCCAGGGTGGAAGCTTGAGTTTCAATGCGAGCTTAGCGTTGGGAACGGAGTACGACCGACGCCTAGCAACTACCAAGCGACTGGCGATATACGGGGGCGCGGATTTTCTGGCCTCGCCGTTAGACGTGAAGCTGAGTCAGCGCCCTCCAGGCGTGAGCCCTGAGTATGCCTATGTGTTTCTTACCCCGCATGTGCGGGTGAAGTTTAATCCCGCCGGACCGATTGCTCCATGGTTATCTTTCGGGGGAGGATACGCTCGCTTCCGTGAAACGGCGCCTAGTGGCATTACTTCGTTCACACCCGGAACCAACACCGGCACATTCGAGTTTGGCGCGGGAATCGACACCCGCAGTGTTGTCCGCTTGCTGAGGATACCGATCGGATTTCGATTTGAGGTGCGTGACTTCTATTCCGGTGTGCCAAATTATAACCGACAAATTGATGCCACCCGGCAAAATAACGTGGCCTTCACCGGCGGCTTGTTAATCAGGTTCTAGTCGAGTGACCTCGATTAAGTATCGCCTTCCGAGTCTCCTGTGATGGCAACTCATAGATCGGTTGAACGGACAAAGGTGATGTGCATGTAGAAAGGAGCCCCATACTTCGCGCGGCTTTGGCCGGCGGGCGGGGGCTGGAGCTGACATGTGGTCAAGATAATCGAGTTCTACATACCGGACAGCTTCCCGAGAAAGGTGGCGGGGGTATCGCCTGCGCGACGCGGGAAGGTGATTGAGTTCAGTTCGCGGATACCAACAAAAGTGACCCGCATTCAGAAAGGGGCTCCCATACTTCGCTCGGCTGTCATCGGTGGGTTAGGAATGGAGTTGACAGATGGTGATCCGTCCGTTTCTGAGCGGACCAGTGAATTGCGCAGGGGAAATCAAGAGTGGGCGAAATCCGACTTATCGCAATCCCTTTGGCCGGACAGGACTCACGGCAAAGACAACGGCGACAACGCAATCGTTAGGCTTCACGAAGTCCATGAGTTTCAGCCAGATGTGGTCGACTGACGCGGGCGAATCGTGCACTCGAGTGGATGGCCGATTTCATCGCATCCTGTTCTCGAGATGGAAAGGCGCGGCTTCGACATCGAGTGCCGAACGCTGATGTTTGATCGGAGGGGTCCGAGCACCTCCGCCTGAAGAGAAGACTCGCATCGATGCGGATACTGGATCTAGGATGTGGCACGGGAACTAACCTGGCGAAGTTGGGAGTCACCGAGTCAGATGAAGTGACGGGTGTGGACATCGACGACAAGGTTTTGGCGATCGCGAGGCACCGATTTCCGCGGCGAGCGTTTTTCGTCGGTGCGGGAGAGAAGTTGCCCTTCGACAACGCGAGCTTCGACCGAGTGATTTCCAATGTCGCTCTGCCTTACATGGATATCCCGAAAACGCTTCTTGAGATTCACCGCGTTTTGGTTCCTGGAGGCCAAGTCTGGCTCAGCCTTCATCCCGCCAGTTTTACAGTGAGAGAGATTCGGAGCACGTCTTCTCATTTATTGTCGCTGGTGTTCCGACTCTATGTATTGGGGAACGGTGTGGTGGTTCCACTGCACAGGAAAGACTCTATGGTTTGTGAACGGGCGAACAGAGTCCTTTCAGACAGAGCGCGGAATGAGGATCGCACTCCGGCGCGCGGGATTCATAAATGCCACTTTTACTCGGCCAGAGGGACCGGTCGGAAAGAGGCTGATTGTGCAGGCAATAAAGACAGACTGGACGTCAAACGGTCACACGCACTCGTTGCCGATGCGGGCCTAAATCCCCGGTTCAAATTCCATTGCAGCACACAACCACATATTTCAAACTCCTGGCTTCCTGCCGCGATATGAAGTGGCGCGGCATGAGATTCTCCTTGGGCCCTAATGGATGGATGAGAACCGATGAGAAACACAATCACGTCCACGCTAATCGTCGCAGGAGTTCTTCTTGCCGCCTCGCCGTGGCTGGTGGGCGGCGATAGAACCATCGATACCGAACACAGTAGCTTGAAGATTCACGTGGGTAAGGCAGGTCTGTTCTCCGCGGCGGGTCACGATCACTGGGTAACCGCACCTTTCGCCGAAGGCAGCTTCAATGACAGCGATCTCCCGCAGGTCGCCTTTACCGTTGACGCCCGCAAGCTCACGCTTGTCGAAGACAACAAATTGAGCGCGGAGCAGCAAGCGGAAATTCAACACACCATGCATGCCAAGGTCTTAGAGAGTGAAAGCTATCCGCTCATCATCTTTCATTCTACGAAGATCGAAAAGGCCGGAGTCAACCACTGGCTTGTCACCGGTGAGTTGACACTCCGCGGTCAGAGCAGGCCTGTCCGGGCGGGGGTGCACTACGCAGAGGGAGCCTACACAGGTCATTCCACGATCAAGCAAACTGATTTTGGCATTAATCCCATCAGCGTCGCGGGTGGGGCTGTGAAGGTCAAAAATGAGTTAGAAATCCAGTTCGTAGTTGTGCCAATCCGATAACAGATTTGCGTTGAGCCTGCAACCTGCAATTATAGAAGCCCAAGAGGAAGGAGGACTATGAGTTCACGGCGTACGTTTATACAGAGTGCGATTACCACTGTGGTGGGCTTGGCCGGCGCCTCGCGGCTGTTCGGCATGAATCGACCGCGCGCATCCGATCGTCCCACAAATTCGACACCGCTGCCAGTGATCACGCCCGACGTCAAGGAGCAGCCATTCACCATGGACAATGGCGTGAAGGTGTTCCAGCTCACTGCAGAACCCGTAAGGCGAAAAATCGCGCCCTGGAAGACAATCGATTGCTGGAGCTTCAACGGCTCGTGCCCCGGCCCTACGATCCAAGTGAACCAGGGAGATCGTGTTCGCATCGTTCTGGAAAATCACCTGCCAGAATCGACTGCGATCCATTGGCATGGGCTTGAAATCCCCTATGCGACGGACGGGATGCCGTACCTCTCACTGCGGCCGATTGCGCCCGGATCACGGCTCGCATATGAGTTCACAGTTCACCAGAACGGGACGTTCTTCTATCACTCGCACGCACCCATGCAGCAGATGATGGGGATGGTCGGCTTGTTCATCCTTCATCCGCCGAAAGCGCATGTCCCTGCTGTCGATCACGACTTTGGAGTCGTTCTGCAGGAGTGGGCCGTGCTACCTAACAACACCACCCCGAACACCGCCAATATGGAGTGGAATTGGCTGACCTTCAATGGCGCCGTAAGTCCAATGACTACACCCTTGGTCGTGCGGCTCGGCAGTCGCGTGCGCATCCGATTCGTCAACATCGGCATGGACCACCATCCGATGCATCTGCATGGCCACACCTTCGTTGTGACAGGCACGGAGGCCGGGCGACAACCCGAAACTATGTGGGGACCGGCCAACACGGTGCTGGTAGGCGTCGCACAGGCGCGCGACATCGAATTCGTCGCCAACAATCCGGGCGAGTGGATGCTCCACTGCCATATGCCGCACCACAATATGAATGCGATGAGCGATCTGCTTGGCGATCGCATGATGATGACTGCTGACACCGAGGACGACCGGGCGCTTCGCCAAATGCAGACCCTTGCTGACGACGTCGGTTTCGAACATGTGCATCACGCGCCCATCGCGGCGGGCGCGAATCAAGTTCCTGGTTTTCCCCAAGATGCGTTCATGGACATGGGCATGGATGAAGCGGTCGCAAAGCCGGAAAATAACGGCCTGCCGCGGAACTGGAGTGCCATGATGATGGGCATGATGACCCTGGTGCGAGTGCTGCCGCCCGATCTGTATGAGCGCGTCATGCGCGATGTCCGCAATGGCTATGTTGCGCCCCTCCCCCCGGCCGCGGGGCACTCGCACCATCACGAAGGAGGTGCGGAATGAGGTTGCGATTTCCGGTGCCAGGCTCCCGGCTGTCGTCCTTCCTGCTCGTGTCAACAATGATGTTTTCACAACAGCCGGGGACCGATTCGGATAAAGGGCAAGCGTCAACAAGAGCGACGCGGCAGAACTCCGCGCAACAACCGTCACAAGCCGTACCGCAGGTGTTCTTCCCTATGGCCGACCAGCCGGAAATGGAGATGCACCATCACGGCGAGATTCCGGAGGTGATGCCGCAGTTCCCACATCTGGGGAACTCGCAGCGCGTAGTTTCCGGCCCTACTTACCAACTGGAGGACTTGGAGCGGATGGCGACGGCGCATAACCCTCCCCTCGACCAGGCACAACGCGCAGTGGAGGCGGCGCGTGGCCGCCAGCGGCAAAGTGGGCTATATCCAAACCCGACAGTCGGTTATGAGGGTGAGGAAATACGGGGAGGAGCGTACGGCGGCGGAGAGCAGGGATTTTTCTTAGAGCAGCCGATCATTCTCGGCGGCAAACTTGCGCTTAATCGCAAGGTCGGTGCCGGCGAAGTAGGGCAGCGTCAGGCTGACGCAGAAGCGCAGAGACGCCGGGTGGAGAATGACGTGCGCGTAGCCTACCATCATGTCCTCGCAGCGCAGGAGAGACTTGCGATTGAGCGCGATTTGGTCGGCATCGCCCAGAGCACGGTGCGCATCGTTCACCAGCTCGGCAATGTCGGTCAAGCAGACGAAACTGAAGTCTTGGAAGCCGAGGCCGAAGAGCAGCGTATGGAGATCGCTGCTGGCGTCGCCCAACACAGGTTGTGGCGTCAGTGGATGATACTCATTTCAGTTGTCGGTGTTCCATCCCTGCCGGACGGAAGCGTGGCCGGACGGATCGACGCTGATTTGCCTTCGCTAGACGAGCGCCAGTTGCTGACCTCGCTGCTCGCAGCCAGCCCAGCCGTGCAGACTGCGCAGGCCGGGGTCGAGCGCGCAGAAGCTGCCCTGAGGCGAGCTCGGCGGGAAACCATTCCTGACCTTACACTCAAGGGTGGATTGCAACAGAATTACGAACTGCTCAATCTTGGGCCAGGCCGCGAGGTCGGTCTCCAAGGCTTCGCTGAAATTGGCTTACATCTTCATCTCTGGGACCGCAATCAGGGCAACATCGCAGCAGCCCGCTCTGACCTCGAAGCTGCACAGGATGAAGTACACCGTGTCGACCTCATACTTCGCAAGCGCTCGGCAATGTATGCCGAAGAGTATCGCAGCGCGCGTTTAACTGCGGACCGATATCGGGGAGAGATCCTTCCTCGACTGGAGCGCGCTTATGGGCTCATGACTGCGCAGTACGGTGAAATGAACGCTTCGTTCATCCGCGTGCTCAATCTGCAACGCATGCTTTACGAGAATGAGACAGGTTACATCGATGCCCTCGAACATTCCTGGACCAGCAGCGTCGCTCTGGGCGGATTTCTACTGGAAGGTGGACTAATGGCGCCGGATTCGATGGAGTTGGACATGCCCACAAGCGGGATCGAACGGATGGAATCAATGGATCGGACTTTCCGAATGTTCGGCAGGCCAGATTCCCAATAGAAACGTAGTCTCGAGGACGCAGTACGCTCAACTGACAAAGTCCCATCTGGCCTTCATGAAACTTCGTGTCGACACCGCGCATCTCACGGCTGACGTTTTCCTTTTTCTTCCTGGAGGCGCCCAAACTGTGGAAGGGACCGAGACTCAAGGGGTTGAACAGCGTCCTATCACTAACAAACCATCATTCCGGTTCTGGAAGACGGGGCGATTTATTACGGTGGGGTCCCTCGGTCTGGCGATAATCCAAGGCATCTGTGCTACGGCAGTATTTGTCAGCGGGATAAGCACCGCTCTCGGGCTCTCCACCGTCGCTGCCGCCACCGCTGCAGGACCGGCGACCGGCTTTCACGCCAACAGGTTCCGAATTCCGATGCTCGCTATTGCCGGGCTCGGGGCCGTAGTCAATCTTGTGCTTTTATGGAATGCAGAACGCATGCGCAGGAACCCGGCTGCTCTTTGGCGAATGCGTCCTCTTGCTCGAAAAGAACGCTGGGAGAAACGGATCCAGCTCGGCGCATCCATCCTCACCCTGCTTCTGATCGCGGGCGAACTTCTCGCGCATCCAATGTTTCACCACGAACTGTAGACACCGTTATCTGGCCCTGAATTCTCAAGTTCGCTTTCAAGCCTCGCATGCAACCGCTCACTGAAACCGCTCGGCAGCGCAAAGGTGCGCTCATCTGCGATCAGGTAGACGATATTGCGAGTGGAGTCAAGAATAGCCGCGCAATGGCGACAGTGGGCCAGATGTTTTTCCATGCTGGCAAGCACGGAGGGATCGAGATCTCCGTCGATGTAATTGGAGATTTCGCGCCACACATGTTTGCAATCTAGAGCCATAATCAGCCTTTCGTGCCCTTCCAGCCTTGCATTCGCAACTCAGGAGCCAGCATTTTCTGCATCATCAGACGCGCCCGGAATAGCCTCGTCTTCACCATTCCCTCGCTGATGCCAAGCAAATGGGCGGTCTCCTGAATATTCATCTCACGGACGTCACGGGAAATCAATACCTCCCGATACATTTCCGGCAGCTCGTCTAGCGCTCGCTGCAGAACTTCCCGCAGTTCCTTCCGGTCAAGAGCCTCTGAAGGAATCTCCCGCCAGTCAGTCAGCACTGCCGGCGTGTAGTCACTGTCACCATCATCCGTAAACTCTTGAAGCGATATCTCGGACTCCGAACGTGAGCGGCGGAGTCTCATTCGCGCTTCGTTCAACGTGATTTTAACCAGCCAAGTGCTGAACTTCGCTTCTCCACGGAAGCTGCCCAGAGCTTTATATGCCTTAAGGGCTGCTTCTTGCACGACCTCTTCAGCATCTGCCTCGCTCTTGAGAACCGAGTACGCGGTCAAGAAGACTGCCCGCTCGCAAGATTTTATCAATGCATGGAACAGTTCCCGTTCACCTGCGACAATGCGAGAGATCATCTCCGCTTCTGTGAGCGGCTGCCCGTCCATTGTGGTCGACGACGACTGCGTCTGGTTGCTATTCAAGCGGCAACCTGCAGATTACGAGCCAAGGATCAATACCATGTGGGACCAGGACGGCTTCTGCAGCAGCCGTGTGTTCCGCTGTGTCTCTGAGCCTATCCATCTCCGCCCTTCGTGATCCGCTTAGCTGGTATTTCCGTCCCACGACCTCTTGATGAAATCCCCAGAAAGAAAGTTACAGACACGCGGGGTGATGTGATCCCTTCTCAAGTTGTTCAGGTGTGCTTCAAGATTACGTTTGAGCGCAGCGTTGGGGAGTTGTTAACCGCTTGAGCGAAACCATTACGTAACTTTTCTCACCGCACCTCATCTGAATGGCAGACTCAGATCTTGATGTATGTGCCTTCTTAGCAAGTGTATTGACGATTCCCGAAATTTTCGGGAAAGAAAAGGAAATTAAACATATGAAGCTATCAACCGTGCGCAAGAATCTGCTGCCTGGGCTGGCCCTGCTTCTGGCTACCAGCGCATTCGCAGCAAACAATGTCAACAAGGGTTCATTAGAGGTGTTTGAGCCCATAACCGTCAGCGGACATCAACTGGCGCCGGGGCAGTACAAGCTTCACTGGGACGGAACAGGTTCTAACGTTGAACTAATGATCCTGTCGCACGGGAAGCTGGTGGCCACCGTGCCGGCTCAGTTGGTCGACCTGAGTCAAGCCGAGCGTGACAACGCGACCGTGTCGCGCACCAACGATGATGGCAGCCAGTCTCTGACCCAGATCGACTTCGCCGGCAAGAAGTACGCGCTGGCATTTGGCGATGAGTCGGCGGCGACTACCTCAGCATCGCCGGATGGCAGCCAGTAAGTAACCTGGGTACGCAACCAGGTCGCTCCAGCTGGTGTTGGGAGGGCCATAGAGTCACTGTCTCAGGAGCTTGGCAACATGTCTTCAATTCGTAAACCAACGGTGATGGAGTAACCGAGGGGCGAAACCGAGTCCTCACCATTCGTGTATCCCACAAACGGACTACTTATTCACGCTGTGGAGTCCGATGAATTTGCCGAGTTCGTTAGGAAGCTGTCGAAATCGACTTGGTTTTGCGAGGTCGCGGAAGCTTAGCTCAGTTCTCGGTCATAAGATCACATTTGCGACGGAGCGTGGAGTGAGGGTGTAGCCGTCAATTAACGAATCTGGATCGAAAGTCCTACTCGATTCTTAAGCGAGATCCCAGCATTAATAACAAACAAGGAGGCAGTATGTCGACGGCAAAGCTTGTAGTTATTTACCCTGTTCCAACGGATATTGAACAGTTTGAGCGGCTCTATCTTGAGCAACACGTTCCGATGGCCGTTGATAGGCTCGCAGGCAAAACAAAGATCGTGGCGACGAAGGTTTTAGATTCGGCGCGAGGTGGCCTCGCACCCTTCCATAGGATTGCAGAAATCCATTTTCCTTCGATGTCGGCGTTGCATGCGTGTGCCGCGTCTGAAGGAGCACAAGAGACTCTTGCGAACGCTGTTTCCATTTCGACCAGTGGCCTACCGATTTTCATCGTTGCGGAAGAAGAGACGTTCGTGTTCTAAGGTTGAGTTGTGACTTATGGGCACTTCTTAGGATGGCTTACTCCCGGTCGTCATTGAGACGGTCGAGCTAGGATCGCGACACCCGACCGTCAATGTGCAGGCGGTGATCGGGGTATCGACAGGAGACCTGCATGCACGCTCTGAAGGACAAAATTGCGCTGATTACAGGCGGAACGAGCGGCATGGGAGCCGCCACCGCTAAACGCTTCCATGAAGAAGGGGCGACCGTCATTGTGACAGGCTCGAGCAAAGCCAGCGTAGAAGCTGCGCGCAAGGCGATGCCCTACGTCGAGGCCATCGCCTCGGATGCGGGTGACCCGAAGGCCGCCAAGACATTGGTCGATCACATAAAGGAAAAGTACGGCCACCTCAACATCCTTTTCGTCAACGCCGGGATCGCCAAAGTTGCCCCGCTCTCCGCCGCTGATGAGGCGCACTTCGATGAACTCTTTCGTGTCAATGTTCGCGGCCCCTACTTCCTGCTCAAATATGCGTTGCCGGCAATGACGGATAGCGGGTCAATTATTCTCACTTCTTCCATGGGCGCACTTAAGGGCATGCCGGGACTGAGTGTCTATAGCGCGACCAAGGCCGCGCTGCGCTCGTTTGGACTCAGCTTAGCTGCCGAACTGGCTCCGCGCCGCATCCGCGTCAACACTATCACTCCCGGCCCCATCAACACTCCCATCGCCGGCAAGATGGGCTTAAGCCCGGAACAAATCGCGGGCTTCGGGCAGATGGTGGCGAATGGGCCGCTCGGCCGTCCGGGGGAGCCGGAAGAAATCGCGGCGGCTGCCCTCTATTACGCTTCAGACGAGTCAAAGTTTACGACCTGAACGGAACTGCGCATCGATGGCGGCATCTCGGCGGTGTGACTCAGGGCATGAAGAGCTTTCTGTATTTGGGGGAACAGCCAAGGAATTGTCCGAGGTGCTATTACATCTGACAGTTTACTGCGGTTTCCCCACTGTGTTCTCCGGCTTCCGTGTTCTCCAGGGAATTAAAGCCGAGATCAGTTCCGTGAAATAGCAAGGCAAGCAATCAACCTAATACAAGTTATAACGAGAGACTCTGATGAGCATAAAGCAAGCGTTGGCAGAGCAGAAGGCAAGAGTTCAGGCGAGGCTGGGCGAGAGGTTCAATGTCATCTCCGGGGAAGTGGAACGCATCCGGGGTTTGGGCTTTCTTGACCGCTCGCTGAAGGCCGGACAGGCTGCACCCGGATTTACGCTGCCGGATGCGTATGGCAGGGAGGTCTCGCTCAAGACGCTGCTGGCCAAAGGGCCGGTCGTGGTCAGCTTCTATCGTGGCGAATGGTGTCCGTACTGCAACATCGAACTACATGGCTTGCAGGAAGCGCTGCCGAAGATCCAGGAATTCGGCGCGACCCTGATCGCGATCTCTCCCGAGAAGCCGGACCACGGGATCGTCGCGACTGAGAAGAACAAGCTGACCTTTCCGGTGCTAAGCGACTTTGGCAACAAGGTGGCGCGGCAGTTCGGGATCGTGTTTCAGCTTGGTGCGCAGCTGAAAGAGTTTTCGAAGAACGTTTTCAAGAACGACGTTGCCCTCCGCAACGGAGAGGATTCGTACGAGCTTCCGGTTCCGGCAACCTATGTCGTCGATGCGAAAGGCATCATTCGCTTCGCGCATGCCGACGAGGACTATATGACAGGTCGCGCGGAACCCGAAGCGGTCGTCGCCGCGCTGGAGGCGATTGTGCGTCCGGTCGCTCACTAAGAGTTTCCCACGGTATGCGGGCGGTGCGCTTCCCCAGATCAGCTTGTTCCGCTAGCTCAGGCCAGCGGATGGCAAAACTGCCCGCAGGAAGGGGCCGTTGTCTCTCGCAGAGACGAAGGACCCTCCTTCCCAGTGGCGACGGCCGAATGTCAACAAGCGGTTACGGGCGGTCCTGAATCTAAGCTCTTGAAGAACGCACATGAAGATCGTGATCATCTCCGACTTGCACGGCAACTTTGATGCATTAGAAGCATTGCCGGAAACGTACAACGAACTATGGGTCTTGGGAGACTTGGTCAACTATGGTCCCGAGCCGGCGGCCGTCGTCGATTTTGTCAAGGCGAACTGCTCAATTGTTGTGCGGGGAAACCACGACCATTCCATCGGATATGACGAAGATCCCCATTGTAGCCCTCGCTTCAGAAAGATGGCCGATGTAACACGCCGGTACACAGCTTCGGTGCTTAATCAAGACCAGAAACAATTCTTGAAGGCCTTGCCTCTTCACAAGGAGTTGCGACGGCAAAACACGCGATTTTATCTCTGCCACGCAAAACCATCCGATCCCCTCTACGGGTATTGCCCAGCAGATTCTCCCGACTGGATCGGCGAAGTCCAGGCGGTATCCGCGGATGCCCTGCTGGTTGGCCATACCCGTGCGCCTTTTATGCGTCGCATAGGCAACTGCTTGATCGTCAATCCTGGCATCCTTGGCCAACCGAAGACTGGCAAGCCGGACGCTTGCTACGCCCTGTGGGAAGACGGCTCGTTTCATTTGAAGTCATTTCGGTATTCAGTGGCAAAGACCGTCGCGAAGCTGCGGGCGCTTTCCCTGCCGCAGGAGGTGGAAGATGACCTGATTACCGTACTTGAAACCGGCTCGGTAAAGGCACGATGAGTCGCAGATGCAACCAACTGGTCCTGAATCCGTGGATCCACTACGTCATTAACGAAATACCGTTCGAGGTCTGGTGCTGGGGAGAACCCAGGTGGGATTTTCGTACCCCATTCGGCGGTCAAGCGGGAGTTTGTTCAGTCCCCGCGAAACACGGACAGCGGGTAAGTCCTTCGGTTTCGCGAGCAGTTTGTTACGAGAACGTCGGTAATTCTGAGCGATAGAAGTAGCGGCGTTCCAACAATACGAGCGGAAGCTCAAACGCGCGAGCCTCTTCGCGTTTGAATGCGAACGCGTTGCCACATTCCAGCATCGCACAGCTGGCCTGGAATATGGCGTCTTCGCCGTGAGCCGCCATAGTTTGAGCTCCTCCTACCACTATCCACGCTCCACACTTAGGACAGATCACGCACGAGCACGCAATTCGGTCCGGCATGCAGGAATTATAAAGTGAAGGATGTTAGCACTGCCTCCGATTGATCGGATTGAATAATCTGTGACTTTCTGCACGCTCCGCGGTATCGTCCGAAAGAGCGCAACCGCAGCTACAACCTCTATCTTCATTCGTGCGTCTGCCGCTTAGTTAGCATGGTTCCAGGAAGGCAATTGAACCGTGGCGAGGCTTACATAGTTCTGCCCTAGGCTAGAATCCACCAACGGCCAACCTGGGCGGGAGTGCTCAGAAAGGTTATCCGATGCGAAGAAGAGATGAGAGTGAGACCTAAGAAAACCGCCGGGAACAACTGTGAGTTTGCTGCAAGGCTGCTTATTACTATATTCATAAGTAAGTAGACATAGAGTATAATGGCTGGCATGAAGCGACGCGACGCTCGTGCCCTCGACCATAAGACGTTGGAAGAGATTCGAATTCGTGCGGTGGAGAGAGTGCAAGCGGGCGAG
>Ga0307477_10001461_pt1 | contig 19823 bp, 22 predicted proteins | sample atmos_gasesECM2C_FD_203316 | JGI IMG/M metagenome (GOLD analysis project Ga0307477, IMG submission 203316) | Hardwood forest soil microbial communities from Morgan-Monroe State Forest, Indiana, United States - atmos_gasesECM2C_515 | ecosystem: Environmental > Terrestrial > Soil > Temperate...
ACTATGATTTATATTACGCCAGATAAATATCTTCCGCCGCTCGGGATGACAGGGTGTGGATGGATTCATCGGGAGGTCAGGCCGTCCCCTCGTAAGGCGATTGCGGAGCCTTGGTCCGCCGGACGGGCAGCATTGCCCGTCCCCACATGGTCTGTAATGAGCGGCGAAAGACCTTCGCAATTTATGACCATGGTATAATGACCATAGTTGGAGCGAGAACATCTCATGAAAACCGTACCCGCAGGCGCATTCAAAACTAACTGTCTCGCCATCATGGACGAAGTGAAGGCCAAACGCGAGACGGTGGTGATCACCAAACACGGTGAGCCAGTAGCCAAGCTTGTGCCCATTAACACGGGCAGCGACGAGATTTTTGGGTTTTTCCAGAGTAAGGGCAGGCTCACGGGCGACGTGGTCTCCCCCGCGCTGTCTTCCGAGGAATGGGGTAGCCTTCGATAGGAAATTCTTGTGATTCTGTTGGACACCCATGTTGTGGTTTGGCTGGCTCTCGAACCGGCGAGGATTTCAAAGAAGGCTCGATCGGCAATCGAGCATGCTCGGCAGCGCGGCGAAGGGCTTGCTGTGTCCGATATCACCTTGCTCGAAATTGCCACGATTGAGAACAAAGGCCGTATTAAGTTGAACGCCAGCCTGGAGGCTTTTCTGGCTGAGGTCGAAGCCAGGTTCATTGTGATGCCTATGACTGGCCGAATCTGCGCGGGTGCCCTGGCGCTGCCGGCGGCTTATCCTAAGGACCAAGCCGATCGAGTTATTGGAGCAACGGCACTTGTCGAGGGATTCCCTCTGATTACCGCGGATGATGGGATCCGGCGATCGAAGGCACTCAACACAATTTGGTGAGCGCGGCCGCCATAAGCGACCTGGATTCAGAAATCGACAACTGCACAAAATCATTCGCTCCGACTATTCCCAAGATCACTCGCACGGGAACTGGAAACTGCCGCCGGGTGGGATCGTGCACGACCGTCGGGTCGGATAGATGGTACCAGCGCCCGCCGGTTTGAAGCTCGCATCCGCCGGCGGCCAGGACATTTTTGACCCACTCACACTCGCGGCCATAGGTAAGTGCGACCGCAAATCCGTTGGGCTTGCGAAAGACATTTATGGGCGTGCGATAGACCTTGCCCGATTTTCGCCCCACGTGAGTGATGATCCCAAACAGAGGCAGCCATCCTGCAAACAGGCCAGTAATTCGGTTGGTGACCGCGAGATTGAAGCGCGCGAGCGACTTCTTCCGGAAGCGCATCATCAGCATCCCTGACAACAGGATTACCACCAAAATGAGTATCGCGATCGGGCTCACGCATAAACGATGCGAATCACGCAGCAGTAGCTTCGAAGATTTACGAGTTGCTCATCATCGACAAACCGATGGCGCCTTCGAGCGAGATTCACCCTCTTAGTCACTGGAATATGGGTTTGCTCGGCCATTAAGAACGGTAACGTTCTACGACTTCGCCCACTATGCGAAGGAACGTCGGCACGGATTCGTTCTTGTTTATGAAGACATCCGCACCCAGCAACTTGTCCGGAGCCGTGCCCGAGTACAAAATAATCGGAACATCGGGCTTGATCGTCTTCATCTCCCTTGCAAGCTGAGCGCCTGTGGTTCCGTGGAGGAAGTGGTCCGTTATCGTCGCGCACACCGGGGCTTCGCGCAAAACCCTCAAAGCGTCGTTCGCAGTGCTCGCCCCAATGACGTTATAGCCACTCTGCTCCAGGAATGCCTTTCGCAGACTCAAGTACGTCGAATCGTCCTCAACGCACAGCAGGAGGGGCCTTACGGGCGGTGCAGGGCGGAATTTTCGTAGCAACTGCTCGTACCAAGTGTTTGGCAAAATCCCCCCATGTAACCAACCAACAGTCTCTAATGATGCTCTCCCATGTGGTTGCTAGGGTAAATACAGGAAAGACTGTACTGACTCGTACCAAAGGTCTCACTCGGGGACGGTGGCCCGTCAGCTTCCCTTCACTGACAGCCATGCTGCGGCAATCAAACACGCTGTAATTGCCATTGAGAACACAATAGGCAGGATAAACAGGTATCTCCAGCTGACAATCGTGATGGCGGCAAAGCAAACCGCAAACGCCCACACCGCGCCACGCATCTGCGCTAAAGTCTCTGCCGAAAGGCGACCTAGCTGCCACGCTAATATCGCCGCGAAAAAATAGAACACGCCAACCGAGAATCCAGCCGCAACAAAAAGGTCCCAATAGCTCCGGCTAAATCCCTGTACCTGAAAATGAATTGACCGCATTGAGCTAATCAGGGCATCAACTCCCCAACTGGGATCGGACTGGCGAAAACCAAGTGTATGTCCGACAGCAAACAGCACCAGAAGGACAGAAGCGATTCGATAAAACACCGAGGCTTTCATTTTCCCTCCAGAGATCAACCGCGACAGTGTACGCCAGTTCTGTCGCTGGGCCCGAAGGTGGGACTGCCTTTGGAACAGGCTACGTGGGGACAGCTGCCCTTGGGAACTGACGCCCTCGCACTAAAACAAGGCCATGTGGGGCGGGCGCCCTCGCCCGTCCGGTCGAGCGTAGCTCGATGACATAGAGTTGATTGCGTACGAAGCACTAACGTGGTAGAGCGGCGCTTTAGCGCCGCGTTCAGCACTTGAATCGAGAAGCGAGCTTCAGCTCGAAGAGGGAATCGTCAGCTGCCATTTGACTCTAGGTGACCCACCAAATGATCGGTTCTTCCCGCCGCTCTTTGCGGGAGAGCCTGCTCTGCGCGCAGTCGAAGGGGTGGAATTAAATGAAGGAAGAACACTTCATGTTTATTCCGCAGCTTCACTCGCGAGCGCTTCAACTACTGATACGTTTTGCATCAGGTCCGGGGGCAGCCCGTGGCGCTCCCGCAAGAACTCGGGATTGTTATAAGTGAGCCAAACTTTCCCGGCGGTGTCCTCCCAGATCAAAATCTTCAGCGGCAGATCGATGGCAATGCTGGGCGCGGCCAGCATCAGGGGAGTGCCGGCTTTGGGATTGCCGAAAATCAGCAGCTTGGTCGGGCGCATTTTCATCCCAACTTTTTCGGCTTCGCCGCTGTGATCGATCAAAGCGAACAGCTTTACGCCCTTGGACTCCAAAATGTTTTTGAGTCTCTCAACCGTTTGGTCGACCGAGTGCTGGCTTGGTTTGTTGATTAAGCCTCGGTCGGCTGGAAGCGCCATGACTGTCGCCTGCTTTCGTTCTCGCCGCTAGCTGTAGCTGACTTTGCGCTCGCCTTTAACAATGCGTCCCACGGCGTAATACTTTTCACCGGCGCGGTCGAGAACGCTTTCGACTTTCTTGAATTTTTTCGAAGGAACCACCAGCAGCATGCCGATGCCCATGTTGAAGGTGCGCATCATTTCATCCTGAAGAACGTTTCCTAGCGTCTGCATGTGAGTAAAGATGGGCAGCACCGGCCATGAGCCATATTCAATAATCGCAGCAGTCCCGCGCGGCAGAACGCGGGGGAGATTTTCCGTGATGCCTCCGCCGGTAATGTGCGCCATGGCGGAAACGCACTCCGCTGCCACCAGCTTTTTGATGATCCCCCAGTAACTTCGGTGGGTCAGCATAAGTTCGTTGCCGACTTTGCCCTTGATCTCGTTCACGTAAGTTTCGGGCTCGTACTTGGCGACTTCGAACAGCAGCTTGCGGGCCAGCGAATATCCGTTGGTGTGCAGGCCGGTTGAGGGCAGACCGATAATAATGTCGCCGGGTTCGACGGTCTTTCCGGTGACGATGCGTTCGCGCTCGACCACGCCCACGATGAATCCAGCGAGATCGTATTCGCCTTCGGGGTAAAAGCCGGGCATCTCCGCGGTTTCGCCGCCGATCAGCGCGCAGCCGTTGTGCTTGCAGGCCTCGGCCAGGCCTTCGACGACTTTTTCCGCAACTCCCGGATCGAGTCTCCCAGTGGCCAGATAATCCATGAAGAACATGGGCGCCGCGCCCTGCACCGCAATGTCATTGACGCAGTGGTTCACCAGATCCGCGCCGATGGTGTGGTGCACCTTCATTTCGAAAGCCAGTTTTAATTTTGTCCCCACGCCGTCGACGCTGGAGACCAGGATGGGATCGACATACTTGGTCTTGTCGATCGCGAACAGTCCGCCGAAGCCGCCGATTTCGCTCAGCACCCCTTTAGTAAAAGTTTTGTGGGCGAGGTACTTGATGCGCTGCTTGGTGCGATTGGCCTGATCGATATTGACGCCCGCGTCGGCGTAAGTAATAGGTTTGGAAGAATTGGGGGCCACGGTAATCAGTTTACTGAGAGGGAGCTTATCAGACCCGGCCTCCGCCCTCGGAAACAGCTAACGACAGAGAACGGAGGAAAAAACCTTTAAGAGCGGGTAATTGTAGCACGGCTTAGAGCCACAAATTGAGCCATTCAAATACATTGAATCATTGAAGCATTTAGTCATTGAGTCATTGGCAATGATGACCGCAAGGCCTTCCATCGAAGCTGGATTGTGACGGAGCTTTTGCAATGCCTCAATGATTCAATGACTCAATGATTCAATGATTCAATGATTCAATTTTTCCACAGCGTTTGAGCCAAAGATGACCGATGCTCCGTTCATTTTCGGGAACTTTTCCACTAATATTTTTAGATTCGCCTTTTATTCGCTTTGCCTAAGCTGTATACTCCAGCCGTAATCCCAAATTTGTGGTTCTCACAGGAGACGTATCCATGGCCGACGAGCGGGCGCGGGCGATTGATCTGGCATTTGCGCAAATCGAAAAACAATTCGGAAAAGGCTCCATTATGCGTTTGGGATCGAAAGAGGCCATCGTCCCGATTTCCGTGATCTCAACTGGCGCAATTTCGTTCGACGCCGCGCTCGGTGTGGGTGGAGTTCCGCGGGGACGCGTGGTGGAAATCTTCGGGCCGGAATCGTCCGGCAAAACCACGATTGCTTTGCAGGTGATCGCGCAAGCTCAGGCCCAGGGCGGCATGGCGGCGTTCGTCGATGCCGAGCACGCGCTCGATCCCGGTTACGCCAAGAAGCTCGGCGTGGATGTCGACAATCTTCTGGTCTCGCAGCCGGATTACGGCGAGCAGGCGCTCGAAATCACCGAAGCCCTGGTGCGCTCGGGTGCGATTGACGTTTTAGTCGTGGATTCGGTCGCCGCGCTGGTGCCCAAGGCTGAACTCGATGGCGAAATGGGCGACAGCCATATGGGCCTGCAGGCTCGATTGATGTCGCAGGCGCTGCGCAAACTGACCGGGACGGTTTCAAAATCGCGCACCTGCCTGATCTTTATCAATCAGATTCGCGAAAAAATCGGCGTGATGTTCGGCAATCCCGAAACCACCACCGGAGGCCGCGCCCTCAAGTTCTACGCCTCGGTCCGTGTCGACATTCGCCGCATCGCCGCAATTAAAGAAGGCGACGTGGTCACCGGCTCGCGCACCAAGGTCAAAATCGTGAAGAACAAAGTCGCCGCCCCCTTCCGCGAATCCGAATTCGACATACTTTATGGGGAGGGGATTTCGCGCGAGGGCGATCTGCTCGATCTGGCGGCGAACCAAAACATACTGGAGAAGTCAGGGTCCTGGTACAGCTACAAAGGCGAGCGCATCGGACAGGGGCGCGAGAATGCCCGTCAGTTCCTCAAAGATAATAAAGATGTTATGGCCAAGCTGGAAACCGAAGTACGCAAGGCGCTGGGGCTGATTCCGGCCCAACCGACGGCTGCGGCGCAGGCCCAAAGTGCCGCGCAGGGAGTGGGTCAAGGTGCAAGCCAGGGCGCGAGAGTGACGACCATGCCGACGGGAACGGATGGGAAGGCGGCAGCGAGACGTTGATTCGGCCAGTACCCTTATTTTGTTGCCTAGCCCTGCTCTCCCCGCTAGAATCTCCGAAAATCGCGAAGGATCGCTTGTCTACTTCGTTTGCTTTGGAGGCCTCGCATTGAGCGCTTATCAAATAGAGATACTCAGATCATTAAATCAAGACCAGCGGTTCGCATTCCAAACGGAATTTGACTCGCGAAAAAAAGATGCAACCGTGGCAATTCTCTTGGCGCTGTTTCTTGGTGCTTTCGGTGCGCACCATTTCTATCTGGGAAAAACCGGGCTTGGCGTTCTCTACCTGCTTTTCTTCTGGACCTCGATTCCGTGGATTGTGGCGCTTGTCGAATGTTTTTTCCTCGGAAATCGTGTTCGCGAATACAACGACCGGCTAACTTTGGAAATTGCTTCGAAGGTTAAGCTTTTTGATGCCCCTGCTTCAATCACTAGGGCCAATTCTGCTTTTTGCACCAGCTGCGGTGCCCCTACTCAATTCGATGCAAAATTTTGTGCTTCCTGCGGCGCCGCGAATGCAGCAATAGCGGCTACATAACTCACTTCGTTAGCTCGCAATCAAGCACGCAAACCCTCCAAAATAGAAATGCGAAATCTGTACCTGGGCCCGAGAATCCTTGCCTTCCCAGGCCCTTTTATTCAAATGCGTGCTCAAGATTGCCTTCCTGTCTATGCTCAAACTAAAATCAACTCATCCGGCCCGCCTAATTCAGCGCGCAAATAGAGGTTTATTGAGGAAAGTTACTGCTATCTATCCGGGGTCGTTTGATCCGCCGACGAACGGGCATTTGGATCTGATCGAGCGCGGCAGCCATATTTTTGAGGAACTGGTAGTTGCGATCCTCAAAAATGCGGACAAGACTCCGCTGTTCAGTGTGACCGAGCGGCGGGCGATGCTGGAAGATTTGACGGTGAAGTTTAGGAACGTTCGGGTGGATACATTCGACGGCTTGACCGTCGATTACGCGGCGAAAGTCAAAGCCGGCGCGGTATTGCGCGGCATTCGCGCCTTGAGCGACTACGAATACGAGCTGCAGATGGCGTTGATGAACCGCAAGCTGCGTCCAGATCTGGAGACGGTTTTCATGATGCCGGCCGAGCAATATTCGTATCTTAGCTCGCGGCTGGTGCGGGAAGTAGGGCGGCTGGGCGGCGACATTAGCGAACTAGTCCCGGAAATTGTTGAACAGCGGCTCAAGGCGAAACTTGATCCCGCGTACAAGCTTCAAACTCGAAAAGTAAAGGCAGGTAAAGCATGAGCACAGTTACGGCAGCCCCGGCCGCCTCGAAATTTGCTGAACGAATCAACCGCATTGAGCCATCAGCCACCATGGCTGTCGTCGCCGAAGCAGACAAACTGCGACAGTCCGGCGTGGACATAGTCGACTTGAGTGTAGGCGAACCTCACTTTTCGACTCCGCAACACATTAAAGATGCCGCCATTGCCGCGATCAACGGCAACTTTACGCGCTACACCGCGGTCGGCGGCACGGTGGAATTAAAAGACGCGATCCTGCAGCGCCACGGCAAAGATTTCGGCTCGCGCTACAAGCGCGACGAGGCGATGGCCTCGGTAGGCGGCAAGCATGTGCTTTTCAATGCCATTCAGGTGCTGGTCGATCACGGGGACGAGGTCATCCTGCCAGTGCCGTACTGGGTTTCGTTCAAGGACATTGTTCGCTACGCCGGCGGCAACTGCGTGCTGCTGCAAAGCGACGAAGCCGCGGGTTTTCGTGTCACTGCGGAGATGGTCGCGAGACTCGTCACCCCGCGCACGAAACTCATCATTCTGAACTCGCCCTCGAATCCGTCGGGCGCGGTAATGTCGCCCGAGGACATGACAGAAGTGGTGCGGTTTGCGGCGGAACGCGGCATCTGGGTCATCTCCGATGAATGTTACGTTTATCTCAATTACACCGATCGCGAGTTCTCGGTGGGATCGCTAAACGAATATCGTGACCGCATGGTGGTGGTGGGATCACTGTCGAAGACCTACGCCATGACCGGATGGCGCATGGGGTATGCGCTGGCACCCGCTGCGGTGATAGCCGCCATGCAGAAGTTGCAGAGCCAGTCCACGTCGAATCCGACTTCGATCGTGCAGAAGGCGGCGGTGGCAGCGCTGAACGGGCCGCAAGATTGCGTAGCTGAGATGCGGAAGGAATACATCCAGCTCCGGGACCACGTGCTGGCTGGGCTGGGCAAGATCAAGGGGGTCCGGTGTGCGCGGCCCGAGGGCGCGTTCTACGTCTATCCCAATATTTCTGCATTTCTCGGCAGGAAGGGGCTAAATTCGCCTGCCGAATTTGCGCGTAAGTTACTGCACGATGCCCATGTGGCCAGCGTTCCAGGCGAGGGATTCGGAACGCAAGAGCACATTCGGCTCTCCTATGCGACCTCGCAAAAGGAGTTGGATCGCGGGCTGGAGCGGCTGCGGAGGTTCGTCGAATCCCTCTGAGGGCAAACTTAACCACAGAGGACTCAAGTTTCGCAGAGCAGGCCGGCCTCTCTTGCCTGTGTTGCTTGGTGTCTGTGGTTGAAGGCTTTAATCTTTCAGTTTTGCGGGCAGCCTCTCTGCTCGGTTCGGCTTCTAATTCGGGGCGCCACGACCGAGAATGAGCGATCTCTATCCATTATTAATGCAGCCCTTGTTCGATCCGCGACCGTGGGGGACGCGGGACCTTTCGCCCATCTATCCGCAGCGTTTCGACGAAAAAATCGGGGAGTCGTGGCTCACCGGCGACCATTGCAAGATACAGAATGGCGCGCTGGCGGGAAAATCGCTGGCGGAGGTTGCCTCACGATTCAAGCGCGAACTGGTGGGGGACGCATCGGCTGACGAGAGCCGCTTTCCGCTGCTGGCAAAATTCTTATTTCCGCATGAAAAGCTGTCGGTCCAGGTGCATCCAGACGATGACGATGCCCGCGCTATTGGCCAGCCTTGGGGAAAGACCGAATGCTGGTACGTTGCGCATGCCACGCCAGAAGCCGAAATCGCGCTGGGCCTGAAGACCGGGACCACGCGCGCACAGTTCGAGAAAGCGATCCATGAAAACCGGGCGGAGGAATTGCTCAACTGGATCAAGGTTGCGACTGGCGACCTGATCTATGTTGCGGGCGGAACGGTGCATACGCTCGGGCCGGGGGCGATTATTGTGGAGACGCAGCAACAATCGGACACCACGTTCCGGCTTTATGATTACGGCCGGCCGCGCGAGCTACATTTGGAACACGGACTGCGAGTGATCAAACAGCGGACCGCATCGGGGAAGGTAAGGCCGCGGGCATTTTCGAAATCCGGGATGAATGGAAACCGGGTGCTGCCGCTGGTCGAATCTCCTTATTTTTCGGTCGAACGATTGGAATTGCACGGCGAGCACAAGTTTAATTTTGCAGCTGAGGGAAAAAGTTCGGCGCAGATTCTGGTTGCAGTCGAGGGATCGGGAACGCTGACGGCGACCGGATGCGATCCGGTGAAATTTGGCAGGGGAGAAGCTGTGGTGGTTCCCGCCAGCATTCCGCAGGTGAGGATTCAGCCGGAAACGGAGATCGAGTTTCTCAGATCGTACGTGCCTGGAAAAGCGCAGCCGCCGCCGGAAACATACATTGATTGAAGATTTCAGATTGAAGATTGCAGATTGAGAATCGCGATTACTAAGGCTGAGGGGAACTCGATTTGAAGTCTAAATTCTTTACTCTGAAATCTACAATCCACAATCCCTAGAATCTGATGCCGGCCAACTTCTATCCCGTAATTCTTGCCGGAGGGCGCGGCACGCGCTTCTGGCCGCTTAGCCGAAGAAAGCTCGCCAAGCAGTTGCTCGCTCTCGACGGCAAAGAGACGATGATCCAGCAGACGGTGGCGCGACTGCTGCCGCTGGCCGCTGCGAAACAATTCTGGATCATCACCAATGAAGATTTGCGGCCCGAGATCGTGCGCCAGCTGCGGAAGCTGAAGCCGGAGCACATCGTCGCCGAACCGATGGGACGAAGTACCGCGCCGGCAATCGGACTTGCAGCTTTTATTTTGCGGCGGGAGAATCCCGAGGCCGTCATCGGGCTCTTCCCTTCTGACCACGTGGTTGCGAATGAAATTAGGTTTCGTGAACTTCTGAGCGAAGGTATTGAAATTGCCGCCGCCGGGGAAAATATCGTGGTGCTCGGCATCGAACCCTCGCGCGCAGAGACGGGCTACGGCTACATCGAGGCGGGATCGCTGGCCGCGGGAAATGCCCGCCACGTGCTGCGTTTCACGGAGAAACCTAATGTTGAACGCGCCGCTGAATTTGTTCGCTCTGGCAATTTTTACTGGAACAGCGGAATGTTTTTGTGGAGCGCGAAAACTCTGACCAACGCGCTGACCGAGCATCTGCCCAAGACCGCCAAGCTGCTGGAAAAGATCGCCGCCGATTATGGTACCCGCAAGTTTGCCGCGACCTTCAAGCGGCTGTATCCGAAATGCGAGGACATCAGCGTCGATTACGCTGTGCTGGAGCCGCGGTCTGCAAAGGGCGAGCAAGACTCGAACATTTTTTGTTTGCGCGCAGATTTCGGATGGAATGATTTAGGCTCGTGGACCGCGCTGCACGAGCATCACGTGGGTAAGAGCACTCCTCCTGACGGCAACCTGGTTTCATCGGACGGCATTTTTACTCTGAATGCCAGCGGCAATTATGTTCACTCGCCGAAGAAATTTGTGGCGGTGGTAGGGGTGAACGACATCGTGGTAGTGGAGACGGAAGACGCATTGCTGGTGACCACGCGCGCCAACTCGCAGGACGTCGGCAAGGTCGTGAAGTTTTTGGACGAGAAGAAGTTGAAGAAGCTGGTGTGAGGAAACGTCGTTGGTCGTGCCTCGTTGGGCAATTTGACCAGTTGACTCGCGACAGGCTGAATCGACGTTGTAGGTAGTGATCAAACCAACCGAGAGCATCGTATAAAAATGCCAACGACGATTAAATTTGGCACTGATGGCTGGCGTGCGGTGATCGCCGAGGATTTCACTTTCGAAAATGTGCGCCGGGTTGCGGGAGCCATTGCGGCGTATGTGCTGAAACACGAAGACGCCTCGCGCGGACTGATCGTTGGCTACGATACGCGATTTGGATCGCCGCGATTCGCGCGTGCCGCCGCGGAGGTTATCGCGGGCGCAGGAATTCCGATCAAACTGGCCTGCGATTATTCCCCCACTCCGGCGATTTCGTTCGCGGTCAAGAGCATGGGCGCAGCCGGAGGCGTGGTCATCACTTCGAGCCATAATCCGTGGAACTGGAATGGGGTTAAGTTCAAGGCGAAGTTTGGCGGATCAGCAACGCCGGCGATCATGAAAGTAATTGAACAAGAAGCTGCGGCAGGAGCTTCGCCGAACGGGAAACAGTCCAGCATCGAAGAAGTTGATTTGAAGCCGGCGTATATTCGCGCGCTCTGCAAATTTGCTGATCTGGATTTGATTGCGAAGGCGAAATTCAAGTTCGCGGTGGATTCCATGTACGGTTCGGGACGCGGGATTCTGGCGCAAATATTCAAAGATCATGGAATCGATTTTGTCGCGATCCGGCAAGAAGTTGATCCCCTGTTTCCCGGGATTAATCCCGAGCCGATTGAGCCGCATGTACGCATGTTGCAGGAAACCGTGGTGCGCGAACACTGTCATGCGGGTTTTGCAACTGACGGCGACGCCGATCGCATCGGCGCCGTGGCGGAAGACGGCAGCTTCGTGGATTCGCACAAAATATTTTCCGTGCTGCTCGACTGGTTGTTGCGGCGCAAACAATGGCCGGGCGAAGTGGTTCGCGCTTTCAACACCACGCGCATGCTGGACCGCATCGCTGCTAAACACGGGCGCAAGTTGAACGAGTGCCCGATCGGATTCAAGCACATTGCCGACCTGATGATGGAGCGGGACATCATGATCGGTGGCGAAGAGTCGGGCGGGATTGGGTATTCGCGGTATCTTCCGGAGCGCGACGGAATCCTGAACTCATTGCTACTGGCGAACGTGCTGGCTGAGGAGAAAAAGCCGCTGGGAGAACTCGTGGCCGCGTTGCAAAAAGAATACGGGCCGCATTTTTATGGACGCCGAGATCTTCACATTCCGGACGATATTAAATTCGGCGCAATCGAGCGGGCGAAGTCGGAATCCACCAAGCGGCTCGGCAAATATGCAGTGATCAAAAAAGAGGGGCTCGACGGAATTAAATTTTTCCTCGACGCGCCGACCGATGGAAATGGCGCCGAGGCATGGATCCTGTTTCGCGCTTCGGGCACGGAGCCGTTATTGCGGGTTTATGCCGAAGCAGCGTCGCCGGAACTGGTGCAGGAGATTTTGAGCACCGGGGAAGCGTTCGTTCGGGCCGCTTAGTACACGCTCCAGTTCATCTTTCGTACCTCGCGCCCACTTGCCATGCAGTGCAATAATCTAGCTGATGGCGTCACCCACCACAGTCCAGCCTCCTGATTCCGCCGAGGCGCGCAAATACAACCAGATCCGGCGGCGAGTGGGCATGACTGAATTCGTGCTCGGGTTGGGATTGCTGGTTGTACTGCTGCTTACGGGGTGGACGGCATGGCTGCGAGACCTGGCATGGCACGCCGGAGCTCAAAGCTATGCACTCGCGCTTTTTCTTTACGTGCTGATGCTGATAGCGGTGAGCAAAGCAGTCTCACTCGGCCTCGACTATTACGGCTTCCGCGTGGAGCACCGCTACCAGCTGTCAAATCAAAGGTTGCGAGCGTGGATTTGGGACGAAATCAAAGGCCTGTTACTGACCGCGATGTTAGGCGCGGGGCTGGTTGAGTTGCTGTACCTGATCATTCGCGACTTCCCGGCACACTGGTGGTTGGCGGCGTGGATCGGATTTCTGGCTATTGCGGTGCTGATGGCGCAGTTGGCCCCGGTGTTGCTGTTCCCAATCTTCTATAAATTTGAGCCGCTGCATGATGAGGATTTGAAGTTGCGCCTGGTACGACTGGGCGAGCGCGCAGGAACACGGATCCGCGGCGTGTACAAATGGCATCTGTCGGAGAAGAGCAAGAAGGCGAATGCCGCGCTCACCGGGCTGGGCGCGACACGACGGATAATTCTGGCCGACACGCTGCTCGAGAACTATTCGCCGGATGAAATCGAGGCGGTGCTGGCGCACGAGCTTGGCCATCAGGTTCATAAACACATTCTTAAGAGCATCGGCGTGCAGGCGGTGGTCACATTCGTTGGGTTCTGGGCCGCCAATTGGACGTTGCACTACGCGATCAATCGCTGGCACATGTTCGAATCGTTGTCAGATTTCGCGAACCTGCCGCTGCTGGTGCTTACTTTTACCGTGCTTTCGTTTGTGCTGATGCCGGCGCTGAATGGGCTATCGCGCTTCCATGAGCGACAAGCTGACCGCTATGCGTTGTCCAACATTGCAGCCCCTGGGCCGTTTATTTCTTCGATGAACAAGCTGGCTGATCAGAATCTTGCCGAAAGAACACCCTCGCGCTGGGTGGAGTGGTGGTTCCATTCGCATCCGGCGATTGCGCGGAGGGTAGCGGCAGCGGAAGCCTGGGCGAAAGCAAAAAGCTGAAATCATCTGTCACAAGCCTTCAACCGATTGTGAGTATTTATAGAGCTATTTCAGCTGCAATTCCTGCGCCTCAGGTTATTTCGTCGACTCTCTCACCCACACGGGGCCCATTGAAAGAGGCCAAGCCTATTTCGCGAGCAGCTTGCTCACTCGCAAGAGATCCTCCTCGGTATCTACTCCAATACTGTCGTGGGCGATTTCAGCGACATAGATCGGAATTCCATTTTCGAGAAAGCGCAGCTGCTCGAGGCGTTCCGCGCGCTCCAGGGATGACTCGGGCAGGGTGACAAATTGGTCGAGGAATGGCTTGCGGTAGGCGTAGATTCCGAGATGTTTGAAATATTCAGGCTGGGTGTTATCGCGATCGTAGGGAACGGTAGAACGGGAAAAATAAAGCGCGCGCTGATTTGCGTCGGCCACGACTTTCACCGCGTTGGGATTGGCGATGTCATCTGATGATGCCTGAGTTTTCAGGGTTCCCACCGGGATGTCGGGATTTTTCATCAGCGCAACTAATGCCTCAATGTGAGCAGACCGAATCATCGGCTCGTCCCCTTGCACGTTGATATACACATCTGCGGCGATCGATTGCGAAATTTCGTGCACGCGTTCGGTGCCGCTGCGATGTTTGTCGGAAGTCATGCGGGCATTGCAGGCGTGTTTTTCGCAGGCGGCGAGGATTTCTTCAGAGTCGGTGGCGATAATGACATCGTCGAGCAGGGCTGACGAGCGGACGGCCTGATAGACCCAGACCGCTAGCGGCTTTCCGTTAATTTCCCGCAGCATTTTGCGCGGCAACCGCATGGATGCGAGCCGGGCGGGTATGACGGCAATAATTTTCATGAAGCCCAATTTAATCACAGGCGCACGGGAGGCGCGAGGAAAGAGCATTAACCACGAAGGGCACGAAGTGACACGGAGGAATGCCGCACCTTTTTCTGGTTCCCGCCTCGGTACAACGAGGTCGGAACCGTGCGCGGCGGCCCCTCGCTTTTCTTTCGCGCCGTAAACGTATACAACAAAGACGATGAAGCTCAGTGAGCTTGCGGGGAAAATTGGCGCGCGCGTTGTGGGAAACGGAGGCGTGGAAGTGACCGGAGTCGCGAGCGTCGCCAGCGCCAATAGTGGAGATGTCGTCTTTGCCGAAGATGCAGAGAATCTTGCAGAGGCGCTTAAGTCGCAGGCGTCGGTGATAATTGCGGGCAATTTCGCCGAAAAGGCCGGCTCTTCGAAGGCGCTGTTGATCGTAGCGGATCCGCGGTTGGCATTTGCGCGAGCGGCGAATTTGTTGCGACAAAATGCTGAACAGTCGAGGGGTATTCATTCCAGCGCTGTCATTGATGCTTCAGCGAAGGTTGGCAAGAGCGTCTCGGTCGGTGCGAATGCGGTGATTGGACGGTCGGTCATTGGGGAAGGCACGAACATCGGCGCGGGGTGCGTGGTCGGTGACGGAGTAGAACTTGGTGACGACTGCGAGATTTATCCGAACGTGACGATTTATTCCGATTCACGCCTCGGCAATCGAGTGATTGTGCACGCCGGGGCGGTACTCGGCAGCGACGGTTTTGGATATGTGCGCGATCCCAAGAGCGGGCATCACGAAAAATTTCCGCAGATCGGCAAACTTGAAATCGGCGATGACGTTGAGATCGGGGCGAACACCACTATTGACCGCGGGGCACTGGAGACGACCCGGATCGGGCGAGGGACGAAGATTGACAACCTCGTCCACATTGGCCACAACTGCCAGTTTGGCGAAGACGTGATTATCGCGGCGCAGGCGGGATTTTCGGGCAGCATTACCATAGAAAATCAGGTGGTAATTGGCGGCCAGGTCGGCGTCGGCGAGCATGCGCGCATCCAAGAAGGCGTGCTATTAGGCGGGCAGGCGGGAGTTTTACCGAAGAAGATTTTGCGCGGTAAGGGGGTTGCGTTTTGGGGAACTCCGGCCAAACCGCTGCGCGAATACCTCAGAAGTCTGGCCAGCCTGGCGCGATTGGGTAAGAAGGATTAATGGCAATTGTTGTCATCGGCGGGCACTCGCGTAATGTCGGCAAAACCAGCGTGGTTGCCGGGCTGATCGCGAAGCTGCCTGCTTACAACTGGACGGCATTCAAGCTCACGCAGTTCGGTCACGGAAGGTGCTCGCTCAACGGCAAGCCGTGTCAGTGCGAAACCGCGGACCACGCGTGGGCCATCACTGAGGAGAAAGATGTGTCAGGTAAAACTGACAGTTCGCGTTTTCTTATCGCGGGCGCGAAACATTCCTATTGGGTGCGTACCGCTCAGGGCCAGCTAGCAAAGGCGATGCCCGCAATTCAGCGCAGGTTGAATGACGCGGAGAATGCGATTCTGGAGTCGAACAGCATTCTCAAATTTATTCAGCCAGATGTTTATATTTCTGTGCTTGATCCCACGAACGAGGATTTCAAAAGCTCGGCCCAGCAATTTCTTGAACGGGCCGACGCAGTGATTCTTCACCGCAGCGGAACTCACGAACCGCGCTGGCCGGGAATTTCGCTGACGTCAGCTCCGGATCGCCCGGTATTCGTGATTGATCCGCCAGACTACGTGAACAACGAAGTTGTGGAATTCGTCGAGCAACGACTTAAGGCCGGCTTCGCATCAAGCTGCAGATTCAAAAGAAAGCGAAACGCTTGGTGACCGTCACGATGCCCATTGGGGCATAGAACGGCGCAGGGTGGGTCAATGAGTGCTAACGCCTGTTTGCGTCCGTTGACATCAACTTCCGGTTTGCGATCCATTCACAGTACCCGACTTGCAGGGACTTTCGCTGACTAGGACCGGTAGGGTGCCCTGTTCCAGAGGATGAAGCCGACGGTAGCGGCAAGCGTTAACAGGAGAAAGTAGACGAAACGCATACTCGTGCGACTCTGTTCAGAGAAGTTCTCAAGAGCGTTAACCCGGGGGTCTTGACTGTCGTAATAAACCATCGCTGTCTGGCCGAATCCAAGTCCTTGCCCCGCTTTACTGACACCCGCGTATTGTTCATCCCCAACCGGAAACGTGTAGTGACAGTAGTTATCGTTTCCACGGCCGCGCTGTTCGCACTGAAGGATGGTCCCGAAGCTCGTTTGTTGTCTGCTCGCTGAATCGTTCTCAAGCATCGCACGATAGCCAAAAAAAAACGATGCAGAACAACAAGACAGAAACGAGCGGCCACAAAGGACGTGACTTGCCGTCATTTTGAGAGCTTCGGCCGGGAACTCTATTGATATTGAAGTTCACGATTGGACACTACAAGTATCCGTCATGTGAGGTATCGAATCCATCTGCTTCCTTGGCAACAGCATGAAAAGTTGCCACGAAGCCGTTTGCCAATTGTCGATAAATCGCGATTATACTCATTGACTACTCCTGCCTTTCCCGCTGATCTTTTCTGCAACACTCCAGATAACCGCTGGGACCATCTTTCTTGAACGACTCAGGGCAATGCCCTACACAATGCCTGTCCCCTGATATCCTTTTTCATTCATGCATGGAATCGAAAGCAAGGCTTGGCTGCTGGCCATAGCCTCGGCGGTGTTGCAGGTCTTAATTTTTCCCCTGCCGAATTTGTACGTGCTCTCCTGGATCGCGGTCGCGCCATTGCTGGTGGCTTTGCTGCGAGCGCGACGCCCTGACCGGCTGCAGCTGCGGGGCGCGGTGAAACTGCAGCCCGCCACTCCCATACAAGGGTTTCTGCTGGGATATGTTTGCGGAATTCTCTGGTACTGCGGCAGTTGCTACTGGATTTACAGCACTATGAAGCAATATGGCGGATTAACGGCGCGGGTGCGGCCGGCCTGTTGTTTCTTTTCAGTTTGTACCTGGGCTTGTATCACGGATTGTTTGGGTTGGTGATTAGCGTTCTCGCGAAATGGTCACAGCAAGCGGCCCTGGTGCTCTCGCCATTTGTGTGGGTCGCGGTAGAACTGGCGCGCACACGCGTCACCGGATTCCCGTGGGACCTGCTGGGAATAACGCAGGTGGATAACATTCCGCTATCGAAGCTGGCTACGGTCACAGGAGTTTACGGGATCACGCTGGAGATCATGATTGTGAACGCCGCCTTCGCGGCGGCATTTCTTGTCCACCGCAGTCGGCGGCGGTCCTTGCTGTTCGCGGCGGTTGCTGCAGCCTTTATTTTACAAAGCGCGCAATGGATTCCGACCCCGAAATTTCCTACTGAACGAACTGCGCTGCTGGTGCAAGAAAATATTCCGGTGCTGGACAGCGCCGATTGGACCCATCAATTCTTTGACGACACGCTGGCCAATCTGAGCCGGATGAGTTTGAACCCTCCGGGGGGAGCGACGCAACATCCCAGCTTGATTGGATGGCCGGAATCACCGGCGCCCTTTTATGGAGGGGACCCGCTGTTTCGCACCGCGCTGAGTAAAGTTGCAAGCACCGCGCACACCTGGGTTGTGGTCGGGAGTATCGGAGTGGAAAGCGCCAAGGCGTCTCCGCAGCAGCCAAGCCAAATTTTCAATTCGGCGGCGCTGGTCAGCCCGGACGGCAAATTCGTGGCGCGTTACGATAAAGTGCACCTGGTGCCGTTCGGCGAGTACCTGCCGTTCAAGGAATGGCTCGGGTTCGCGGGAGGACTGACCAAAGAAGTTGGCGACTTTTCGCGCGGACAATCACGGGCGCCGTTGCAGGCAGGCGATGAAAAGTTGGGCGTCTTCATCTGCTACGAATCTATATTCCCCGATGAAGTACGCCAGTTCGCGAAAAATGGCGCCCAGGTTTTTGTGAACATCTCGAATGACGGCTGGTATGGCGATAGCGGCGCTTACGCGCAACATCTAAAACAGGCGCGGATGCGGGCGGTGGAAAATGCACGCTGGCTGTTGCGCGCGACTAACACCGGCGTGACTGCGGCCATCGACCCCGCTGGGCAAGTCGAACAAACGGTCCCACGCAAAATCCGCACGGTGCTGCAAGCATCGTACGCTCTCAACGACCCGACCACGTTCTATACCCGCCACGGCGATTGGCTGGCATATCTGTGTGCGATAATTTCATTGGGGGCGCTGGTGATGGCCCTTGCCCCCGCCAAAGGCAGACGTTCAACATGATTCAGGAACTTGAACAGGAATATTCGGCATTGCAGCAAAAGGTCCGCGAACTTCGGGAGTACCTTTGACGCCGGCAAACTGCGCCCACAGTTAGCAGAAATCGACAAACAAGCCTCTGACCCGAATCTCTGGTCAAACCCGCAAAAATCTCAGCAGGTAATGCGCGAAAAAAAGCGCCTAGAGGTCATGCTCTCCACCGAAGCTGATCTGCAGCGCCGCACCGAGGATATTGCTGCTTACTTCGATCTGGCGCGCGAGGGCGAAAATGTGGAAGGCGATCTGCGCCGAGAGATCAGTTCCTTACGGGAGCGCGTAGAACGGCTGGAGACCGAGACGCTGCTGTCGGGGGAAAACGACGCACGCAACGCCATCGTCACTATTCATCCCGGCGCGGGCGGAACTGAATCGCAAGATTGGGCGGAGATGCTGATGCGCATGTACCTACGCTGGGCCGAGCGCCAGGGGTTCCAGACGGTCCTCTACGATTACCAGCCGGGCGAAGAAGCGGGGATCAAATCCACTACTTTCGGCGTGAACGGCGAATATGCATTCGGCCTGCTGACCAGCGAAATTGGCGTGCACCGACTGGTTCGAATATCACCGTTTGATCAAGCCAAGCGCCGGCATACTTCTTTCGCCAGCGTTTACGTTTCGCCGGAGATCGACGAATCGATCGAGGTGAACATCAAGCCCGATGACCTGCGCATTGACACTTACCGGTCCAGCGGCAAGGGCGGCCAACACGTCAACACCACGGATTCGGCGGTCCGGATTACCCACATTCCCACGGGTTTGGTGGCGGCCTGCCAGAACGAACGCTCGCAGCACAAGAACAAAGATCGCGCCATGAGCATGTTGCGCTCGAAACTTTACGAATTTGAGATGGAAAAGAAGCGCGAGGCCACGCGGAAGATTGAAGACTCAAAGCTGGATATCGATTTTGGATCGCAGATTCGGTCTTATGTTCTGCAACCCTACCGTCTGATTAAAGACCACCGCACAAAAATCGAAGTTGGCGACGTCGATCGCGTTATAGACGGTGATTTGCAACCGTTTATTCATGCTTATTTGCGCATGCGCCGAGATGGAGCACCCTCGGCCGATTCGTCCACGTAGTGCCTTCGGTAACCTGACCTTCCGCAAAAATACTGGCAGCGACCGCCTAGGTGCGAGACCCTATAGGGTAAAGCTCTCCGATCTGAACAACCATGGCACGCTTACTGGAATTAGTTCGCAAATGTGCATTGCCCTCGCACAAGATGATGGCCGCAGCCAGGGGCGCGCTGGAGGTGTCGGCTGAAGAGATGGTCGAGATTCTGGTTTATCTCGCTGACAACAACA
>Ga0307477_10001462_pt1 | contig 19819 bp, 20 predicted proteins | sample atmos_gasesECM2C_FD_203316 | JGI IMG/M metagenome (GOLD analysis project Ga0307477, IMG submission 203316) | Hardwood forest soil microbial communities from Morgan-Monroe State Forest, Indiana, United States - atmos_gasesECM2C_515 | ecosystem: Environmental > Terrestrial > Soil > Temperate...
AGCTTCTTCCGCTAGACGGCCGAGCCAATACAGCGCATCAGGCGTGAATTGCGAGCCGGGAAAGCGCCGCAAATAGTCAGTGAGCAGGCTTGCAGCATCGGGTGCGCGCTTCAGAACAGCGGTCCAGACAACGCGCCACTGCGAGGGAACAGCATCGGGCGACGTGGAAAAACCATCTGCGACCCGTTTGTAGTAGCCGCAGGCGCGATCGCGATCGAGCTGCACCCAATAATAATTCCCCGCTAGAAAGAGCGCTTGCTCGGCCCAGCGGCTTTGCGGCGCGCGCGTCGCAGCCGATTCCACGGCCTGTGGCATCTGCGAATCCGGCGAGACGGTGCGGTAATACTGAGCCAGCGTAAAAAATCTCTCGGCGTCAACATCGGGGTCGCCGATTTGGAGTGCAGCGATGGCAGAAACTCCGCCACCCAGCGCGACGCCGCATTCGAGAATCCGCAATTCGGCACGCTCCTTATCGGCGCCCGTAAGCTGCGGCAGCAGTTGCGCATATTCGGTTCGCGCTTCGCTCCAGAGCCTGCCGTTGAACAAGGCGCCTGCATGAGCCACGCGCTCTTCGAGCGGAATTTCCTGATAACCGGATTTCAAAGTGGTACGTAGAAAATCCAACTTCGCATTGGCCTGCCGCGCCTGCTCAACGGTCGGATAGCGGAGATATAGCAATTGATAGTCCTCGACGGCCTCCAGTGGACGGCCAGCCAGTTCGCGCGCCTCGCCGCGGAGAAAGAGCAGCGCCGGCTTGGTCTTCGTCGCTGGGTAAGCGTCCAGAGCCTCGAGAGCTACATTGGGCTGATTCAGCGCAATGGCGGCTCCTGCGAGAGATTCCAAAGCCTGGTCGGTCATCACTGAATCAGGAAAATCGGAGCGCAGTGTCTTTAGTTGCGCAATTGCGTCACCTTGTTTGCTGAGGGCGATATTCGTTTCCGCGTTCCAATACAAAGCGTACTCGCGGAGCAGCGGATCGGATTGCGCGCGAGTAAGCCATTTGCTGGCGAGACCGAAGTTCGTTTTCGAGTAGTCGTAGTATCCCAGTGCGAGAGCGGCCCGAGCGCCATAGACGTTCTTAGAATTTTGATTCGCGAAAGCGCTGAGCTTTTCGTAAGCCCCCGCCGGATTTTTCTTTTTCAACGCCCGCGACAAATCCTGCATCTGCGCAGTCGCCGAAGAGGCCGGCGTTTTCGACGCAGCGGCAGCGTCCGGCGCGGCATGCCGCGAAGAGTGCGGTTTTCGCTGGCTTTGTCCAGAAGCGCCGAAGACAAAAATAAGCCAAGCCGCGGCTACGCTCAGCCAGCGGCCCGAGGATTTCACCGTGGTCGTTTTAGTGCCGCAGAACGGGCGAGGGATACGGATATTCTCCGAGGGCTTCCGTATCTCCCTCAGCGAGAATCTCCACCATCCAGTGATGAAAATAATCCACTGGCTGCTCCAGAATCGCGCGGAAACGGCGGTCGTATTCTTTTCGGGCTTTATCGAGGTCACTGCGCAACCGAATACAGATGTCCTTGTGCTCGCGAGCCGCTTTCACGTCTTTCGGCCGCAATAGTTTGATGTCTTGCATGGCCACTTTGGCTACTCGATTCGCGCGGCGATGCAGATCTTGAATCTCGGGTGGCAAACTGGCCACGTTGAAGGCCTGCGATTCAACGACAGCCGCCTGATCGGCCATCACCTCGGCCTGGGCAGATTGGGCAGATTGTTCAGCAACCGGAGCTTCCGCCTGCGCTACATGCTCGGGCGAGGTGGCCGGGGCTGGCGCTTCGTGTACGGGCTCGGAGGCTGCATCTTCCCCTGGTTCTTCCACTGCCGCCGGAGACGATCGCGCCTGCGCCTGTGCGACCGACGAAGCCGCCTCCGCCAAATCCTCGGCTTCAGCCGTGGGCGACGAGTCGCGCGGCTTGAGCGCAACAGCAACAAAATTCGAAAGCACGGAAAGCCCCGCCGCAAGAGAGGACGCCGCGGTTTGCGCGCGAAGCATCGCTGGAAGAGCGTTACTCGGGCGCGTAGACGAACATGCCGCCACCAGGTCGGCGTAGGCCTGATGCAGCTCGTCAGCCGTGCGCTGCAGGGGCGCTAGATTATCGCGCAGCGCGCGCGATACCGCTTCCTCCAGCGCTCTATCGAGCGATTTTTGGCGCTCTTTCATATTGAAGTTGCCTATTTGCGATTATGAAAACGGTCGGCGGGAGTGTCAACTGACATTCGGGCAAGGCGTTCCTGGGCGTATAGCATTGCACTGTAAATAAGCAGGCTAGAAACCGACCAAACGAAGCCATTTGTTTTCGGGCCATTAGCGACTCGGCCGCCACCGCCAGCACAGATTGCCCGAAAATGTTAAAATAAAGCTCCAACGGGGGCGACACGGTTTCGACGGGAGCTGTCGCGGCTCGAAGGCATGCCGGGCCCCACCTGCCCGCTATCGGGTGGAACAACACAACTGGCAACTCACAGTTGGCTCTCGCTGCCTAGATAAAACTAGCTAGCGCGTCTCCTTAACCGTCGCCTACGCGGTTGAGATGAGGCGTCACACAGTAGGCTGGCCGTCGCGTTTCGGTCCGTAATGCGGCGGTAAGATCATCGGACTAGCCGGGAGCGCGTCTTGCCCGCTCTGAGCTCTCCCGGTGAAACAATCGGAACGGGACAAGCATGTAGTCTTCGAGTTGCAAGGCTTTTCGGACGGGGGTTCGACTCCCCCCGCCTCCACCATTCTTTTCTCTCGGAATTAGCAGGAATTATTTTCGCCGCTGTTCTTCTGCACACACGCTCGGGCGCGCTCGAGGAGAAATTCCCGTTCGCGTGCGTTGCGCGTGAGCGAGACGGCGCGCTCGAACTCCGCCTGTGCCTCGGCGAAGCGGCCAAGTTTGAAAAGAAAGTCTCCACGAACACTGGGCAAGAGGTGGTAGGCCCTGAGAGATGGCTCGGAGACGAGCTTGTCAACGACCTCAAGTCCCGCTACTGGGCCGGACGCCATCGCGACCGCGACCGCGCGATTCAGCTCCACGACGGGTGACGGCGTGAGCTGCCCGAGCGCCTCGTAGAGCGCCACGATGCGCGGCCAGTTTGTCTCCTCCGGCGTGCGCGCTCGCGCGTGACACGCAGCAATCGCAGCTTGTAGCGCATAGGGGCCACGCGCGCCGCCCAGCTTCTCGGCACGCTCGAGCGCCGCTAGACCACGGCGGATGAGCAGTTGATCCCACAGCCCACGATTTTGATCGACCAGCAGGATAGGCTCTCCCGACGGGCCAGTTCGCGCGCCGGAACGCGATGCCTGAATCTCCATCAACGCGACGAGGGCGTGGACCTCCGGTTCCTTCGGGGCAAGCTCGGCCAGGATGCGGCCGAGACGGAGCGCATCCTCACAGAGCGCCGGTCGCATCCAGTCGTCACCAGCAGTCGCCGAGTAGCCCTCGTTGAAGACGAGGTAGATGACTTCCAGCACCGACGAAAGACGGGAAGCAAGTTCGGATCCGCGCGGCACCTCGAAAGGGACGCGCTCTTCGGCGAGAGTCCGCTTAGCGCGGACGATTCGCTGGGCGATGGTCGGCTCCGGTGCGAGGAAAGCACGCGCGATTTCCTCGGTCGTGAGACCGCCCAGCAAGCGGAGCGTGAGAGCCACGCGTGCCTCGGTGGCGAGAACCGGATGACAGGATATGAACACGAGGCGAAGCAGGTCGTCGCCAATATCATCATCGAGCCCGGCTTCGAAATCCGGCACGGCCATCTCCTGCTTCGCTTGAAGCTCGCGACCCAGCTCCGCGTGCTTAAGCTCGAGACGCTTGTTGCGGCGCCAGAGATCGATGGCACGGTTCTTCGCGGCGGCCATAAGCCAGGCGCCCGGATTGTCAGGGATTCCGGATTGCGGCCACTGTTCGAGCGCGGCGACGAGAGCGTCCTGCGCGAGTTCTTCGGCGAGGCCAACATCCCGAACTATCCGCGTCAGTCCGGCGATGATTCTGGCGGACTCGATTCTCCAGACCGCGTCAATGGTGCTATGGATGTCGGTAGCCGTCACGGCTACTCATCACACCATCTTCAATCCGGTCGCGCAAGCCTGGACTGCCACGACCCTTCGTTGCGGCAGCCCTCAACGAGCGAGCGTTTTCATTGTTTGCAATCGAAGGCTTCGGGCCCGAGGACCTGGCGAACTTCAGTCTCGCCCTCCCACCCCGGCCAGTATCTCTTGTGAAGCTCCATGAAACGCTTGGCGCCTTCAATCGCCTCTTCCTTCGATTTCAATTCAAAGATGGCGAACCCGCCTACGACTTCCTTGGCCTCGGCGAAAGGCCCGTCGACCGCGTTCACCTGTCCGCGCGAAAGCCGGACGCGCGCGCTCTTTGCAATCGGAGACAGGCCACCACTTGCGATCATTGTGCCGGACTTCTCTGCCTCTTCACCAAGCTTCGCCATTGCGTCCAGGAATTCCTTGGGCGGAGGAGCCTGAATTTCACCGTGTTTGACCAACATCATGAATCGCATCGTCATATCTCCTTTGTGTTCGCAGTGTGGAGTCGAATTCCCAAGTTTTTGTAATTGCTGACACTTCTCCACGTAAGCGCCAGACGATTGACGTTGAAATCAACAGATCGAAAGGTTTTTTATCAGACCCCAGTTCGAAGCCCAGCTTCAAATGCCCTCTCCGCGATTAAGGCTTCGCGGCCTTCTTCTTCAGTTCCTCGCGCAGAGCCTGCATGCGCGCGGCGTGTTCGGGAGTAACGACTTCCGCCGGGAAATCTTGAACTTCGAACACTTGTCGGATCTCGACCTCGGTGCCATCGAATGGAGCGCGCTTAAGCCATTCCACCGCCTCTTCCATTGACTTCACTTGCCACAGCCAGAAGCCCGCGATGAGTTCCTTGGCCTCAGTAAATGGGCCGTCGATCACAGTGCGCTGCTGCCCTGAAAATTTCACTCGCTTGCCCTTTGAGCTCGGATGAAGCCCCTCGCCTGCGAGTATTACTCCGGCCTTTGCCAGTTCCTCGTTGAACTTCCCCATGGCGACAAAGTTTTCCTTCGTCTCCTTGGTCGGTTGAATTCCTGCTTCCGACTTCTTGTCTGCCTTGACTATCACCATCACTCGCATCGTTTCGTCTCCTTAATGATTTAGGTTTCGCTATTTTGGTTAAACAGATCTTGCGCTACGCCTTCGCGGCCTTCGGCTGCAGTTCAGGCGGAAACTCAGTCATCTCGAACACCTGGCGAATTTCGATCAAGCCGTTTTCCGGCAACGGACAACGCTTGGCCCACTCAAGAGCTTCTTCTTTGGACTTGACCTGAATCATCCAAAAGCCCGCAATCACTTCCTTTGCTTCGGCGAAGGGACCGTCGGTCACGATCCGCTTACCGCCCGATACGCGGATGCGCGAGCCTTTGGACGTGGCGTGGAGCCCTTCGGCAGCGAGAAGCACGCCGGCCTTCGCCATTTCCTCGTTGAACTTGAGGATCGCAGTGACAAGTTCCTTGTCGGGAACCGCAACGGCCTTTTCCAACGGTTTTGCCGAGGCGGGCAGTAACATCATAAATCTCATCGTCTTACCTCATCACTGACCTACGTTAGCAACAAAACTCCCTTGCTGTCCTGATTGCCTAAGACCCTACTTCCAATTACGCGTCGAACCAGAGGCTGTGAAATCGACATGTCCTCATTCTTTTTTTTTAATTCTTTCGCCCTGGCCGAAAAGCCGCCTGTGAAAGAAATGCTTCCAACGATGACGAGAAGCAGCGCCGAGAATGATTGCAATAGCTGGTTCAGGGCTCGCAGGAACTCCGTGTGATCGAAAAAATAGGCCTGTAAGGCCTTCTGAATCATGCTAGTGGCTGCGGTCAGCATCCCTAGCGCGTCCGCTTCCTCACCAACAATGCGAATGATGCGGACTATGGTGTTGGACTCAGCTACGTTTCGAAGCAGGATGAAAAACCCCAGGCCGACGAGGGCCACTGCCACGATCGATTTGCGATTCTGAAAGACTGGGTGCTGCCTTGCCATGACTCCCCCTGAAGTGCGTTTTTTCTTCCTTCTACTTCCACGTCGAATGAACGGGCGCGAAATCGACAGGCTCGGATTTCGTTGATGGCCTCTTAGCGTGGATCCCGATTGGTATCGCCGGGTTGCTAAATGAAACGATTTGCCGCCCGGCTTCACTACTTACCGGTAAAACCGACACCCAGACGTGGGCTTCGACGGTCTGAGCCTAATGACCGGGCGATATTTCTTTGAATTCGCGACCACGGCTGGCGACACGGGAGGTTGTCCAATGAGTGGAAAACACGGCGAGCCATTGCGCGGTCTGATGGCCACAAATCGGTCGCAGATGTTTGAAGGCCGATTCGGTCGAATGTTCCGTTCGCTGCGCCCTGCTACTTTTGGCGATGACGATGACGCGAACCACAAGAATCTCGGCGCGCTGGGTGCCAAAATGTCTAACAGCTTCGATGCCCCGAAGGATGGGCAAGACGACGAGGAGAGCGGCATACCAGCGCTCTATACGTACTTTGGCCAATTCATCGATCACGACATCACGTTTGACCCTTCAAGCAGTCTTCAGAAGCGGGATGACCCCGACGCGTTGACCGACTTCAGGAGTCCTGCGTTCGATATGGACAATGTCTACGGACGCGGTCCCGACGATCAGCCCTACATGTACGAGGGTGGCAAGTCGTTTCTACTTGGGAACCCGCTTCATGGCGGCAGTAGCGGAGCCAGGGATCTAGCCCGTAATGGGGCAAATCCCAGTCGCGCCCTCATCGGAGATCCGCGAAACGACGAGAACAGTATCGTCTCTCAGCTGCAGGGGCTGGTTCTGCGATTCCACAATCGAATGGTTCAGGACAATCCGCACAGCGACTTTGCGCACATCCAGCATCTCGTGCGATTTCACTACCAATATGTAGTCTTGAACGATTTCTTGCCACGGATCGTCACCGCAAGCGTCCTGGACGATTTGAAGACAGCGAAAAAGTACGATCGCAAGAAGCTCGAATTCTTTCATTGGAAGAATAATCCCTTCATGCCTGTGGAATTTTCAGTGGCTGCCTATCGCCTGGGCCATTCGATGATTCGCCCTGGTTATCGCCTGAACGACGATGACAAGACGCTGCTGCCTATTTTCCCGGTTCCGTCTCATCACCTAAATGAGGGTCTCACCGGATTTCGCGCGATGAATCCTCACTGGGGAATCGACTGGGGACGGTTCATTGATATTGACGTCCGCGGCTATGACGGTGCCGACGCGATCAAGAAAAAGCGCCTCCAGTTTGCGTACCGGATCGACACTTCGGTCGTGAATCCGCTGTCGCACCTGCCGCCATCGGTCGCGGATCCGAAAGATCCTCCGGACTCCCTGCCCAAGCGGAACCTCCTTCGCGGTTGGCGGCTAGGTCTTCCATCCGGACAGAATGTGGCGCGGGCGATGGGCATTGAGCCACTCGCAGACAAGGACATCTTGATTGGACAGGGAGTCGACAAGCCGGATGCGCCGCTAGGGAGCGTGGTTGACGTGAACAAAATTTTCGCCAACAACTGCCCGCTGTGGACCTACATCCTGGCGGAAGCGATGCACCACATGGAAACCGTGACGATTCCGGTGACGGAGAAAAAGACCATCACAACTCCCCAGTTGGGACCTGTGGGAGGACGGATTGTGGCTGAGGTGTTCCTTGGCCTGCAATTTGGCGACAACCATTCGCTGCTGAATCTCGAACCAGACTGGCAGCCGGAAACGAATCCGCCATCCCACGGGAAAAAGAATCCTGACTACAAGCTGAGGGATTTCGTCAAGTACGCGCTGGGGCAGTGACCAGTCTGATTCAACGCCAAAGCCCGCTGGGAGCGAACGTGCGGCTCCGCTGGGCACCACGAGGATGGTGATATGAATCCGAAAAGCTGCATCGTGATCGGCGCCGGCCTCTCCGGTCTCGCGGCCGCGTATCTGCTGGCAAAGCACAAGTGGGAAGTGACAGTCCTTGAGGCGCAGCCTTTCACCAACGGCCGGGTGTATTCCTTTTCTTTCAAACAGGCGCCCGGACTTGTTTGTGAGCTGGGAGGCGAATGGATCGGCAAAGACCACCATGCCATGATCGCTTTGTGCGAGGAACTGAAATTGAAGACGATCCCTCACCGGTTTGACTTTTTCTTTTTTGAGCGAGGACGGCGAAGCCGCAGAATTTACAAGGCAGGCACATCGCCATTTTCGCCACGCGCAAAAGGCGCGTACAAAAAGCTCAAGCGACAGAACGAGCACTGGAGCCCGGCCGAACAGGAAATTCTGGACAAGAAAGATTGGTGGACGATCCTTCGCGACCGTGGTTACAGCGAACGGGATCTCTTGCACCGGGACCTGATGGACAGCACCGATTTTGGGGAGTCTATCCGGCAAACCGGCGGATATTCTGCCGCTGCTGAATATTTCGACAGCGATAAGTACGACGAGATGGATAGAAAGATCGTCGGAGGAAACGAGCAGCTTCCCAAGGCTCTCACGAAAGAAATCTCACGGCGACACGGAAAAGTTTTGGTCTCGCATCGCGTCTGGTCCATAGACCAACCCGACGAGGAGAACGGCGTCCTCGTCCGAACAACCAGAAGGCGCCAACCATTTCGCGCTAAATACTGTATATGCACAGTGCCAGCACGCACGCTTACGAAAATCCAGTTTCACCCTCGCCTTCCCAATGAACAGTGGGATTCGGCCAAGCAGCTTCAGTATGCCCGGATCATGAAAACAGCAATCCTCTGCGACTCGCGATTCTGGCTGAAGCAATTCAAGCGGTTTTCGTGTTTTACTGACACGACTTCGGATTTCTTATTCGACGCGACATTAGGGCAACACGGTCCGATCGGACCTGGCGGAAAAAGAGATAAACGCGGAATTCTTTGCAGCTACGCAATCGGAGACAAAGCCGACGATCTTTCGTCGTACACAAAAGCCCATCTGATCGCAAGACTTCACGAGAATATCGGCGCCATTTTCCCGCAAGCGAAATTTCGCATCCTCGATATCAAGCGGCAGGCGTGGCAATTCAACAAATACACGCAAGGCGCCTACGGCTTCTACCGCCCGGGAGAATGGTTTACAGTCCGCGAAATCCTCGGCCGCCCTTTTGGCAGGGTCTATTTCGCCGGTGAACATATAGCTGACGAACAAGGTTTTATGGAAGGAGCCGTGAATACCGGACGGGCCGCGGCTCAGAGCATCCTGTAGCCTTTACATCCTTGATGATCTTTGTCTTTCTCGTTCTAGAAACTTCCAGCTAGCTTCGATGACGGGGCTTCGATCTCGATCGGCGAGTGTTTTTTTTCTTACCGGGGCGTGCCTTTGCAGTTGCCGTGCTTTTTTTCGCCCCCGACGCTGCGGCCTGCGCCGTTCCACTTAAAACCCCACTCGGAATCGAAGTGACCGCGGAAGGACCCAAGGCGAAAAGTTCTCTCTGCACGTTGTACATGTCGTTCGAATCGTAATCGCGCGCCCACCATTTCTTTGGGCTGCCGCAGGGACTCAACATCAGAGGATGCACCTGCGTAGCAGCCTGCGCGGCCGCGCGAAACTGGTAATGATCCACCAGGCGTATCGCTTCGACGGCAAAGACTTCAGCAACCCGCACATCATGAATGGCAAGCAGGTTGTCTCCATTGCTTTGCTCGCCGCCCTCCGCCAAGTTCGAAGAACCAGTGAAAACTATCGGATTCTTGTCGTTGAAATCGATCACAATGAACTTGTCGTGAATGACCTGCCCAGGCCCCCCGGTAAATTCCTGGTTGAACGGCGGCGGCACATTCTTGATGAGAGCTGCGAACGGAACCAGAACCCCAGGCTGCCCGGGTTTATAAACTGTGAAGCCTTTGACGGATTGCGTCATGCCATATGAAAAAACTTTGCCGCTTGTATGCAAATTCTCGACCGTCTTCAGCACCGTTCCTCCGCCTTGCAGCTCCATGATGGCGAACATGACGGAAGATTTTGCATTGTTGAGCGCTTGCTGCACCTGCGCCAGCGATACGGAGCCAACCTTGTGTGGCGCAAAGCTCACAGAGAAATTCGGCACGCCTCCGCCTTCATTCGGAAAATCGAACCACTTCGAAGCGAGAGGTGAGCTCGAAAACTTAGCCATATTGGTAAAAACGGACTGAAATACTTGCTCATATTGATCGGCAACCTTGGGATCGCTAAAAAGCAAAACATTATTCGCCTGGACGTAAAGCCCGCGCACGGAAAAATTCGCCGAACCCGTGAGCACTTTCACCGCTTTGCCGTTCTTCTTCGCGATGATGATCTTGTCATGCGCGAAGCGCTTGAAGTGCCCCTGGATGATATTTCCGGCGCCGGCGGACTTCACCAGCCGCGCGTGAGCGATCACCTCCAAAGCCGTTCCCAGGTGCAGAGGCGCATTATCGAGCACGGCGCGCAGCCGCGGGCCCAGCGCTTCGAGCTTGTCAACGATGTCCGGCTCGTCGAGATCGTAGGCAAATAAATCCACCGCGATCGAAGGATCGGCCAGGCACTCACCCAGCAAATCAAAAATCATTTTGCGCGCGTGATAGCCCAGCCATTCATATTGGGGTTGGAACGGCTGCGTGTTGTAGTCGAGGCTCTTGGGCAACGGACGAATGGGCTTGTTCCCAAATTTTGCCGCGTAGGCTTGCGAGCTGATGTAGGCCCGCGTGAGTCCGAGCTCGAAGTTGCCGCCGGCTTGAGGAGCCAACTCCACCGCGACAGTCGCCTTCGGTCCGTCCATCATATTCGACCCCTGGCAATATCGAGCCGTCACTTCGTAGTGAAAAGTCCCCGGAAGAACATTGGCCGGGAAATGCACCCAGTGAAATTTTTGAAATGGCGCGTTTTCGGACGACGTCCAGGGAGTTTGAGCAGTGGTGGTGCTGGAAGTGACGGGATTCGCGAAATTGAGCCGATTCTCCAGAAAAAACGGTTTTCCAGCGGGCGGCGTGCATTGTATCGAGAACCCGACGAGATCATGCGTTTTCAACTCGGCGGGATCTAAACTAAATCCGAGCAGCACGGCACCGTCACCCGGATACGCCGTGAGAGTGAGGGCGCTTGAACTGGTAGGCATCGGTGCCTCCGTGCAAAAGGAAGGCAATAAATAACGCTTAAGCCGTGGCACTCGTTATCTACATAAATATTATTTTCGCAACTACTCCTTTGTTAAAATCTGCGATGTTTTGGGTGGCGCTTTAAGAGTATTCGAGTCAGTGGGTTATACTGAACTGGGCGGTGAATGCGATGTCCGAGGATCCGAACCGCAAACTGTTTTCCGGCTTTCGCAATCCCCTTCTCTACACTTCTACGCTCCTTCTCGTAGCGCTCATCTACGTCGCTGGCACTTTTTATGTGCGCCGGCAACAGAATCGCGAGATCGAGCAGCGAGCCGCCGACGCAGCCGCGGCCAAAGAGCGTACGAATGATGCCCTCACTGTCGAACAACTCGGCGGAAGCGAATTCAAGATCCTGAATTTTTACGCCACGCCCCCAGTCGTCCACGCGGGAGAAGCAGTGCAGTTGTGTTACGGCGTCTCCAATGCGAAGACCGTGAAGCTGGAACCGCAAACGAATCCCGTCTGGCCGTCGGTAAGCCGCTGCGTCGACGTGAACCCGAAAAAAACTACGGAGTACACGCTCACCGTCGAAGACGGCAACGGTAATTCAAAGACCTCAGCGCTTACCGTGCAGGTTCGCTAGCGATTCCTGCACAATTTCATCCCAGCACCGGGCCCGTTGCGAACTTTTCCGACCAGCGCACTCGCGCCGTCATCTGCATGGTGATGAACAGAGTGAGAATCGCGCCGATCGTAATCGCAAGCCCCGTGAATCCCTCAAAGAAAAAGGCGTACGAAAACAAAATCAGATAAATCACCTGGGCGAGCCCTGCTTCCAGTGCCGCGAATCGCATTCCTACTACCAAGCGTAGGTAGCTCACTAGCAACACTACCGAAACTGCCGAGCAAATCGCAAACGCGAGGTGAATCGAAATGTGGTCCACCAGGTAGGCCATCAGCAGGTGAAACGAAAAAAAAGCGCATGCGAGGAAAAAATAATTCATGGGATGCAGGTTGATGCCCCGAATCGTCGTGAGAACGAACAGCACGAAAAAGAAAAACAGCAATGATACGGGAGCGAAGGCGCTGATTCGGCCCACAAGCGGGCCGGGCTGCAGTTTTTGCGGCAGCGCGAGTCCGATTTTGTAGCCGGATACAAGATTCTTGTAACTCCAGACTAGCTCTGAGCCGTGACCGATCCTGTTTTCCTGTGTCGGAGAAAGGGTATTGCCAGGAAAATCGAAACCCTTGAAATCCGTGGTGAGCCGCAACTCGAAATCGCGGACTTGGCTCACCTGGTCGCCAAAGCTGTACTGCCAGGTATCCAAACCTTGCGAACGGTAACCGACATCGAGCACAGCCGTCTGATGGGGCAGTACTGTCGTGCTTCCATATGTTTCGCTCTTTTGGTTTTCCAGCACAAGAGGCGCTCCGTTCACGGTGAAAATCATATCGTCGTAAATCGCCTGCTCGGCCGGCAAATGGAGCGTGAAGGTCACGTTGCGAGGCCGATCGTCGGGATTCACGAATTCGTACGCGCCCGCAAATTGCACTTGATAGGTGCTGTACCAGAGAAGCCCCTTTCGCCGGTAATCGGCGTGCAGTGCCGCATTCACGCGACTCTTTTGCAGCGCGAGAGGGATATAACGCCGGTCGTCAATCGTTCGCATAATTTCTTTGCCATTTTCAACGGCGGGAACTTGGCGCCACGAACCCTCGACGTACGTAGCCGTCGGCGGACACTGCTCCTGTGGCGCCCCCCACGACGATGCCACTTTGCCGCGAAGCTGTGTATCGGACGAATAGGTGCGGTAAAAGATGGTGCTGGCAAGGATGGCCCAGGCGATTGCAGTGCAGAAGAAGATGAAACCGATTGCGGCGATACGTTTGCCCATTTCAAATCTCTCCTTGAAATCGGAACACACTTCCGTCCGCCGCACACGAAGCTTGCCTATATTAATTGGCAATGTCAAGTACTTTGCAACATAGAGTACACACAAGAAGCAAGTCGAAGCAGTTTCGTTTTCGAAGCTGATGAAAGGGTATTCAAAATAACGGCGGAACTAGTTGTGGCCGCCGCCGAGTTCGCGGACGATGTCGCCGACGAATGATTTCGCATCTCCGAAAAGCATGAGCGTTCTATCGAGGTAATACAGAGGATTATCGATTCCCGCAAAGCCAGGACTCATCCCGCGCTTGATCACCATCACCGTGCGGGCCTTGTCCACATCCAGGATCGGCATGCCATAAATGGGGCTGCTCGGCTCGTTGCGCGCGGCCGGATTCGTCACATCATTTGCTCCGATTACGAGAGCCACATCCGTCTGCGGGAAATCCGGATTGATGTCTTCCATATCGAGCAGCTTGTCATAGGGAATGTCCGCTTCGGCCAACAGCACATTCATATGCCCCGGCATGCGCCCGGCCACCGGGTGAATCCCGAATTTCACGTCCACGCCTCGCTTCGTAAGCGCGTCGTACAATTCGCGCACCTTGTGCTGCGCCTGCGCAACGGCCATTCCGTAGCCCGGCACGATCACCACCTTGCTGGCCGCGCCCAGAATTGCGGCCGCCTCTTCGGGCGTCGCGCTTTTCACCGGTTTGGCTTCTTGCCCGGCGGCGCCTTTCCCTGCCTGCTCCTGGCCAAACGCGCCAAACAGGACATTGGAAAACGACCTGTTCATCGCCTTCGACATGTTCACCGAGAGAATGAATCCGGAAGCCCCGTCGAGCGCGCCGGCAATGATCAGCAGCTTGCTATCGAGCACAAAACCCATCGCCGCCGCCGAAAGGCCCGCGTAGGAATTAAGCAGGGACATCACCGTGGGCATGTCCGCGCCGCCAATCGGAACAATCATCAACACGCCAAACAGCAGCGAGATCCCTAGAATTGCCGGGAAAAGATGCATGTGCTCGGGATGCAGTATCAGCACCACCGCGCCCGCAATCGCCAGGCCCAGCACCGAAAGATTGACGAAATTCTGTCCTTTGTATGTGATCGGCCGTTGCGGCAACACTTCCTCGAGCTTCCCCGCAGCCATCAAGCTGCCCGTAAAGGTAAGCGAACCCAGAATCACTTCTGCCGAAAGCACCGCCATCATGAAGGGCGGCACATTCGGCGCGCGCAAATAAAATTCCGATGTGCCCACTAGCGTCACGCAGAGCGCGCCAAACGCATGGCTCAGCGCCGTCCTTTGCGGAACGGCTGTCATGTGCACAAGGCCCAGCGGTACGCCGATGATCGATCCGAGCACCAGGCCGATCGCGATCCAGCGGTAATCCACAATCCCGTGATGCAGCAGGGTCCCGATGATCGCGAGAAGCATTCCCAGCTCGCCGGCCCACACTCCGTGCCGCGCCGATTTCGGCGAACTCATCAATTTGAGCGAGAGAATGAAAAGTACGGCCGCTATCAGATAGATGATTTGAAGCAGTAAGTCAGAACCGGCGAGGAAATTCATGATTTCGTGGCACGGCTGGTCTTGAACATTTTCAGCATGCGGTCGGTAATCAGGAAGCCGCCCACGATATTGCTCGTGGCCGCGACGATCGCGATCGTCCCGAGGATTGTCGCGAGAGTGCTCTTCCCTTCCCCGGCGAGAATGATCGCGCCCACTACAGCGATGGCGTCGAGCGCGTTCGTCAGCGACATCAACGGCGTGTGCAGCAGCGGCGAAACGCGGCGAATCACTTCAAATCCAATAAAGGCTGCCAAAATGAAAACGTATAAATCGGTCAGCAGGTCCGATTGCACCATCAGCTCGCCCCCTTCCCTGCGGTCGCCAGTGCCGGCAGCGACAGGAATTCGCGCACTCGCCCGTTCACAATCTCGCCGCCTCGCGTGAGCAAGGTGCTTCGAATGATTTCGTCGTCAAGCTTCAACTCGAGCTTGCCATCGTGAACCAGGTACTGCAGGAACGCGGTGATATTGCGCGCATACATCTGGCTTGCGTGATAGGGCACGGTGCTCGCGAGGTTGATTCGGCCGATGATCGTCACGCCATTGGCTATTACTTTCTCGCCGGGCCGCGTCAGCTCGCAATTCCCGCCGCGCTCTGACGCTAAATCGACAATCACCGATCCCGGCGCCATCTTCGCCACCATGTCGGCGGTCACCAGAACCGGCGATTTCTTTCCCGGAATCACCGCTGCCGTGATCACCACGTCGCTTTCGCCCACCACGCGACCCAGCAGATCCCGCTGCTTTCCGTAAAATTCCTCGCCCTGTGCTGTTGCGTATCCACCCGCATCCTGCGCATCTTTCGCTTCGATCGGCAGTTCGACGAAACGCCCTCCGAGGCTTTGAACTTGCTCCTTCGCGGCTGGCCGCATGTCGTATGCGGACGTAACGGCGCCGAGGCGACGAGCGGTTGCAATAGCCTGCAGACCCGCGACGCCCGCGCCGATGATGAGCACCCGCGCAGGAGTAATCGTCCCGGCCGCTGTGGTCCACATGGGGAAAATGCGAGGCAGCGTGTCAGCCGCAATCAGCACCGCTTTGTAGCCGCATATCGTGCCCATGGAGGAAAGCGCATCCATGGCTTGCGCGCGTGTCGTTCGCGGAATCAACTCCACAGCAAAGGATGTCACTCCGGTCGCAGCGATTTGCTGAATCGTTTTCAACTCGCCCAGCGGCCGCAAAAACCCGATCAGCACCTGGTCCCGGCGGAAGAGCGGCAAGTCCGCTTCGCCCGTTTTGTCATTCGACCCGTGCGCGAGCACCTGCACGATAATGTCAGCAGTGCGAAACACCTCAGCACGCTCGGCGACTATTTTTGCGCCCTTCGCGGTGTAGTCTGCGTCTGGATACCCTGCTTCAATCCCGGCGCCCGCTTCTACCACCACTTCGAGCCCGGATTTCGCGAGCGTCGGCACCACTGATGGCACCAGCGCCACCCGGCGCTCTCCCGGAAAGGTTTCGCGCGGAACCCCGACGATCATCAAAACGCCCCCTGAGAATCCTCAACACGCGAAGCTAATTGCAAAGCCAGCCGACAGAGAACAAACCCATCGCGGGCCGACTTCGAGCCGACTTATTTTATCTGGAATTGCGGCGAAGTCTATCGAACATCGGCGTTGCGTGAACGAGCTAGAGCTTGCCCCAGAAACCAAATACCACCGCTCCTACGATGAAGAGAAACGAGACAACGTGATTCCATCTCACGTGTTCACCAAGGTAGATCCATGCGAACGCTACGAACACGCACAGCGTGATCACCTCCTGGATGATTTTCAGTTGAAACGCGCTGAACTCGCCATAGCCGATACGGTTCGCGGGAACCTGAAAACAATATTCAAAGAAGGCGATCAGCCAGCTCACCACGATCACAGCAATGAGGGGCGCCTTCTTGTACTTCAGATGGCCGTACCAGGCGATCGTCATAAAGACATTCGAGCAAATCAGGAGAAGGACGGTTTTCATAGCGCCGAATCCTAGCACTACCCTAGTTCAAAGGTAATCGAGAGATGGTGGTAGGCCCGGGCGAACGCAAAGCGGCACTACGGCCCCAGAGCCTATTTGCGGTATTCCGCGCGAATCCTCTATAATTGCTGAGTAATTGTGCCGAAACGAAAAGGGAGTCCGCCCCCATCACGACGCGCTCCTAAGCGCCGAAAACGACCTCAAATGATCGATCTAGCCGAAAAAATTAAGCAGAAGCTGAAAGACGAGATTGCCGCTCTCGAGCACGAGCTCCACGACGAGCTTCCCAAAGAAATCAAAGTGGCGCGCGCGCACGGCGACCTCTCCGAAAATGCCGAGTACAAATACGCCAAAGAGCGCCAGTCGTTCGTCTCCACCCGCCTCGCCCAGCTCCACCAGCGTATGGCAGACCTTTCGATGCTGAATCTCAACAACCTCCCGAAAGACCGCGCCGCCTATGGCTCACGAATTGTCGTACTGGACGTTGCGAAGGGCTCCGAAATCGAGTACAAACTGGTCACAGTGGAAGAAGCGGACGCGCCAAAGGGCCTGATCTCGACGAGCTCTCCGATAGGCCGCGCACTTTTGGGCAAAAAAGTCGGCGACGAAGTACAAGTAACAACGCCGGCGGGCATAAAAGACTACGAAGTCGTCCGCCTGGCGACGATTTACGACGAGGAATAACTGGGTGATTCCCGCCTCATGCTGAGCCGCACCATCGGTCGCTACCTGTCCTGGCCCATCAACGGGCTCGCTAGGCTTATCGCCCCTACCCACATTCCTCCAAACGTCATCACCTGGGTAGCTCTTGGCCTGAATCTCTGGGCGGGTATCCTGTTTGCGCAGGGCCGTTTCGCTGCCGGCGGCGGAATGATGATTCTTGCGGGACTCTGCGATCTTCTCGACGGTCCCGTGGCGCGCATCCAGAATCGCGTTTCCATTTTTGGCGGTTTCCTCGACTCGATCTTCGACCGCTATGCCGACCTGATCCTTTTTCTCGGTCTTCTCGTCTATTACGCCAGCGTCAACCGCTTCGGCTACGCATTCCTCGCCGGGGCAGCAATGGCAGGCGCCGTTATGGTGAGTTATGCGAAGGCCCGCGCAGAATCGCTCGTGCCCAATGAAGACGTCGGCTTCTGGGACCGTCCCGAGCGCCTCGTGCTAATGATCATCGGCGCGCTCGCAAATCGCATGCCCCCTGTCCTCTGGATTCTCGCGATCGGCCCCAACATCACGGTAATCCATCGAATCGTGCACACATGGAAGCAGACCAAAGAAGTCACCACCGCCCCGAAACCCGTTTCCATCTCCGCTCCAGCGCCCTTGCCACTGGAAGCAAATCTCTCCCACGGAGCCCAACGCCCCTCTCCCCAATTTTTCTCGCGCACCGCAGGACGCGGACGGTAGCCATGCCCAAGCTTCTCGCCATCATCGGCGCTCTCGTGATTTGCGCTGGTATCGACCTGCTCTGGCAGTCGCGCAACGAAATCAAATTCTGGCTAGCCGCCTACATCAATGTCTTCCGCTCGATTCTTCGTCGCCAGGAAAGCATCAGCACAGCTCGCGTGCTTCCCGCCGCCGTGCCAGCCGCCAAACGCAAACACGCCGTCCGCTTCCTCCTCGGCGTAGGATTTGCGTTCCTTCTGGGCCCGATGCTGATCGCCATCAGCGTCACGCTTCTGCTCTACACAAATCTCTGACCACTCGCGCGACATGAAACCCTCCCTCATCATTCACGGCGGCGCCTGGAATATCCCGGATGAAGCAGTTGAAGATTGCCGCGACGGCATTCGCCGGGCCCTGAAAGCCGGCTGGAAAATTCTTTCAGCAGGCGGCGCGGCTATCGATGCCGTCGAGGCCGCAATCGTTATTCTCGAAGACGATCCCACCTTCGACGCTGGCATCGGCTCGCATCTGAATCGCGACGGCCGCGTGCAGCTCGATGCAATCATCATGAATGGCGCGACCCTGAAAGCAGGGTCAGTCGCCGCCGTCGAACGCATCCGCAATCCAATCCGCCTGGCCCGCGCCGTTCTCGAGAAGAGCGAGCACATGATGCTCGTCGGCGCCGGCGCCGAAAAGTTCGCTGCCGAAAACGGCATCCCCCTCTGTGCTCCCGAAGATCTCGTCATCGACCGCGAACGTTCCGCCTGGGGCCGCTGCCTTGAAGACTCGCACGCAGCCGAGCATCATGTGGACCACGAATTCGGCACCGTCGGTGCCGTCGCGCTCGACAAGCAGAATCGCCTCATCGCCGGCACATCCACCGGCGGCACGTGCTGCAAATTCCCCGGGCGGGTCGGCGATTCGCCTCTCATCGGCTGCGGCTGCTATGCCGACGCGGAAGCCGGCGGCGTCTCCTGCACAGGACACGGCGAAGGCATAATGAAAATTGTGATGGCAAAAATGGCCGCCGATCTACTCGCCACAGCGGAGAATCCGGCGACAAAATCCGACGACTGCCGCTGGGGAATCGGCTGGGGCCCGCGCGCGATAATCCCGACGACCTCCGCCGGAGGCGACGCCCAATCTGTTGCCGACGCCTGCGTTCGCAAACTCGCTCATCGCGCCCATACCACCGGTGGCCTGATTCTCCTCGACCGCAACGGCAATCCAGCCGCCGCCTTCAACACCTCACGCATGGCCTACGGCTTCATCAACCCCGACGATTCCATCACCATCGCGCCGTAACCGCGCCACATTTTTGTTACTGCTGCTTCATCAAAACGTCGGCGTATAATATCCGCGTCCAATCCGCACAAGGAGATGACAAGATGGCAATTCGCGACGCCTTCTTACCAGAATTCGATCACGAAATGGGCACCACCCGCAAAACGCTCGAACGCGTGCCCGAAACCAATACCGATTGGAAGCCCCACGATAAATCCATGACAATGGGCCGACTCGCCGGACATCTTGTCGAATTGCCGACGCTCGTCCCCCTCGCCCTTCAGCGCGAGTCGATCGACTTTCGTCCACCCGGCGCGCCTCCGCGACAGCCCACCGTCATGTCCACACGCAAACAGCTTCTCGAAGATTTTGACAAAAATGTCGCCGCCGCCCGCGCCGCCATCGCTCAATCGAGCGACGAAGATCTGAAAAAGATCTTCACCCTGCAAGCCGGCGGAAAAACCATTTTCTCGCTTCCACGCACAGCCGCCCTTCGCGGCTTCATCCTGAACCACATCATCCATCACCGCGGCCAGCTCTCAGTCTATCTGCGCCTCAACAACGTCGCGGTTCCTTCAATCTACGGCCCATCAGCCGACGAACGGAACTAACCCGCCTGCACAAAAAAACGGCTGGCAACTTTCGCTGCCAGCCGTTTTCCCATCAGG
>Ga0307477_10001463_pt1 | contig 19814 bp, 13 predicted proteins | sample atmos_gasesECM2C_FD_203316 | JGI IMG/M metagenome (GOLD analysis project Ga0307477, IMG submission 203316) | Hardwood forest soil microbial communities from Morgan-Monroe State Forest, Indiana, United States - atmos_gasesECM2C_515 | ecosystem: Environmental > Terrestrial > Soil > Temperate...
CTTTCGAACTCTCGCAGAGCGCTCGCTGCGGCAAGTCCTCGACTCGCAGATCGTGGCGCTGATCGCGGCCGCCGAGCCGCAGCCGAACGGCGGCTATGCACCGCCGCCGCAGGCGCTCGATCCGGGCTTGGCGCGGCCGCGCTCAGGGCTGTACGCGGAGATCCGCTCGCCGCAGCATCGCTGGCGATCGCCCTCGATGGCGGGGCTCAGCGCCGATTTCGGCGAGCCCCCGGCCTCGCGGCAGCGCGAGCTGTATTACGCGGACTTCGGCCGCGACCGTGTGGCGATCGAGAGCCGCACGATCCGCTTCGAGAACGATCCGCACGGCGCGCGCACGCTGATCTTCAGCGTGGCGGCGAGCCTCGGTCCCTACGAGCAGCAGTTGTGGCGCTTCCGCAGCGAGCTGCTGGCATGGTTCACCGGCTCGATGGTGCTGTTGCTGGTGACGCTGGCCGCGCTGCAGCACTGGGTGCTCGCGCCGGTGAGGCGCCTCGAGCGCGAGATTCACGAGGTGGAGGAGGGACGCACCGAAAAGCTCGGCACGGGCTATCCGCGCGAGCTCGCTGGTGTCGCCCGCAACCTCAACGCGCTGCTGATCGGCGAGCGCCGGCGAGTCGTACGCTACCGCGACACCCTCGGTAACCTCGCGCACAGCCTGAAGACGCCGCTCGCCGTCATGCGCTCGAGCCTGCCCGCCGGGACGCCGCCGGGAACGCTCGGTGCCGAGATCGATCGCATGAGCGGCATCATCGAGCATCAGCTGAAGCGCGCGGCAGCCTCAGGCGGCGCGCTGCTCGGCGCCGCCCCGGTGGAGGTGGAACAGGTCGCGACTGAGCTGCGCATGGCACTGCTTCGGGTATACGCCGGCAAGGACCTCATCATCGAGCTCGCGCTGGCACCTGGTGCGCAGTTCATCGGCGATCGAGGCGACCTGACAGAGCTCCTCGGCAACCTGCTCGACAACGCCTGCAAGTGGTGTCGCAGCCGCGTGCGCCTGACGGCCGGCAGCGACGGGGCGATGCAGGTGCGCGAGCGGCTGAGCCTTACGATCGAGGACGACGGCCCGGGGATCTCCGCCGCGGATCGCGCCCGCGTGCTCGAGCGCGGCGTACGGGCGGACGCGAGCGTGCCCGGGCACGGGCTCGGGCTCGCGATGGTGCGCGATACCGTCGACCTGTACGGCGGGCAGCTGATGATCGATCGCTCGCCGCTTGGCGGCGCGCGCGTTGCAGTGCGCCTGTCGGGGCGCTGATCAGGGCTCGATCCTGAACTCGATCCCCTGCGCGAGCGGCAGCTGGCGTCCCCAGTTGACGGTGTTGGTCTGGCGGCGCATGTACGCCTTCCAGGCATCCGAGCCCGACTCCCGCCCGCCGCCGGTGTCTTTCTCGCCCCCGAAGGCGCCGCCGATCTCGGCCCCCGAGGTACCGAGGTTGACGTTGGCGATGCCGCAATCACTGCCGGCCGCGGACAGGAACGACTCGGCGTTCTGCAGCCGATCGGTGAACAGTGCCGAGGACAGCCCGTGAGCGGAGGCGTTCTGCGCCGCGATCGCCTCATCGAGCGAGTTGACCTCGATCAGATACAGGATCGGCGCGAAGGTCTCAGTCTGCACGATCGGCCATTCGTTGCGTGCGCGGATGATGGTCGGCTCGACGAAATTTCCCGGTCGCTTGATGGTGTTGCCGCCGTACAGCAGCTCGCCGCCCTGCTTGAGTGCGTCGCTCACGGCGGCCTGGTAACTCTGCACGGCCTGCGGATCAATCAGCGGGCCCATCAGCGTGCCGCCGTCGAGCGGGTCGCCGATACGCACCTGAGCGTATGCGTGCGTCAGCCGCCGCTCGAGCTCAGCCGCGATCGCCCGGTGCGCGAGCACGCGCCGCGTGCTGGTGCAGCGCTGTCCGGCGGTGCCCACGGCGCCGAACACAATCGCTGGCACCGCGAGGTCGAGGTTGGCGCTCTCATCGACGATCACGGCGTTGTTACCGCCGAGCTCGAGCAGGCTCTTGCCGAGGCGTGCAGCGAGACGCTCGCCGACCCGGCGCCCGACCTCGGTCGAGCCGGTAAAGGAAACGAGCGCCACACGCCGATCGTCGACCAGGCGCGTGGCAAGCTGCGCACCGTTGTCGATGAACAGCTGGAAGATCGGCGGCAAGTGGTTCGCCTCGAGCACGCGATTGCACAGATGCTGGACGGCGAGCGCACTGAGCGGCGTCTTGGCCGAGGGCTTCCAGACGCACGCATTGCCGCAGACAGCGCCGAGAAACGCGTTCCAGGACCACACGGCGACCGGAAAGTTGAATGCGGAGATGATGCCGATGACGCCGAGCGGGTGCCATTGCTCGGACATGCGATGCTGCGGCCGCTCGGAATGCATGCTGAGTCCATAGAGCATGCGCGACTGTCCGACGGCGAAGTCGGCGATGTCGATCATCTCCTGGACCTCGCCGAGCCCCTCCGCGAGGATCTTGCCGTTCTCGAGCGATACCAGGGTGCCGAGATCCTGCCGGTGGCGACGCAGCTCCTCGCCGATCAGTCGCACCGTCTCGCCGCGCCGCGGTGCCGGCACGTCGCGCCACAGCGCGGCAGTCGCGACCGCCGAGCTCATGACGTGCTCATAGTCGGCGACGCTCGCGGGGCGTACCTGCGCGAGCAGCAGACCGTTGGCGGGATTACGGACATTGAGGAGCGCACCCTCGGTCGTCGTCGACCAGCCGTGCAGCCCCGACCAGGCTCCCGGGTTGAGCGGGCCGAGCCCGAGGCGATTCAGCACTGCGTCGGTGTCCGAGAGGCTCATGCGGCGCTCCTCATGCGCTGAGCGCCGCGCGGCGGCGCTGGTGTCCGGTCTTGCCCGCCGCCACCAGCTCCCCTGAGAGGTGCTTGTTGCCGCCCGCGGCGTAGTAGCGCCCGAAGCGGTTGGCGAGGATTTCGGCCAGCCGAAACTGCTCCTGCGCCACGAAGCCGTGGTACTGATGCGGATGAGCGAGCACCAGGTCCACCACCGCGCTGATGCCTGCCGCAGTCGTTACCTGGATGGCCGACCACAGCCGCCCCGCGATCATCTGCGGATAGATCTTGTTGACGTAGTTTTCCTCGCGCAGCTGTCCGTCCTGGGCGCCGGTGACTGCCGCGTACACGATCACTACGTCCTGGAGCGTCTGCGGCACCGCGTTCTCCAGAACCCGCTTGAGCGTGGCACGGTCGTGATTGAGCTTCAGATCATTCATCAGCAGCCGCACCTGCGCACAGTGACCCGGATAGCGGATGGTCTTGTAATTCATCGATTCGATGTGCGCACCGTGCGACTCGGCCAGCGAGCCGAGGCCGCCCGAGGTGTTGAAGGCCTCGTAGAGCGTGCCGTCGATCTCGATCTCCTCGAGTCCCTCGAGCGGGGCGACCTCGAGCAGGCGCCCATCGCTCACCGCCTGGCAGGGATTGCCGTATTCGTTGATGAGTCCCTCGGTCGACCAGGTGAGGGAGTACTTGAGGACGTTGTTCGGGTGTTGCGGCAGGGCGCCGACGCGCAGCTTCACGGCGCGCAAACTGTCGAAATGGGTGATGAGCTCGGCAGCGGCGATGCTGATGAAACCGGGCGCGAGCCCGCACTGCGGCACGAACGCCTTGGTTGCGCCGGCAGCGAGAGCGCGCACCGCGCGCGTCACGTCGACATCCTCGGTGAGATCGAAATAGTGGACCTCTGCCTGGCGCGCCGCCTCGGCCACCCCGACGTTGCAGTAGTACGGCAGGCTCGAGATCACGGCATCCACCGGGTGAGCGGCGAGGTGCCGCGCCAGGGCGTCGCCATCGGTGGCATCGAGCGCGCAGGCTGTCAGCTGGCCTGCGCCGTGAGCGCGCACCACGGCCTCGGCGGCCCCGCCATCGAGATCTCCCAGTTGAACCCGGTAACTGCCGGATTCAGCTAGCAATCCGGAGATCAATGCGCCGATCTTGCCGGCGCCGAGAACCAGAACCCGATGCATATGTGCCCCTCGAAAAGGGGCGCATTCTGCCCTCGAAGCGTCGGCAGCGCCAGCCGCCCACGGCGCCGCGGCGAACCCGGGTCGCCCGCCGCCATCCCGCCTCAAGTCGCGTGCTAGGATCGATCGCATGCGAGCCCCGGCCACCACCTCCTGGCACAGCGCCAGCTGGCAGACCAAGCCTGTCCAGCAGCAGCCGGTGTACGCCGACGCCGGGGCGGTCGAGCGGGTCGTCGCGGAGATTGCGCGTCTCCCACCGATCGTCGTGTCCTGGGAAATCGAGGCGTTGAGGACGCGGCTGGCGGCGGCACAGCGCGGCGAGGCCTTTCTGCTGCAGGGGGGCGACTGTGCGGAGAGCTTTGTCGAGTGCGAATCCGACATCATCGCCAAGAAGCTCAAGATCCTGTTGCAAATGAGCCTGGTGCTGCTGCATGGGCTCAAGAAACCGGTCATTCGGGTGGGGCGCATGGCAGGCCAATACGCCAAGCCGCGCTCCGCCGACACCGAGACACGCGATGGGTTCTCGCTGCCGAGTTACCGCGGCGATCTCGTGAACCGACCTGAGTTCACCGCCGAAGCGCGCGCGGCCGACCCGCAGCTGCTGTTGCGGGGCTATGAGCGCGCGGCCCTGACACTGAATTTCGTGCGCGCGCTGGTGGACGGGGGCTTCGCCGACCTGCACCACCCGGAATACTGGGACCTCGGCTTCGTACACCAGGCACCGCTCAAGGATGGGTACGAGCGCATCGTGAAATCGATCGGCGACGCGCTCGATTTCTTCGAAGGCATGAGCGGACATCCGGTACACGAGGCCACTATCGTCGACTTTTACACGAGCCACGAGGGGCTGCATCTGCTCTACGAGCAGGCGCAGACCCGGTACATCGCACGGCAGAATCGCTGGTACAACCTGTCGACCCACATGCCGTGGATCGGCATGCGCACCGCCGCGCTCGATGGCGCGCACGTCGAGTACTTCCGCGGCATTGCCAATCCGATTGGCGTCAAGGTCGGCGCGGCGATGGATGCGGCGTGGCTTCAGGGGCTGGTCGGGACACTCAACCCACAGAACCAGCCGGGCCGTCTGACGCTGATTCACCGCTTCGGGGCGAAGGACGTCGCCACCGCTCTCCCCAAGCTCATCGAGGCCGTCCGACAGACGGGCCAGACGGTGCTGTGGGTGTGCGATCCGATGCACGGCAATACCGAGACCACCACCGGGGGGATCAAGACACGCCGCTTCGAGAACATCCTCAAGGAGCTCGATCTGGCCTTCCGCATCCATGCGGACCTCGGCTCGTATCTCGGCGGCGTCCACATCGAGCTCACCGGCGACGACGTCACCGAGTGCACCGGCGGCGCCCGCGGCCTCACCGACCAGGACCTGGCGCGCGCTTATCGCTCGACTGTGGATCCGCGGCTCAATCACGAACAGGCGCTCGAGCTTGCCATGCTGATCGCCGAGCGCAGCCAGGGGCGCCGCGCCGTCCGGCGCAGCGGCGCCGGCGCGCCCTGACGGGCCCGCCGCGGATGAGGCGGCCGCGCGCCCGGCGCGAGGTGCGCGTCGCGTACGATCCGCAATGCCGGCGCTGCCCACGGCTCGCGGCCTTTCTCGCGGCGACGCGTCGCCGACACCCCGACTACTGGGCACGGCCCGTGCCGTCTTTCGGCGCCGGCACACCGCGCCTCCTGATCGTCGGGCTCGCCCCCGGCATGCACGGGGCGAACCGGACCGGGCGGCCATTCACCGGGGATCACGCCGGCATCCTGCTCTACGAGACGCTGCACGCGGCCGGTCTTGCCACCGCGCCCGCTTCGTACTCCGCCGATGATAGGCTGCGGCTGCTGAACGCCCGCATCGTCAACTCAGTCAAGTGCGTGCCGCCGCACAACAAGCCGACGCCTGCGGAGATCCGGCGCTGTAATGATTACCTTGTCCGCGAGCTGCGGCAGCTGCCGCAGGTGCGCGTCTACCTTGCCCTCGGGCGCGTAGCGCACGATGCGGCGTTGATGGCGCTCGGCCTGCCGCGGGCACGATTCCCGTTCGCGCATGGACGCGAGCACGCTCTCGGTCCCACGCGCTGGCTGATCGATTCGTATCATTGCAGCCGCTACAACACCGCCACGCGGCGGCTGACCGCGGCGATGTTCCGCGCGGTGGTAGGGCGCGCTTGTGAGCGAGCGTGCTTGCCGGTGCCCGCTGACTGGCGGGTTTCCCAGGCCACGGCATGAGCGAATTCGAACCCAGGAAATACATCGCCTCCCTGCCGAAACGGCCCGGCGTGTACCGCATGTACGGCGCCGGGCAGGAGCTGCTGTACGTCGGCAAGGCGCGCAGCCTCAAGGATCGAGTCGCGACTTACTTCGCGGCGCGCAACGTCGATCCCAAGGTGCAGGCGTTGGTGGCTCAGGTCAGCGCCATCGAGGTCACGGTCACCAACTCAGAGACCGAGGCGCTGCTGCTCGAGTACAACCTGATCAAGGAGCACAAGCCGCGCTTCAACATCGTGCTGCGCGATGACAAGAGCTTCCCGTACATCCACCTGTACGTCGAGCACGACTTCCCGCGGCTCGAGTTCTACCGCGGCCCGCGCAACGCACCTGGCCACTATTTCGGGCCCTTCCCCAACGCCGGTGGGGTGCGCGACACGCTCAATCAGTTGCAGAAGCTGTTCCGCATCCGTAACTGCCGCGACAGCTTCTTTGCCAACCGCAGCCGCCCGTGTCTGCAACACCAGATCGGCCGCTGCTCGGCGCCGTGCGTCGGCCGCATCACGCGCGCCGCCTACGCGCAGGACATTGCCAACGCCGTCAAGGTGCTCGACGGACGGAGCGACGAGGTGAGCGCGGAGTTGCAGGCTCGCATGGAGGAGGCGGGCGGCCGGCTCGAGTTCGAGCGCGCGGCGCAGCTGCGCGATCAGCTCGCGGCGCTCAAGCGCATTCAGGCGCAGCAGGTAGTCACCTCCGAGGGTGAGCGCGACGCCGACGTGTTCGCGATCGTAGGCGAGGCCGGCGAGTACGCCGTGAGCGTGATGCTGGTGCGCGGCGGCCGCAATCTGGGCACCACCAGCTATTTTCCGCGCGCGGTGCTGGCCGAGCCGCACGAGGCGCTCGCCTCCTTCGTCATGCAGTACTACGCGAGCACCACACCGCCTGCCGAGGTGTTGCTCGCCGGCCGCCTCGCCGAGGCGGCGTCGCTCGCCGAGGCGCTCAGCAGCCGCGCCGGCCACGGCGTCGAGGTGCGGCACCCACTGCGCGGCCTGCCCGCCCGCTGGGCCGAGCTGACCCGCGAGAACGCGGCGCAGGCCTGGCGGATGCGTCTCGCGCAGCGTGCCGGGATGGACGAGATGCTGCAGGACCTCGCGACACAGCTCGATCTGCCAGAGCCGCCGCAACGCCTGGAGTGTTTCGACATCAGTCATACGGGCGGCGAGGGGACGGTGGCCGCCTGCGTCGTGTTCGGCCCCGAGGGGCCACTAAAGAAGGAGTACCGCCGCTTCAACATTCGGAACGTCACGCCGGGTGACGACTATGCGGCGCTGCGCCAGGCACTCGAGCGTCGCTACCAGCGCGTGCGCGAGGGGGACGTGCCAGCGCCGGACGTGCTGCTGATCGACGGTGGCGCCGGACAGGTCAGTCAGGCCCATGACGTGCTCGATGAGCTGGGATTCGGCAGCCTGGCTCTGGTCGGCGTCGCCAAGGGGCCCGATCGCAAGCCCGGCCAGGAGCGCTTGTTCGTGTACGGTGGAACGGCGCCGCTCGCTCCCGCAGCCCACACACCCGCCGCCCGCCTCATTCAGCGAATCCGCGATGAGGCGCATCGCTTCGCGATCACCGGACACCGCAAGCGACGCGCCCGGCGCTACAACGAGTCCGTCCTGGAAGCAGTTCCCGGGCTCGGGCCGGCCAAGCGCCGGGCGCTGCTGCGACACTTTGGCGGACTGCAGGGCGTGATGCGTGCCGGTACCGCCGACCTCACCCAGGTGAAGGGTATCGGCGCGGCGCTGGCGCGAAGCCTTTATGATCACCTGCACCCGGGCTCGTAGGCCGCGCTGATGCTTTGGAACCTCCCCAACACGCTCACCTGGGCGCGTATTGCGACCATTCCGCTGATCGTGCTGCTGTTCTACATGCCGTATCCGTGGGCCGATCCGGCCGCGGGACTGTTGTTCGCCGCCGCCGGGATTACCGACTCGCTCGACGGCTATTTCGCCCGGCGTCTCGGCCAGATCTCGCGCCTCGGGGCCTTCCTCGATCCGGTCGCTGACAAGCTGATCGTCGCCGTGGCGCTCGTGCTGCTGGTGAGCAAGGATCCGCGGCCGCTGATCGTGCTCACCGCCGCGGTCATCATCGGCCGCGAGATCACGATTTCGGCGCTGCGCGAATGGATGGCCGGCATCGGCGCGCGCCGCAAGGTGGCAGTCTCACAGCTCGGCAAGTACAAGACGACCCTGCAGATCGTCGGTCTCTCGATGATGCTGTATCGCTTGCCGCTATTCGAGCTGCCGACCTACCGGGTGGGTGTCGTGCTCACGGTGATCGCCGCAGGGGCGACGCTCGTGTCTATGGTCGCCTATTTGCGAGTCGCGTGGCCGGAACTCAAGAAATAGGTGCAAGATTTTGAAATAGAATAGGTTTTGTGATCGGCCGCCGGCGTGCTCGCCTTGACTTCGCGAGGGGCCTACTTAGAATCACGGCCGCTTTGGGACGCGGGAATAGCTCAGTTGGTAGAGCGGTACCTTGCCAAGGTACAGGTCGCGAGTTCGAGCCTCGTTTCCCGCTCCAGATCTCCGCCAGGTGATGGCCGAGTGATCGCCGCAGTCGCGGCCTCGCCAGGTCATGAGATTTCAGCCTGCATACGGGCGGCCATCGGCACGAGCGGATCTCCCGGGTAGAGCCGTGGGAATTCTGCCAACAGGCGGCGCGCTGTAGCGCGATCGCCGGCGACCCGGGCCAGCTCGACGAGTCGCAGGGCCTCCGAGGCGCTGAGCGCCTTGAAATCACGGTTGCCCGCGAGGCGGTCTCGAACCAGCTCGAGCGCCGCGCCGGTCTCGCCCACAGCCAGCAGCCTTGAGGCACCGAGCTGCGCCACGCGATTTGCAAGCGGCTCATGCCCGAGCGCGAGGGCGCGCCGATACAGCCAACGGCAGTCCTCCACTGGATTGAGAGACTCGGCGAAGAGCTTGCGCAGCGTCTCGCTCGCATTCTGCAGCGAGTCGCTGCGGACCTGAGCGTAGACGCCGTCCCAAAGCCGATCGCGTGTTCGCTCGCGCTCGGTGTGGTCGCGCGCGGACTGGCGTTCGGGCGTCACGCTCGGCTCGAATCCGAGCTCGGTGCGGTGGGCATAGACCGTTGCGCCGATCGAGGCGAAGGACGCCAGCCACAAGTACATGACCAGCAGGTGCGCCCCGAACAGGACGAGGTTGCCCTGCAAGCCGAGTCCCGAGAAGGCGTGCCCGAGCAGGATGGACTCCCAGTCGAGGCCCGCAACGTTCGGGTAGACGGCAGCTTTGAGAACGGCCAGTGCCGTCAACCAGGCGGCCGCGAGACACAGCACGAGAGTTGCATACGGGCGAGCAATGCGACGCGGAATGCCGAAGACGAGCGCAGGATTGAGGGCATCCACGAGGCGCCCACCGACGCCCATCGCCGCGATCATCGCGGGCAGGGTGACGAGCAGTGCGAGACGCGTGACGGTCGTGAGCGGGGCGCCGAGGTGTGCTCCCAACGCGTCCGCGCCGAGCCACGCGGCCGCCAAAAGCGCGCAGGTGGCGAGCGGTCGCTGCTCGACCGGGTTGACCATCTCCACTGCCAGCACGGGCAGGTCCGGCTTGCCCTCCATGATGTGGTCGGCGAGCACGAAGCCGTATTTCAGGAACCAGGAGATCGCGATCGCCAGGACCGGGATTGCGAGCAGACCACCGCGCTCGGCAGCCGTCAGTATCACGGCGAACAGGAGCATCAGCAGCAGCGGGGCACTGCGGAGCGGGACCCACAAGGACTGCAGCAACACGTGTCTCATCATCTGTCTCGTCTCGAGGCCCGACAACGTGCGGGCTTGGACGACGCTCTCGCAGCGTAGTCTTCGGCGACGGGCTGGTCTCACGAAGACCGCACATTCCGCGCTTGCGCTGATGTCCAGGTGGCGCTGCAGTTGACCAGACCCCGAGCGGGCGCTCCCGAGGTTTCCCCGCGCGCGGGGAACGTGCGGCGGGACGTCATGGTGCCTTTTGTTGACCAGTTACGTAACTGGTTATATAAATTAGCCATGGGATTCTTTGAGCAGGTCGGCAAGGTTGCACTCGGAACTCGGGTGCGCTTCCTCGGCGAGCGGATGACGCAGGAGGCCGCGCAGATCTATCGGGCATATGGAAACGAGCTGAACCCGAAGTGGTTTCCGGTGTTGCACGTCCTGGCGCGCGGCAGGGAGCGGACGATCACGGCGATCGCCGCAGCAATCGGGCACTCACACGCCTCGGTCAGCAAGATAGTCGCCGAGATGTCCAGGGCGGGTCTGCTGGTAGAGCGGACCGACAAGCGCGATCGGCGCCGCACGCTGACGAGCCTTTCGGACAAGGGGAGGAAGGTCGCACGCAGGATCCAGCAACCGCAGTGCACGGATGTCGCGGCGGTGGTCGAGGAGCTCTCCGCGCAGTGCACCCACGACCTGTGGAAAGCCCTCGGCGAGTGGGAGTACCTCCTCGATCAGAAATCATTGCTCGAGCGGGTGTTGGAAAAGAAAAAGCAGCGCGAATCCGCCGCGGTCAAGATCGAGCCCTTTCGGGCCAGGTTTCGCCGGGCGTTCCGCAGTCTCAACGAGGAATGGATCAGCGCGCATTTCAAGCTGGAGAGGGCCGACCGCGAGACGCTCGATGACCCACAGGGCCGAGTGATCGACCGCGGCGGTTTCATTTTCGTCGCCACAGTCGACGGCAGGCCGGTCGGCGTCTGTGCGCTGCTCAAGCATGATGATGCGCGCTACCCGTACGAGCTGGCGAAGATGGCGGTGGCGCCGAGGATGCGTGGCCGCAATATCGGCTACCTGCTGGCCAGGGCTGCGATCGACCAGGCGCGCGTGCTGCAGGCGCCGCGGCTCTTTCTCGAGAGCAACACGGTGTTGAGGCCGGCGATCCGTCTCTATGAGAAGTTAGGGTTCAGGAAGACCGCCGGCCTGCCGAGCCCCTACGAGCGCTGCAACATACAGATGGAGCTCGCGTTGCAGGAGGAGAACACGCACGGCGAAGAGCGCGAGCCGCGGCCGATCGACGCCCCAGTTGCTTTTTGTTAGTCTTCGCGCCGCCAGGCCGGATGCGTGAGCGTGCGAGCGACCTGGCGGTGCACTCCAGGTCTCGTCGCGTCTTCACCGTTGGCTAGGTGGCAGAGTGGTCATGCAGCGGCCTGCAAAGCCGTCTACGCCGGTTCGATTCCGACCCTAGCCTCAAGAACCCTGTCTCGCCGGGTCCGATCGGCATGACGTCTGGCGAAAATCGACCGAACCGTGGCGCAATGTCCCCTTATCCCGTATTGGCTGACTGCTTTCAGGCTGGCACGGATTTCCGCTTCGGGTCCGATGCGGTTCACACCTGTTCCCGGATCGCGCAGCCTAACGGTGAAGTCGTGAATCTGATGCGACGCGCACGGGTTTTTCAGCCGATGACGCAGGCTTTATGTAGAAGTGCATCCGGTAACCCTTGCATCCGTCCGGTCCCGCCCAGTGTATATTTTTCCTCATGAGTTCAATGGCGCGTTCGTCGAGTCGCGGGTATCCAGTCGAGCGCACCATGACCGGCTCCTCCACCTCCCCGTTTTTCTTGCCACAAACGCATATGATGGATTCCGCGGCATCGGACTCCTTCCACGTCTTCGAGGGCGGATCTGGCATGCCCACCATGACTTTCCAGTCAACTCTCATGGAAGCACTGCACTCTTGTGGCAGTTGCGTCGAGTGCCACGGCCACACCACCCGTATGGGACACAGTACGTGGGACCCTCCCTGTAGGGCGGGCTGAAATCGCGCCGCGACGAGGCACTGCAACGCAGCGTTATCAAGCTCCTCCGAGCCCGAAGACGACTCGACGCGGCTCTCGATGACTCTTCCTCGGTGATCCACGGTCGCTTTGAGCACGGTTGCCTGATCACTAGCAATCTCCTTGCCCCGTGCATAAGGGCAGTCCGAAAGTCGAGTCAGAAGGGAGGGCGGCTCCATACCCTTTGGAAGGTCCCCGGGCACCACCTGCGGCGGAATTGGGGTTGATAAGGGTTCCAGAGAGTACTCTGGGCCAAGTGTCGTGGCGCAGCCGGACAGCAGCAACAGTCCTAAGCTGACGCCCGCATTCGTCAGAATCTGTCTCGCAACCGACATTTGTGTTCTCCCTTTGATTAGCGGGTCGAGTGGAGTGTCGGGAGCTTGAATTCGACGGTCGCTGACCGGCCGAGACTGTGTGAAAACACCCTGAAACGTGAATAGTCGAGAATTGGTTGTCGGGAGTATTAAGGGGTACCCGATGAGCCGATTCATTGAGGGTGAGGCACGGACGCAGAGCTTGCTGTTTCCGGAGCGGCTGGATGACTGGATCGAAGAGGACAATCCGGTCCGGGTAATCGATGCCTTCGTCGATGAGCTCGACATGAGGGAGCTGGGCTTTGAAGGAGCGCTACCTGCTGAGACTGGACGACCTGGCTATCACCCATCGACACTGCTGAAGATCTATATCTACGGATACCTCAACCGCGTTCAGTCAAGTCGTCGCCTGGAGCGTGAAGCGCAACGCAACGTCGAGGTCGTCTGGCTCACCGGCCGGTTGATGCCGGACTTCAAGACCATCGCGGACTTCCGTAAGGACAACGGCGCTGCCATCCGCAAAGTCTGCGCGCGCTTCATCGAGCTGTGCCGAGAGATGAAGCTCTTCACCGACGCGGTGGTGGCGATCGATGGCAGCAAGTTCAAAGCGGTGAACAATCGCGACCGAAACTTTACCCAGCAGAAGATCAAATCGCGCCTGGAGCACCTGGAGAAGTCGGCCAAGCAGTACCTGGATGACCTGGATCGTGCGGACCGGGAGCCGGCCTGTGTACCTGAGGCTCGGGTATCACAGCTCGAGCAGAAGATCGCGGCGATCAAGTCCGAGATGCGCAGACTCAAGAAGATCAAGAGTGAACTGCCCAAGACTGAAGGTCAGCAAATCTCGCTGACCGACCCCGACGCACGCTCGATGAACAGTGCCGGCAAAGGCACTGGAACTGTCGGCTACAACGTGCAGACGGCGGTCGATACGAAGAATCACATGATCGTGGCCCACGAGGTAACGAACGTCGGGCATGACCGCGCGCATCTGACCGAGATGTCGAAGCTAGCGTGCGATGCGCTGGGTACCAAGTCCCTTACCGCGCTTGCCGATCGAGGCTACTTCAGTGGCGAAGAGATCCGCAGATGCCAGCAGGCCGGCATGATCCCTTTAGTCCCAAAGCCCCTGACCTCAGGCGGCAGGGCCGAGGGGCGCTTCGACAAGCGGGACTTCGTCTACAACGCCAAGCGGAACGAATACCGCTGCCCGGCAGGTGAGCGGGCGATCTGGCGCTTCAGCGCAGTGGAACATGGACTGACGCTGCATAGGTACTGGGCCTCCGCGTGCCCGAGATGCCCAATGAAGACCCAATGCACCCCTTCCGACTATCGACGCATCACGCGTTGGGAGCACGAGCACGTGCTCGAGGCGATGCAACGGCGCCTGGATCGCACGCCGGAAGCATCGAAACTACGGCGACAAACCGCCGAGCATCCCTTCGCGACATTGAAAGCCTGGATGGGAGCAACACACTTCTTGACCAAAACGCTCCCGAAGGTCAGAACCGAGATGAGCTTGCACGTCTTGGCCTACAACCTGAAGCGTGCAATGAAGATCCTCGGAACCCGACCGCTAGTCGCGGCGATCAGGGCATAGACCCTGATCCTTTTTACTGCCGCTTGGGGTCGCTGCTGTCTCGCCAGCCCCGCGCCCCGGCAATGCGTTCTCACACAGCCTCGGCCAGAAGCGGTCATCTAGTCTGACCACTTCAATTTCCGCAAAGCGGACGTTAACCGGGCTTGCGGACGTTTAGCAGGGTTCGAGAAGAGCCAAGAACTGGTGTGGCATAGCATTGCCGCTCACTACCGCGGAAACTTCAATTCCCGAATAACCGCCTGAGAGGCACCTCCCAGGGAATCACCCCGGGAAGTTCAGTTTGGCAAGCAACGCTGTAGCTGTCATCGGCTCGTAAGCTCTCGAGTAGCAGGTCTGTTTTGACAGCACCAGTCATGGGCTTGGTGCGAGGCAGTGACACCTTAGATTTACACCCGCCGCGAGTTAGCACTCCGGTATTTTCGCCCGGCCTAGCTAGGCAATCTGTCGCGTCGCGGTACGGCACGGGCGACCTACGCTTACTGGTCAGTGCGGATTTCAGCACGGCCTGTGTGCGCCCGCACGGGGCCAGCGCGTATACTGCGCGCTCATCGCCGGGCCGAGAAAACAAGAACCACGCGTAGCCCAGTTTTCCGTGGATCCCGGCCGGGGGGCTGCCTGACAGCCCGGAACCCACACAAGAGGAGCTAGAAATGAGAACAACGGCGCTATTACTGGTCGCATTTTTTGCCTGTTCGGCAGCTTGGGCGGACAGTCCCTTCGATGGCACCTGGCAGCTGAACGCTACCAAGAGTCAGCTTGCCGGGGACACGATGAGCTTCGATGACGCTGGCGGAGGAACGTTGAAGTACACGGATTCGGACCAGAGCTATTCCTTCAAAGCCGACGGCAGCTCTTTCACCACGCCGATGGGCATCGAGCGCACTTTCCAGAAGACCGGCGAGGGATACACGACCACCAACAAGAAGAACGGACTGCTGATCAGCACCGGTACCTGGAAGCTTTCGTCCGACGGCAATGCTCTGGTCATCGAGTCGAAGGGCACCAAACCGAATGGTGACACGTTCGACAACGTCACCACGTACGTGCGAACCGCCCCGGGGACCGGTCTCATCGGCGGCTGGAAGAGCACAAAGGTCAAGCTGAGCAATCCCAATTCGTTGACGGTGCAGACCAACACGGATGAGGTCACCCTCACGATCTCGGCGATCAAGGCCACGTGCCACGCGAAATGGGACGGCAAGGACTATCCGGCCACCGGTCCGACCGTACCCGATGGGATCACGCTCGCGCTATCGAAGAGCGGCCCCAACAGCTTCAAGCTGGTACAGAAGTCCAAAGGCAAGGTCATCACCATCATCCACTATCATGTTGCAGCCGACGGCAAGAGCATGACTGCCAATGGTACCAACGGCGAGGGCAAGGAACCCTTCACCTCAGTTTACGAGAAACAGTCTTAATCGCCGGACAGTCGCGGGAGCGACGCCCACGGGCGGCGCTCCCGCGCTACCCCGCACTATCCACTCGGTCCAGCCGTCGTGATTGCGACGCAAATCGAAAAGTCTGCGGCGCGAAGACCCTTCGGTCGGTCTGTCTCCTACTTTACGCGCGCGCTCTTGCTGACCGCAGGAACGGGCCAGATCCCGCCCTTCCTTAATGCCTGCGAAAGACCCGGTATCCACCCGTAAGGCTGTGCGCCTTCCCCACCGACGCTGACCGGCCAGGAGCGGCCGGTCGCCGGTGCATCGTGCGCTTCCCAGAAGCGGCCGTTCCGTTGACCGCTTCATGGGCGGCCGAAGCGCATGTTCATCAACGTATGGCAGTGGTCCGTTGAGTCGGGTGGGACCAATTCCGCCATCGCAAACCGACATAGACGGGAATTCCACAGCCCAAGACGGTCAACGCCACGATGATCTCTAGCAGGCCGCTCACGACGACGGTGAGAAGAACCGCGGCGGTCGCGAGCAGGAAGATCAGCGGAATCCAGAGTGGCAACCCTGGATGTCCGGCCCGTGCTGGCAGGTGCTTGCCTGCATACACCAGGCCGAAAGCGTTCAGCGCGTAGAACAGCAAGTAGGCGAAACTCGACATGTTAGTGAGTCGATCGTAGCTGCCAAAGACGGCAAACAGGCTGCCGAGGGCGGCCAAGACGATAATGGCGACGTAGGGTGTGCGCCTCTGGGGCAGCACGCGTGCCAAGACTTCCGGCATGTTGCGATCTCGCGCCATCGCAAAGAACACGCGGGGCACTGCGAGGAGGTGGCAGTGCAAGGCGCCGAGCGCCGAGATCATAAACGCGATAGTGAGCACCTTGGAGGCTTGGGCGCCCAAAGTCGCGACCGCCGCGCGGCTCGCGATGCTCGCGGCGTTCGGAAACGCCGTGGAGTTCGATGTAAAAATGTCACTCATCGGCAGAGCGCGAAGGTAGGCAACATTCGCGACCAGATAGATGGCGATGACGATGCCGATGCCGACCACCAGCGCCCAAGGGAGGCTTCGCTGCGCATCCCTGACTTCACCCCCGACCATCGTCGCTTGTGTCCAGCCGTGATAACACGACAAAGCGGCAAGTAACGCGGCCCCATATGCCGACGGCCCGACGGTCGTCAGGGTGAGACTGTCCGAGGATTCCAGCGGTGTAGACCGGCTCGGGGCTAACACCATCAGTGCGGCGACGAGAGCTACTATGCTGGCGACTTTGATCGAGGTGACGAAACTCTGAAATCGGCCGGCGTTGGCGACTCCAAGGACGTTCAACGCTGCTAGCAGAGTAATCAGCAGCACCGGAATGACGCGACGGGCGATGTCGCCGAGAGCGATAAAATCGGACAGGAACACGGTGAAAGCCACCGCCAGAGCACCCGCGGTCGACACTCCCAGCGTGAGCCGCATCCAACCGAACATGAACGCAGGTATGTTGCCGAGCGTGGCGTGCAGGTAGGCATATTCGCCGCCCGAGCGCGGCAGTCGCGCCGCAAGGTCCGAGTAGGTCAGTGCACCGGCCATGCTCAGCAGCCCGGCTCCCACCCAAACAGCTATCACGGCGGCAGGCGTCTGAACGAGCTGTGCGATCGAAGCCGGTCGCAGATAAATCCCCGTGCCGATGACCGCGCCGACAACAATTGCCAGAGCATTCCAGCGACTTAACGCTCGATACAAGCCCTCGTCGGTTGCTTCGAGAACGGCTCTGTGCGTCTCCACCGAGGCAGATTACACCCCGGTCCTCTATGCGGGCAGACAAACTGCGGGAAACCGCTGTCGAAAGCCTCCTCCAGGAGTCGCCCCGGTGACTTCTGAGGCGCTCGTTTGTGTTGCGGCGAGCAACGAAGGTGCGACCATCAGTAAAGGCCTAGTCGCCAGCGCGCCGTCGACAACAGTCCGGTAAGTCTCTTCTGACCGGTCGTCCAGTTCGCGGAATGCCACGGGCGTGACTCTCGCTCACGCCCATGGCAGGGGCGCCCGACATTACTGCCTGTCGAACACCAGGGTATCGTCGTACGACTTGCCGTCGGCGTGTGTGCCCTTGTTGTTAACGGTGAGTGTCTTTCCATCCGCCGACACGACGCGGTGCACGGTGGCGACTACTTTGCCGTCCTTCTTCAACGTGAAGTCCGAAGTATGGGAGTCGATCGCCTTCGCGGAGACGCTATCGGCGTCAGGGTTGCCGGCGATCGGATGGTCCTTACCATCGTATTTGATCGTTACGTGCATGGACATTTCCTTGCCGTCGGCGCCGACCATCTTCTGTTCGAGAGTCGTGCCATCCGCACTCTCTGTATACACGCGCGTGCCGCTCTTAGCCGCCATACCGCTGAACTTGGATTTTGTGACGTTGAGCTTCCAGGTGCCGTCAACGGCGTCGGCTGCGACCGCGGTCGCGCCAAGGAACATCGTGCTGAGCAGAGCCATCGCCACAAGTCGTCTCATAGCCCTTCTCCCGTGGAGTTCTTGGTTATGCTTCGTGAAAAACCCGCCCGGGCTAGCTCCGATGCGGGCCGGAGAATATGCGCGCGCGCTCTTGCGGCGGCAAGCACGGACTCACTCCCGCACCGCAGCACGACACCGCTTGTGACTGCTGCCTAACGTTACGTTGCGCAGCTCGCGTACTCGGGTTGCCAGGGGAAGGTTGCCCATCTGGTTTTCCCTCGAGCGGACGCTCCAGAACGACCGGTCAGGGTCAAGTGCGGTCAATTCACTCTGATAGGCCGGATGCGGGGCAGAACCGGCCGTTCGCGCTCGACCCACAGTTTTCCACAAAGCAGCCGCTCGCTTCGCCACACCGGAGAGGTCGATACAACTAGGGCCGCGCTGAAAGAAGGAAACGTCCCCCTCGGAGCGGGTGCCCGCGTATCGGCAGCCAGCTCGATCAACTCTTGCACTTGCGGGTCAGATCACGGTTGCCGCATTTTTCGGCAAATACGTGCGTCTCCCACTGCGCTTAGGCTGGCCTGCGCGTCTATCTGGCAACGCAGCACGACATAACGCGACAGTCCTAATTATCGGCTCCCCATTCCCGTCTGGGAGTAGAGTTGAGGGTTATCCGCTCAACTCGATCATTGCGCCGGCGGTTTCACGGCCGCAACGTCATCAATACAACGAAGGGGGAAACCATGAACGCATCGCTCACCCGGCGCATCGGTAGTGCGTGCGCCGTGACTCTTAGCCTGATGATCGGCTCAGCGGCGAACGCCGGTGAGACGGGATCGGGTTACTCCTGGAGGGAGATCCTCATTCCAAGCATAGGTCCACTCGGCGCAGCCTTCGGCATCAACGACAAAAATCAAGTCGCGGTCACCAATGCTGCAGGCACCGTGACGGGCATCTATAGCAACGGAATCTTCAATAAGCTGCCTGCACCTCCGGTGGCCTATAACAGCCTCACCGCATTCGGCATCAACAACGCCGGCGTCATCACAGGCAGCGCCTTGTCCGCGGCGTGTGGTAATTGCGAGGTAGGCTTTATTCTCACAGGCACGACCTACAAGTTCTTCGCGCAACAGGGTTTTGCGAACACCGAAGCGCGCGCGATTGCCAACTCTGGCCTGATCACGGGATATAGCTATAACGATCCGACCGGAGCCGCGCAAACAACTAGTGGTTTCATCTACGACCCCGCCGGCGCGGGCACGTTCACGGTGGTGAATGGGCCTGAATACGTCACAGGCTTCTCGATAGTGCAGGGCATGAATGTATCCGGGCGCATCTCGGGGGACAGTCGTCTGGCGGACCCGACGCAGCGCTACGGCTACGTATGGCAACTGGGACCGCTTGTCAATGGGAAACTAACGCTACTCCCGTTCCTCGCCCGGTTCACGATCGGCGAAGTGGGCACGGGCGTGCGCACGGCTGCGCGGGGCATCAACGATGCCGGATACATCACCGGCTTCACGAGCTCGGGCGGATCGCAAGTGGGGTTCGTTGGAAATGACGCCAAAGGCTTCCTTCCGCTAGTCCCGCCCGGTGGCGATCTTGCGGGAGCCCTGCCCGCATGCACGGGCATCAACAATGCCCGCAACGTGGTCTGCGTAGTCACGGACGCCTCGGGCAACAACCGGGACTTCATCGGCTCACCGGAGGAATGAGCCGTAGGTTTGCCGGTCGAAGGCAGACCGGCGGGCCCGGGAGTTCAACCTGGGCAACAATGGCTTATCCGCGAGTGTCAGGAAGCGAGCGACGCCCGTTTGATCCGACTAAGCAGTGCGGATCAGCGCGAGGACCCGAAAGGTCGCCGCGCTGGATCCGACGCTTCGTGCGATCGTGGAACTTTCGGACCAACGAGGCTAGCAGTCGCTAACAGGGAAACGCCCGCGTCGTGAGCGTCTGGCGTGGCGGACCGAATGCTAGATGGCCGCTTCGAGGGCGGTCCAATGGCTGCTATCGAGCATGCCGAGCGACGACTTCGGGTCAAATCCGGTCGGTCGGCTGGCCCTCGCTAGCGCGT
>Ga0307477_10001464_pt1 | contig 19809 bp, 22 predicted proteins | sample atmos_gasesECM2C_FD_203316 | JGI IMG/M metagenome (GOLD analysis project Ga0307477, IMG submission 203316) | Hardwood forest soil microbial communities from Morgan-Monroe State Forest, Indiana, United States - atmos_gasesECM2C_515 | ecosystem: Environmental > Terrestrial > Soil > Temperate...
AAGGCGTTCACGACGAGCGCATTATCGCCACGGACTTCGATGCTTGGCTCGCGCAGCACTGAGCCAACCGGCGCGGGCGGTGCCTGCACGACGGCCCAACGATGAGTGAATCCGCCTGACGCTCCGCGGCGGGCACAGCCGTCAGGTTTCGGAGTGCAGCGCGGCGCGCAGAGCATCGAGGTTCGGCGCGCCGAAGACCACGCGATTTCGGGTGGCGATGTAGACGAGATCGAGGTTGACTCCAGCCCGGGCGATCTTGCGGGTCAGGTCGGCGAGCACTCCCGGGCGGTCCTCGACGTCGACCACGACAACCTCGCGCTCGCGGGTCACCGCGAGATGCGAGATGGCCAGCGAATGCTTTGCGGCCTCGGCGTGCGGGACGAGGATATGAAGCTCGGCTCGCTCGCCTGACCCAAGGCAGGTGGCCGCTGCGATATTCACGCCGGCATCACTGATGGCGGCAGCGACCTGCGCCAGCGCTCCGGGGCTGTTCTCGATGTCGATGACCAGGTCGCACGCCATGCGTTCCGCGCTGCGAGACCCTACTCGTGGCGGCCTTGTCGGGTCGTGAATGCCCGGACCACGAATGCTAAACAGCGTTCCGGTGAGGATTCACTCGGCCGTCGCGGCACGCGTGATCGGCCAAACCGCGTCCACGCCACCGGCAGGACTCGAACCTGCGGTCTCCCGGTTCAGTTGATCATTTCCAGGGCTCTTTAGCTCCGTAGGGCCATCTCGTATGCGCTCAGGTGGGGTCAAAGGACACACATTTGCGGAGTGCGGGACACGGTGGGCGACGCGGTGTATCGGTGCTGCCTCGCGGTTTGCGCCGAACTCCCGAAGCCGAGGTGGGCGCGGCGCTGGCGTACGATTGGTGACCGTGTCCTCGACCACCATCGGGACCACGACCGCCGCGCTGTCTCTGGTCCCCTCACCGGAGGAGACCATGCTCCGCGAAGCGGTGGCGGGAGTCTGTCGCGGCTTCGGGCGCGAGTACATGCGACGCAAGCGCGACGAGGGCGAACCGCCGACCGAGCTGTGGGAAGCCCTCGCCTCGCGCGGATACCTCGGGGTAAACATCCCCGAGGAGTACGAGGGCGGCGGCTTGGGGATGGCGGCGCTCTCGGCGGTGGGCGAGGAGATCTCCGCGGCGGGATGCGCTCTGCTGCTGATAGTCGTTTCCCCCGCCATTGTGGGAAGCATCCTGGCCAAGCACGGAACACCGGTACAGAAGGAGCGCTGGCTGCGAGGAATCGGCAGGGGCACGACGAAGATCGCCTTCGCCATCACCGAGGCCGACGCGGGCACCAACTCGCACAACCTGGCCACCTCGCTTCGCCGCGACGACGGCCGCTTTCTGCTCAACGGCCAGAAGACCTTCATCTCGGGCGTCGAGGATGCGGAAGCCGTGCTGGTGGTGGCACGCACCCGGCTGACCGACGGCACGCTCGGGCTGCCATCGCTCGCAATCGTCGACGTCGATGCTCCTGGCTTCACCCGCCATGAGATCCCCATGGCTGTGCGTGGAGCCGACAAGCAGTGGACGCTGTTCTTCGATGACGTTGAGCTCGAGGAGGAGCGACTGATCGGGGGCGAAAACGGCGGCCTTGGCGTCGTGTTCGACGGTCTCAATCCCGAGCGGATCATGGGCGCATCGATATCCACCGGCATCGGTCGGCTGGCGCTGGAGCGGGGCGCCGCGTATGCGCGCGAGCGGCAGGTGTGGGGACAGCCGATCGGAGCCCACCAAGGCGTGGCCCACCCGCTGGCCGAAGCCAAGATCGAACTCGAGCTCGCGCGCCTTATGACTCAGAAGGCCGCGGCGCTCTACGACGCTGGCGTGCCGGGAGCGGGCGAGGCGGCCAACATGGCCAAGTATGCGGCCGCCGAAGCCGGGATCCACTGTGTGGACCGCGCTATCCAGGCCCACGGCGGCAATGGTTTCGCGCTGGAATACGGGTTGAGCGACCTGTGGTGGGGCGTCCGGGTGGCGCGCACCGCGCCTGTGTCTCGCGAGATGGTGCTCAACTATGTGGCCGAGCATTCACTCGGGCTGCCAAAGTCCTACTAGTCGAGCCTGCGACCCCCAGACGAGATCTCGGCCCGAACTCAAAGACGGGTCGCTTCGCGCTCGACTCGCTTGCGCGTGCCCTCACGGGAGCTGCGAAGCCCGCGCGTCGTCGCGACGTGAACCCGGCACTCCAGGAGCTCTTCCAGATCGCCTTGGAGAGCCGCCTGCGATAGCAGCCCCCGGCCCTCGTCCAGCACGACCAGCACATCCAGGTCGCTGCCCGGCCCGGCCTCGCCGCGAGCCACAGATCCAAACACGCGCATCCTCCGCGCGCCGTGACGTGCGGCGACACGCTCGATTTCGGAGCGGCGCCCACGCAGCTCCTCAAGGCTTGGGGCAGGCCCGGTCGGGCACGGGTACGGGTCCGGCCCACGTCGACGCTCGAGCTCACGCCCGCGCTTGCCGAGTTCGCGCAAACCCGCAAACGTCCCTTCAGTTCGGCTACTCACGAACTCTAAGGTAGGACCTTCCCGGGACAAGACCCTGCCGCCCTTACCGCCGAGGAGCGACGTGTCGCGAGTGAGGCTTCCGTTCCCGGCGGGCACATACCCCGGCCATCGTTTAGCGAGACTTGGGCCCATGGTGGAGATGCCGCCTCTGACGCTCATGGTGCTCGAGGCGCTCGCGAATGACATCGAGACGGTGAAGACGATGCGCAGCCATGGCGAGGCCAATCCCTACGGCCTCGCACTCGTCGAGGAAGACAGGGTGCTCGGCGCGATCCGTGATCTCCTTGCCGATGACCAGGTCGAGGCGCTGCAGGCGGAATGGCCCGACTACCGCTACTCGCTCGTCCCGGACGCCGCGCAGCTCGACTCGGCCAGGCTGCGCCGGTATTGGTACCGGCCCACGGACCGCGGCTGGGAGGCGTTGCGAGAGGGCGAAGAGCTTCTCGACGCGTACTGGGACGCACATCCGATCACCTTCCCCCTGGCCGTGCAGCTTAAGGGGCTATGGCGCGCGTTCCGATGGCGCCTTCCCTTCTGATCGACAGCGCCGAACTCTTCGACCGGGATATCGCAGCGGGTCAGATGCGTGATCCGAAGTGTCGAAGACAAGGAGTCATTTCCTAGCGTTCTGGGGGAACACTCGGCGCGGGGCTTTGCAACCGTTGTGGCTGGGGCCGCTCGGTTTGACGGTGACCGTGACGGACCTTGCGCCGGGGCATGCGAGCACGCGCAAAAGCTCTCGCCCGGGGGCGGAGAGGGCTACCCCGCCCTTGAGCCGGACGGAGTAGCCACCCGGGTACTCCACGGCGGGCGCGGCTATGTCCGTTTCCGCGTACCGCGGGAACCTCCCGCCGCCCGGTTTCCGAGTGCGATAGTGCAGCTTGAACATCGAGCTTGCGGGATCGAAGCTCCAGCTCTCCGGCGTGCCTGCGACGACCTGCGGGTAGGGGCGCGCGAGGATCGCGAGCTTGGCCTCTTTCACGTTGGGGCCCGTCGGGGGCTTGCTCGGATCGATCACTAGGGACTGCGTATAGCCGCCCGGCGAGCTGGTGATGGAGTCGCCGCTGTAGGCCCATTCCAGCCAGCCGACCATGTTGCGATCCGCGCGGGCGACCATCGCGTTGAGGTTGCCGGCGTCATCGGTAGACCCGAACTCCGTCTCGAGCACCGCGTCGCCGGTGGCGGCGGCGCGCTTGAGGGCGTTGGCGAACACCAGGTCGTCGGGCGCGTCACAGCCGGCGTTGCTGCCGGACTGGGCATGGATGAGGCAGTAGTCGTGGAAGGCGAAGGCCGCCCGGGGGTCGCCGATCGGCCCGAGCTGGGTGTCGTTTCCGAAGGTAAACAGGACGTTGGGCTCGTAGAAGACGAGGGTCCGGCTATCGACGGTGCGGATCACCGCGTCGACCCGTCTGGTGAACGCGGTTAGTTTGGCGTCGAAGGTCGGGCACCCGGCCGGTTGCGCACACGGCTGCCAGGCGGTGCCGGGCCACGGCTCGTTGATCAGCTCGTAGCCCAGCACCGCGGGATCGGACCGAAAGCGCGCGGCGACATGCGCCCACGCCGCGGCGAAGCGATCCTGCAGGCCGACGCCGTCCGGCCCCGGATCGTTGTTCCAGAAGTGGTCAAAGGACCGCTGGAGCGCTTGGTTGCCAACGTAGCCGCCGGGGCCGTTTGGCTGCCCGTCATCCAGCACCGCCCAGTCCGGCGCTCCCTCCCCCCCGAAGCGCTCGCTGAATTGGTCCTGATGGAAATCCAGCAGCGACACGATGCCGTGCCGAGCGAGCGTGTCCACCGTCGCCACGATCTGCTCCAGGTAACCCTGGTCGTAGCGTCCGGGCTGCGGCTCGACAGCCTTCCAGATCACCCCCACGCGGACCGCATCGAACCCGTTGGCCGCCAGAAACGCCGCGTCGTCGTCGCCGAACCCGAACGCGGGCAGGCCCGGGTAGTACGGCGGCACCTTGTAGACCTCGTTGAGGCCGTGCAAGACCACCACCCGGCCCCCGCTGTCGGTTATCCAACGGCCCGCATGGCCGAACGGCCCCACCAGCGCCCCGGCGGCCGGCGCCGAAGCGCAAGCCACCAGGCCCGCCCCCAGGAGCGAAAGTGCCCCAAGCCGTCGAGAACGGCCCGCCAAGATACCTCGGTCGATACGCACGACCGCTACAAGGCACAGCAGCACCCGACGCATCGCCAAACGAGAGTACCTACTCCACTACACCAAGCGAACGTGCCGGGGCCGCCAGCACTATCTCGGGTGGTCAAACAATCCGCAGACTCGGCTGGCCCGCCACCGGGCGTGGAAGGGCGCGGCCGAGACCAGGGCCGCGGTCGCCGAAGGCGCCCGCCTCATCATGGTCCAGGCGTGGGCTGGGACCCAGGCTCTTGAGCGGGAACACAAGGACTGGAGCCGCGAGCACCGGAGCGGGTTCGCGGGTCTGTGCCCCAAGTGTCGATGAAGCATCAAGTTGCCCACGGCCTTGGCGGCTCGCCTCGGTCAGGGTTCGCTCGATGTTCCGCTCGTCCGCCTGCTTGAGGGGATTGGCGATCACCCGCCCCGTTCTCCGGGTCGCCGCTAGACGAGCCCGCTCGTTGCGACCGACCATGGGTCTGTGCTCGGACGGAAACTGCGACATCGTGTCGCGTATTGTCTGCCGCTATGCGTAGCGTCTACTTGGTAGCTACCCGGCGATCAGAGGAGGACGCTTTACATGGGAAAGGTCACCGTCTCGAACGACGAGCTGTACACCGTCCGCGATGCCATGCGCGAGCTCAACCGGATGGTCGACTCCCTTGAGCGAGGTGACTTCGAGAAGATTGTCCTCACCCAGCGCAACCGGATGCGCGCGGTCGTCATCTCCATCGAGCAGTTCGCCGCCCTCCAAGAGTGCGTCAAGCGCCTATCAGCGCTGCAGCCTGCGGCTCCGTCGCTATCGGCTGCCGCCTAGCGTCTGAAGTAGCTAGCCGATTCCAGCCTCCAACGGCCGCGACCCCATGGAGTAAGCCGGCTGCGGCGAGTAGCCCCTCAACGCCGACTGACAACACGCTCTTCCACCACAATCGCGGATCAGGCGCGGGAGGTACGTCGCGGCGTTCCTCCTGAGGGTCTCCCGGGGGGACCCGATCCTTCTCTACGGCGGCGACCGTCTGAAAGGTCGCTGCTTCGCAGCCCAAATCGAGCCAGCCGGCCCCGGTCAATAGGGAAGTCGTCGCGTTCATCGCGAATGCAGGATGAGGCCATCGACCCTCAGGCGCTGCGATGACGGAAACGACATCCGTCCAATGCGCGGGATTCAACCAGCCTCCCCGGACACTTCTCACGACGCAAGCGTCCCAGTTCCGTCCGAAGGACCGAGTAGAACATTCGGCATGACAGGCGCCGCCACCCAGCCCGGGCCTTGCCGAGCCCTGGCGCCAGTTCCATACTGAACCCTACTCACTGGAGTTTGTAAATGGCAGATCAGAAGGTTGTCTTTATCGCCTTCGCAAAAGAGGACGAAGCTACCCGCAACCTCTTTACCGGCCAACGCATCAATGCGGATACGCCGTTTGCGTTTGTCGACATGTCGGTCAAGGAGCCGTACGAGACGGAGTGGCGAGAGAAGGTGAGGACGCGGATCCGACGTAGCGACGGCGTGATCGCTCTGATCTCTTCGAGCACTCCGAAGGCCACCGGCGAGCTCTTTGAGATCAAGTGCGCGGTCGAGGAGGCAAAGCCTCTGCGCGGGATCTGGATCGAGGACGGATACCGTACCAAGCCGTCAGAGATGGGCAGCGCCAGCTGCGTGACCTGGACCTGGCTGAACGTCGCGAACTTCATCGACGGCCTGTAGGAAATCGCGATGAAGCGCGCGCTGCTAGTCGGGATCGACGAATACGACTCCTTCGGCTCCTTAAGCGGCTGCGTCAACGATGTCGAAGCGGTTGATCCTCTTCTCGAACGCCACGAGGATGACTCCCCAAACTTCCACACCCAGAGGAGGACCAGCTCATCCGATCGCATCACGCGGGACTCGCTGCTCGCCGACCTTGACACTCTGCTTGGCGGCGGGGCCGATGTGGCCCTCCTCTACTACGCCGGTCACGGCGTCAACCAGGAAAACGACGTTGCCTTTGCCAGTCAGGATGGGAGCCAGCAGACGCCAGGCGTCTCCCTCTCGGAGGTACTCGGCAAGGTCGCGGCCTCCCCGGTTCCCGAGGTCATCGTCTTACTTGACTGCTGCTTCGCTGGTGGCGCCGGTGGCATACCGCAACTCGGCACCGACGTCTCGGCCCTTCGTAGTGGTGTCTCGCTGTTGGCCGCCAGCCGAGCGGATCAGCCAGCGGCCGAAACCGCCGAGCAGAGGGGTGCCTTCTCGACCTACCTGGAAGGTGCACTCGAAGGTGGGGCCGCTGACGTACTGGGCAAAGTCACCGTTGCGGGGATCTATGCGTATCTCGATGAATCGTTCGGTCCGTGGGACCAGCGACCCGTATTCAAGGCAAGCGTCGAGCGCCTCCACGAGCTACGGCACTGCAGTCCAACCGTACCACTCACCGAGTTACGAAGGCTGACGGAATTTTTCCCTACGGCCGACGCCGAATTTCCGCTTGACCCGTCGTACGAGCCGACGGAGGACCCTCGGGATCCAGATCACGAGGCCGTGTTCGCAGTCTTGCAGCGCTGTGTCGCCGCCAATCTGGTCGAGCCGGTGGATGCGGACCACATGTACTTTGCAGCGATGCAGAGCAAGGCGTGTCGGCTCACCCGGCTCGGTAAGCATTACCGTCACATGGCCGAGCAGCGGCGGCTGTAATGGTTGTCGGAGCAACGGGGCATCAGGACATCCCCACTGCAGCTCTCGCGGCTATTCGGGGCGGCATCGAGAAGGCTCTCGGACGGGTTGCCAAGCCCCTGGAGGGCGTGTCATCACTTGCGGAAGGGGCCGACCAACTGTTCGCCGAGCTTGTCCTACGCGAGGGGGGTCGGCTGCGCGCGGTGATCCCGTCGCCGCGGTACGAGGAGACCTTCACCGCGGACGGACTCCATCGCTATCGAGCGTTGCTCGAGGCCGCCGCCGATGTTGAGACGCTCGATTACCCGGCGCCTTCAGAGGAGGCGTACCTGGCGGCCGGCAAGCGAGTCGTGGACCTCTCTGACCGGCTGATTGCGGTGTGGGACGGCCAGGCGGCCCGAGGGTTAGGAGGGACCGCCGACATCGTGACGTATGCACACCAGACCCGTAAGGCGGTCGAAGTCATCTGGCCCGAGGGCGTGCACCGGTAGCCCTGGGTGCGGGTGCGGGGCCGACAGCGGGGGGCCTGATCGCAGAGTGCGATAGCAGCGGCACACGCTGCCGACTCGGTCCAGCGGGAAGCTATCCCCGCTGCAGGCTACCCAGCGGAGCGGCTCCTCGAACACGGACCTATCTTGGCAGGAGCCACCGACCCGGCGGGCACCGGCGGGCACCGGCGGGGCGGATTACACCGTTCTTCGGCCGAGGTAGACCCAAGGCCACGATGACCCGATCGCGGGGGATGCCAATGGCTTTGGGGACCGAGAGTTACCGCGCTCCCTTACGTTGGTTTCGGGCAGACCTCTTTCGCGGCGCCTGCGCTAGGTCGCTCGCCGCGGCGCGCCGGGCGGCTTTCGAGGACTTCGGATTGCGGAGGACTCGAGACGCCGCGCGCGCCGCTTTTTTGCCTGTCGCCATAGCTTGATCACCTCCCTCCGACACGAAGTTCGGTGACCGAGTTCGGATCAACTTGCTGCCAACCGCTATGGCCGCGGCAGGCCGGGCAGATCGGCAGTCGGTAAGGGGTAGTGGTCGCCACTGCATATCCGCAGTCCTTACAGGCGTACGTACCCGGCGGGAGGACCATGGGCCGGTCGAGCAGCTGTTGAATGCGTGCGGGCGTCAAGCCGGTGGCCTCCGCGACATATCGCCGCGGAAATCCACGTCGGCTCGCCTCGACGATCCATCGATCGCGCTCCCACACCGCCTCTGCCAGGCTCTTCTGAGCCCGAATCGCCGCCTTTCCAGCCCGCTCGAGCTCCCGTCGGATCCGCTCGTCCTCGGGCTCAATGCCCGGTCGATCGCGGTCGAGGGCCTTTCGAAGCTGCATAGCCCGCAGCTCATTACGCCGCCGCTGCGCGAACAGGTTGTTAGGAATCCCGGGCTTCATCGGTCGTATAGTAACTTAATGAACGATACATCGTCGAAACGAGCCTTGCGATACAGGAGCCCGAGCCCTGAACGCCTCGCCCGAACCGCCTTTGGCTCAACTTGGGACCGCTGCTCTCGCTGCCGCTCGGTCCGCCTCGAACACGCCTCGTCGAGGTCGCTCCCGAAGGGAGTCGGACCGCCGGAGACGAAGCCCGAACAGGAGCCCCGCCGATCCCGCGGTTATCACCGCTGTATCACGAACCCTCTATCCGACCCCCGTCCCCACGACGAAGGCCGCCCTTGCGAGCGGCCTCCGAGGTCTCGGTCGGCCGGTGTGCGGGGCTTTTCACGGCCTCGCGCCTTGGTCGGCCTCGATAGCGGGGGCTTCGAACCCGCGACCTTCGGGTTATGAGATCGGTCCCGCCAGGTTGACGCAAGCGGAATCGTTGGTTTCACGGGTTTCAGATGTAGTGAGGCGCCCTGGGATTCACTCAGATTGGTACCCAAATTGCTACCCGACCTCGAAGGTCTGAATTGGACGAAGGGGGTGGCACGACTTCGGTTGATCGAAAGACGCCTGCCTCTCGTCGGGAATCGGATCGGGGCGATGACTGCCGCGATTGCGGCTGCCGCCGGGCCGGGTCCCACGATCGGCCGCCGGCGTCAGCCCAAGCCCCGGACTCCCCGGGGTGGGTTCAGAGTCATGCACACTTCGTCAGCTGTCCTTGAACGAACACCATGCCGGAGTAGCCTGGGCGCGGTGGGGGCTCGTCGATCGGGCCGCGGCGGATCGCGCGGTTAGCGAGTGACACTCCCGCGAGATCGAGCAGCGATGGAAGGTTGCACTCATCGACCGCCAAGGCCGGGTAGAGTGTGTCGTCGTGGAGGCGGTAAGGGCTTGACGCGCGAATGTAGGCGAGCACAACTTGCGCGCCGTCGCGTGACGTCTGCCGAACGCGCTTCGTCAGTTCGATGAATTCGGCCTCGCAGTCCGTCGCACATTCGGCGACGAAGTAAGAGCCAACCACGTCGCCCACCCCGTCCAAGTCAGCCGGCAGACCGGCCCATAGGTCGATCATCCGGAGATCCCATCGCGCGCCGCGTAGCCGTTCGATGACATTCTGCGCCGATGCGCCGAGCTCTGCTTCTAACCAATCAAGAATCGCGCTGTAGTCGAAGGCGTCTGGCTGCCCAGACAACCAGGACTGGACTTCGCGGAGGTTCGGCGCCCCAGCGTCTAGCCATACGACTCGCTCAGGACCGCTTTCCGTCGCGGCTGTCATGGCGAACATCGCGCAAAGCGAGGGTCCACCACCGAGCTCGACCACCGTCCCCAGGGAGCCGAGCCTTCTCGTCGCGTCGGCGACAGAGCGCATGAAGGCGTCGTTCTCAACGCCCACCTTCGAGTAGTACTTTCCAAGGTAGAACCGAGCGGGGTAGTCGAAGAATAGGGCGGCGGTCGGCATCACTGAGGAGCCTCGCATAGCTCGGCTACAGCCGTGAAGGCGTCTATCGAGTAAGAAGGGTTTACCGGCGAGCCTGCGAACACCCGCTCGACGGTGAACCCCGCCGCTGACACGCTTCAACTCCCGAACCGTCCCACGGGTGCTCGCCTCGAGCGGAGGCGGTAATGCCATGACGCGAGATCTGTCGTTACGCTTTTCGGAGGACGAGCTGCGGCTGACCGTCGAGACGGTCGACGAGGATGGCTCGGCGACTGACGCCGGACCGGCGCTGTCGGAGCAGCACCTTCGACCTGACGGGCGCAGGCTGGCCGCAGCGATCTTCGGCGATGCAACCGCCGGTCCGGTCGACGACAAGCTGCTGGGCGAGCTCGTGTCTCGCATGGAGCAGCTTGCGATCGACAAGCTTTACGCGGCACCGGTGACCGGACGGGAAGTGGCTCGAGCTCGCGTCGTGCTCGCCTGGGCCATCATCGTCATCGAGCGTCTCACGGAGAAAGTCGAGGACGATCCTAAGCGACGCATCGGCGCTCGCCTCGACCGCCTCGTCGGGCTGGTTGGAAGCGAGGGGGTCGATCCGCTTCGTGTAGCCGACACGCCCACGGTGGTCCCCGAAGGAGACACAGGCGAGATCCGCGCCGAGCGAAGCATCGCTCGTCAGATCAAAATGTACGCGCAGCGCAAGCGTCTTCGTCATCACCTGAACGCTATCGAGGACGACATCGCCGGTGCCGTCTACATGCGCCCCCCACTTTCGGACAGGAGGGAGATCGCCGACCGGATCGCCGGCCATCTCGACAGGATCCGCGGTGTGGCCCGTGTTGTCGGGCCGCAAGCGATCCGGCGCTTCGACGGCGCGCGCGAGACTCTGTCGGCCGGACGGCTCCCGGATGAGACGGCGAGTTCGGTGCGCGAGATCGAACTGCACCCGTTCCGAAACCGCTGGGCGCTGTTCTACGAGATCGCGTCCGGGATCGCGTTCACTACCTTCTCGAGCGCCGGCAGTTTCGTCTTCCTCGGAACCCGCCTACAGAAGTGCACCGGCGTCTGTCAAGCGGGAGGGGTCAAGGGGTTCTCGGCATCGCTCGACATCATCGCGTTGGTGATCTGTTCTTTCGGCTTTCTGTTCGCGACGCTGGCGTACGCGAACGGAACAGGCGTGCTGGCCCGCTTCTCGACGATGGGATATACGGACTCCGTCGAGCGGGGGAATCGGGTGTCGGAGTACTTCGGCGTTTATCCCTTGATATTCGCGATCCCGCTGGCGGTCGAGCAATCAACCTCCAGCCCAATCCCGTCGATCGTGAAGGCCGTCGGGCTTGTGTCATTCCTCGGCTACCACTGGGCGAGCGGATTCAGCCTGCTCGAGCGCGTGATCTCCGACGATGCGCTTGGCACCGACGGCAAGCGGCGACTGATCGTGGCGGCGCTGCTGACGCTATTGACGCTGGTGTGGTTCGGCCCGAATATCGCTCACGGCACCACGGGGCTATGGCTTCGTCTCGCTGCGAGCGCGGCCTTCCTCGGCTTGATCACCGTGATCTATATGCTGGCAGCCATCGTGCCCGAGCAGGGGCGGCCATCGCGGTATCGAGTCCACCGCGACGACGTCATCAGTGACGAGAGCCCCTCGCTGGTCGACGTCCCCATATCGCAGCCAGAGTGACCGACGGCCGCGGCCAGTCCGCTGTCACCGCCGCCAGCCGAACAGGAAAAGCATCCCGTCGTGGCCCGGCCGTACGTCGGTGCCGCCTGGAACGCGCTCCAGCCGGTCGATCGCCAAATGCGGCGAGAAGACATCGCGTACCATCTCCTCGCTGATCGGGACGGAGGGTAGAGGTACGCCCGCGGTCTCGTAGCCGCTCGATCCAAGCATGAACGCGCACATCAACGCACCGTCGGGCCGGGTGGCGCGGATCAGCTTGAGGCAGGCGAGCTTGAACTCGCCGTAGTCGTCGGTGATGCATTCGGCGCAGAAGAACATCGTCGCGACGTCGGCGATCGCCGGTCGCAGATCGAACACGCTCCCCTCACTGACCTCAAGCTTCCTGCCGAGTTGCGACCGGACGGTCGAGGCGAAGTCGCTCGCTGTGCTGGGTGCCGTCAAATCCACCCATTGACGCCAGCAGTCATCGATTGCGACGCGCTGTCGCAGCAGGTACCGTCGGTTGCTCGCCGCGATCTCGTATGCGCGGACAGCGCGGACGTGTGGCAACGCCGCCAAGAGCGTGTATAGGTTCGGTCCCGTGCCGACATCGATCGCGTGCACGGTGTTTCCGAGCCGCATTACGACCCGTTGCCAAGAATCAACCAGCGCGCGACATAGCCATGCGTCAGGGTGGCTGATCGTCTCGTAGTTCGCCGCGACGTACTGGGCGGCTTCGAAAGCGTGCCAGTCGATCGTGCTCGGGCGCGCACCATCGGCCTCGACATTCTCGACGGCTCGGGTGACGAGCGTCTCGAGAGCCGCGCGATCTTCACGAGGCGCGGCAGCTGCAAGCTGATCGACGGCCTTTGCGACGGAACCGACGCGGTCCGTCAGAATCAGCCCAAGCCGGCGGGACTTTGGGCTAGACCCGTCGCCCCGACGCTCAAGCACCACGACCGACGTCACCCCGCGCGCCCCCTGCTTACGCAGCACGTCTCCGAGCAGACCGGTCAGGTCGATGACTTCGTCCGACGCAGCAGCCTGCGCGCCTGCCCGCGAGTCCATCGCGTGGTGCAGGGCCGTGCGGTCGCTACAAAGCGGGATTGGCGGCTTGGCGACGGCTACCATCCACCGGCTGTCGAGATCCCCGTCTAGCCGGATCTCGAGGTACGCCGGGCCGACCTTCACGTGCCGAAAACCACCTCTGCCCCCAATCTTAACGAGCCCGTGAACCGGCTCGAGGATCGTGGTCTGCCGGGTAACCGCGCCGGCCGCGCCAGCAGCAGCCGCCAGGACCAGCGATCGCTCTAGCATTCGCCCCCCGCGATGAAGGCATAGCTCGGCCGCGGGAGATCGACCGGGAGGTGATCAAGAATCACGGCAACGGCGTGCTCCACCTCGAGGAATCGCACATCAAGGACGCTCGCGGCACGGTCCATCGGTTCTAGGAAATCGCCTGTCGCCAAGAGCGACCCGCGGCGCAGCTCCAGAGCTGGCACTGCCGGAGGTCCATAGACGGCGCCGGCGCTCACCCGCCCTACCTGTAGCGCGGCCGCGAGCAGCGCACACGATATCCGCAGATCGGGACGTCGCCTGGCTGTCGCGTCGCATCGGCCGAAGCCGTCGCACCGGCCACCGAAGCGGCACGCATTGCAGTCGAACAGCTCAATGTCAAGGTGAATGCTGTGCCGGCCCGCGAGGCGGCTATCGAGCACGGCGTGGCGTTGCTGGAACTCGCGCGGTCGCCGTGGTGCGGACCGTGGCGGACGGTCGTTCGCAAGCCACGAGCCGATCGGTCCGGCGGTCCACGGCGCTCGTCTCCAGGCAGAGCCATCGAGATACTTGCTGGCAGAACCATTGAGCCTTAGCCGCGGCACCAACGCTTTGCTCAATGACCACGCGAGCGGCTCGAAGTCGGACTCACGCACGAAGGTAAGGCGGGGGGGCGCGCCCGCGAAGGCCGTCCCGCGGAGACTCGCAAGCTCCAGCCAGCAGTCTCGCCAGGCACTCGCCACCCAACCCGCGAAGCGACCCTCGAGCGTCCGCCAGTCGTGTTCACGTCCGGCCCGTTGGCGGTCGCCCGGTGCTCGATGATGGAAGGCGAAGTAGTCGTCGATCATGACCAAGAAGCGACACGACCTGGGGCTCTCGGAGGACAGGAGAGCCGCGAGCATCGCGGCGGTCGGCCGGATCTGCCGCCGGAGGTGGGACTCCATTGTCTTCTCGTCGAGATAGACATGAAACAGCTCCACGCAAAGGAGATCCGTTGCAGCCATCAGGTATCCAGCGCCCGAATCCAAGCGACGAGCGCGTCGTATGCCTCAGCCAGTCGATCGCCAGGTGGCGCCTGGCCGGTTTCCACGATCCGGGAACGCTCGAGTAGAACGGGCACGAACGGGATAATCGGTGGGGCAGGTCGTGCCCCATGCCCATGATGGAGGGCACGGCGGAGGTCGACAGCCGTAGGGGCGCGTCCACCGGCGACCGCCCCGCGCGTGCAGAGCACGTCGAAGCTGTCCGCGTGCCCTCGCGCGAGGCGCGTTAGCCGTCGTGCCTGGGAAAGCTGTTCAACGTTCCATGCGAAGCACCCGAGCACCAAGTGTCGGACTCTGGAAAACGTGACGGCATCGCCGGAGGTCTCCGTGAAGACGCGTGCGACTGTGCGCACGATCAGCGGCGCTACGAACGGATGCGCGGGCACGTCGATGACTACCCACCGCTCGTCGTCACTCCAAGACGACCAGTCGATCAGGATCGACAGCAACTCCTCGACCCGACGCGACGCATCGTTTCGCTCGACGAGCCCGGCACCCAACGATGGGTTGGGCCGTGGGCCGCCTACCAACTCGTCGGCCAGGGTCCCGTTGTCGGGGCTACGGCCGGGGATGATCCACAGACTCTTCGGACAGGCGCGCTCACCAGAGCCGCCGGCGCGAAGATGGAGGGCACGGTCGAGCAGCGCACCTGGCGACAGGTACACGCCATCCTGGAGAACGTCGCTGAGGCCACGAATCTCGTGTGACGCTGCAGCGCGCTGCGCAATCGCCGTTGCGCCAGCACCGGTGAGGTCGCAATCGAGGACGAGGGCTTCGCCGTAATGGGCGAGGCGATGCGCAACGTTGAGTGCGGTGGTGGTCGCCCCAGCACCTGAAAGAGCGGAGCAGAACACGAGCACGCGATGTATGTGCTCCGCCTCCGGTCCGGCACCGTCGCTGCGGTGGAACGCTGTTGGAGACGCGATCACGTCGGCAGACGCGTCCACACGGTGCGACGCGAGATCGGCCTAGGTACGCGGCTCCCTGAGTTCCTCGGCGTGGAGCCGGGCACAAGCCGAACCGCGCGAGCGCTATCGTCCGCGGCGTTCCAACGGCCTCGGGTTGGTACTTCGAACACCTCCGGCCCGAGCATCGTTCGGGACATCCGCAAGCCCTGGGCCGCCAGAGCCCGGGGCTTGCGCAGTTTGCAGCATCGTACTGGCGCTCCAGCGGAACGCTAAGGCATGAGTCTACTAGAAGCTCAGTACTCGCTTTGCAGTTCACGCACCGGCTAGGTGGTTGGCTGAGAAGAGCATGTCCAATCGCCGCACGTCAAGCACGCTCCCTCGCGCTCGGCCGAGTTGCCGCGTTCTGCTCTCGGCGTGTAGGCTGCGTCGTCATACAGACACCCGTCCCAACGCCCAGTGGTCAGACGGCTATCGGTTGATGGAGAGGACTGAGCCTTTGCCTGGGTTGGCCGCCTGCGGCCAACCCACGTTTCGTGAACTGTCCAGTGAACCAGGGGCCTGCCTCAGTGCTCGGGATGCGGACGCCGATGAGGGCTAACGTCGCACACGGGAAGGAGTTCCCGATGTTCCGCCGTATCCCCTACTCACCGACTGGCTCCACCGGAGCTGGCGGCACGGCCATTGTCATGCGGCTCGACGGGCGTGCGAGGCCGCCGTGGCGTGAGCGGTTGATCCTGCTGGGGCTCGTTTCCGATGTCATTCTGCGAAACCTTCGCTGAACTCCGTCGCAGGCGCCGGATCCCAATGCGAGGGTTCGAAGAGGTTGGGATTCCCTCGTCGTACATCAGCCAGATCGAGAGGGACGGCTTACTGCCGGGTCCGGACAAGCTTGATGCGCTCGCGAAAGTGTTCGAGACGGTTGCCAAGGAGCAACGGGCGCGCGACGCGCACGAGGATGGCTGGATCCTCAAGAAGGAGCGAGACCTGACGCGCTTCGAAAGGCTAGCGCAGAGAACACTCAAGGACCTAAACGAAGAGGACCGCACCGAGCTCGCCAAGCCACTTCAGGAGACCTTGCGAGAGCTCGCCGCGCTTGACATCGATCAGAGGGCCGAGTTCGCCGATGAGGTCCTGCCGCGACTCGTCGCCGCCGTGCCGAACGCGGTTGCCACCGCGATCGGCCGCAATCGGATCGCTAGTCGCGGCTCACCCAAGCGCCGACGCTAGTACGTCCCCACTCAGCGCGGGTCCGAAGGCGGACCGAGCGCTCAGGCGCCCGCGGTTGGGCGATTGCGAAAGCGCTGTAGCACGCACTCCCCGCAGATCGGGACGATCGCTATGTCGCCCATATGGAGCGGTTGCCGGGTTGGCGCGAGTCCGAGGTCCTTTGGCTGCCAACCGCGTGGTCGGGAAGATGTCCTCGTCCGATAGGTCCTCGCGGAGAGCCATGATCCGATTGAAGAAGAGTCGTAGCCCGCATCCGCTAGAAGCGATAAGATTTCAGCCAACCCTCTTTGACATAGCGCACTTCTCTCGGTGCTTGATCGGACGGTACGTCCCTTCGCGTACACATTCCGCCCTCCTAGGGCCGAAACTTCTAACAGCGAAGGTCGAGACAATCGGATGATGGGGTTCCGCGCAGAAGGCGATGATGAAAGGACCATGCCATGGGCACTCCTTCTTCACGCCGACTGCGCGGTCGGCGGGAAGACTCGAAAGTCAAGTCAGATAGTCTCGCTCTAGATAACCCATATCTAGCGAAAGACATTGCTTCTGACATATGTGAAATACCTCGTCGCAAGAAGCTTCGGGGTTGGTTGCGCAGGCGGTATTCGTCAGACAGACTTGAGTCCGTCGCCGATCGCCTGGAGAGAGCCGCGCAGGTGGCGGCTCTCTCAAAGCCTGAGAGTGAAGCCAATCGCAACAACGCCGAGGCAATCGCGCGCTTGCTGGAGGCTTCTCGCGACACGCCGACCTTCATTGCGATATCGGAGTCTATCCTGTTCATAAAGGTTACAGACAACCGCGGACCGCGAGTCTTCGCAAAGACGCTTACAGCAACTGAGCTACGAATGATTGATGACCACAAGATTCCTCTCGCTGATCCCCAGCGAGTCTTAGACATCTTGGGCTCGGGGCACCAAGAGACGGCTGGGGGCGCTGACACCCCGGCAGAGTCACGATGAGTCGCACGCGAGCCGCTTTATCGCGTAACCGAGGCCCAGTGCTACCTCCTCGGCAGCGGAAACAATCGGCGCGCCGAGCGCCAGGCCGAACTGACCGAACGGGACCGCAATGTCCTCGGTCTGCCGGCCGACGACTGGTGTGACACCGAGATCGCTCGCCAGCTGTATGTCAGCACGGCGACGGCCAAGGCCACCTCAGCTCGCTTTACGACAAACTCGGCGTCACCGACCGTGCCGCCGCGGTCGCCGCCGCCCTGCGCCAGGGCCTGCTCCGCTGAGTAGATCAGCTGGACGCGTCGCTGGACAGCGGCAGCTCTCCCGCGGCCCGGCCTCGTGACCTACATCGAGGATTTGGTCCCCGTTTGTTCCCCGGCAACGGCTGGAGCGAGGCCGGTCAAAGCACCGGAAACTACGTATGTGCAGCGCTTTCCTTGAATCGGGGAGACAGGATTTGAACCTGCGACCGCCCGGCCCCCAGGCTCGAGCGAGACGGCGCGGCTACGTGTGGTGCCGTGGTGGTCGAGGACGGTCTAGGGGTGCCCTGCAGGTAAGCCGGCGTGCCGAAGCAGCCTTGCCATCTCGTAGAAGCCGGTCTGGAAGTCGGTCAGCCGGGCGGGCTGACCGCCGGCAGCGATGGGGTCATCGAACCGCGCTTTGGCCCATTCCGTTCGCCATGCGATGAGCTTGTCAGCCACGGGGCTGTGGTCTGCGACCTCGGCGCGAGGCGTGGCGTCGGTCAGGAGGTGGCCGAGATGGGCGGCCGCCGCCACGCGCGCGGTCATGGCGGGGATTTGGCCGTCGGCCGTCTTACAGAAACGGGTGAGAACCGTTTTGATGATCGAGGTGTGGTCGAAGTGGGGCCCGTTCGGGAGCAGGGTGGAGGCCGTCGAGCTTCGCGCGATCAGCGGCGAGACCAGGAGCGTGGGCACGCGAACGCCGAGGCGCTGGAAGTCGTGGTGATCGTCGACTGCGGCGGGCGGGCCGACGTGGTCGTAGAAGCCGCCGTGCTCGTCGTAGGTGATGATGAGAAGGGTCTTGTCCCAGACGGGACTGGCAGTCAGCGCGTGGTAGATCGTGAGGATGAGGTCCTGGCCGGCAAGGACGTCGCTGGGCGGATGATCGTCGTTTGAGTCAGGCGCCAGGACGCGCAAGTCCTTGAAGTGGGGGTCGATCCAGGAGACGGCCGGCAGCTTGCCTGTGGCCGCATCGTCAAGGAAGGAAGGGCCTTCCTCGGTTAGCTCTCCGACCGCCCGCTGGGCGGTGCTGAGCTTGCGGGCGTCGACGTAGGCGAAGCGGTGGTGGTCACTCAGGCGGTAGGCGGGGTCGATCGCGCGCAGGGTCGCGGGGTCGAATGAGTACCAACGCCAGTCGATCTGGCTCTGGTCCAAGTAGCGCACGAACGCGGGCAGCGTGTAGAGAGGCGGGGAGACGTCGTCGCGGCTCCCAGCCGCCTGACCGGTCATGGCGTAGAGGCGGTTGGGCCAGGTTGCTCCGGGAACCGAGCTGAACCAGCGATCAACCACGCAGTACTCGGCGGCCAGATGGTCGTATACGGGAAGGTCATCGCCGTTGTAGAAGCCCATCACCAGGCCGGGATCAGGAACGGGGCTCCCGGCCTTGTGGGCGCGGCTCTCGGAGATGCGCTTGTAGTTGGCCACGAACCCTCCGTTGTTGTGGTCAAGTTGCTCGTCTACCGAGCGGCTCGAGTGGTCCGGGTCCTCCACCTCGCCGCTGAACTGGGTGCGGTTCAGGTGATGGATCGGGTAGCTCGTACCGTCGAGCTGGTTGGCCTCGTGCCCCTTGAATCCATCGACGTCGGGTCGTCCCCCTCCCCCTTGCGCGGGTGGCAGAGAGAGGTAGCCGAGCATGTGGTCAAACGACCGGTTCTCGAGCATCACCACGACGATGTGCTCGATCGCGTCCAGGCGTCGTGCGGGTGCATCGTCAGGGGCCGGAATCATTCGGGTGGGAGTGGCCGGAATGGGCGCGGCTATCAGTTCGACGAGTTGCTGCCACTTGGCCGGCAGGAGGTGGGCAACGCCGCGGAGGGCGGCACGCTCAGCCGTCTCGAGAACGTCGGTCATATCCATCCCTCCCATGGGAATAGGTCACGGCGAACTGTGCGTCGCGTTAGGTTGGGGCGGCCGGCTGAGCGGAGGCGCGGGTGGGATCGCCTTACCCGGCTCGTCCTTGCCACGGGCGGGATCGAGCACCTTGCCCGCCTGGCGGTCGATCATGCGCAGCAGGGGCTCCTGGGCGTAGCCGAATACGAAGGCGTAAGCCAGCACCGTAGTGCCGTTCTGGGGTCTCAGCGCATCCAGAGCGGAGGTCTGCATGAGCACCACTCCGACGAGGGCTGTCACGGAGGCGGTGGGTATGCGCAGTAGCGCCTGGGTGACCGGCAGGCCGGCCGGATCAGTAAAACCGCTGAAACCGTTAAGGGCCAGTACGGCGGCCAAGCCTCCCCCCACGCAGCCCATCAGTTCCACCTGCCACGGCTCAATGGCATCGCCCACCTGCTTAATGCCAGTGGGAGCGAGGGAGAGGAACCCAGGCACCAGCGCATGCACTCCGGCAACCGCCGCCGACAGGGCCGCGAGGACCAGGCCCCCAGTGAAGAGCA
>Ga0307477_10001465_pt1 | contig 19805 bp, 19 predicted proteins | sample atmos_gasesECM2C_FD_203316 | JGI IMG/M metagenome (GOLD analysis project Ga0307477, IMG submission 203316) | Hardwood forest soil microbial communities from Morgan-Monroe State Forest, Indiana, United States - atmos_gasesECM2C_515 | ecosystem: Environmental > Terrestrial > Soil > Temperate...
ATAAGAAGCTTCTAATCCCGGGCTTAGCCTGGGTTCACGCCCCGGGCCGACACTCCTGGCATGCCCCGCAAGCTACGAGGCGACGCGGTCGCGGCCAGGGACGCCGGCCTGAGGCGCATCTCGTCCGCGAACCGATGGCTCGCAGTGGGCACGATCGTGGTGGTCGGAGCGCTCTCCGAGGTCGTGGCCCAGGCCAAGCCGGGCCGAACCCTGCGGACCGGCTCGACCTCCGGGGGCTCGAGCCCGTCCTCGAGCAGCAACGGGAGCTCCACCCCGCCGGCGAGCTCGAGCGGGTCCTCCTCTTCGGATGAGAGTGGGGGCGGGTCCTCCTCTTCGGATCAGAGTGGGGGCGGGTCGTCCTCTTCGGATCAGAGCGGGGGCGGATCGTCGTCCCCGGACCAGAGCGGGGGCGGATCGGTCCCCGATCAGAGCGGGGGTTCGGTCCCGGACCAGGGGAGCGGGGTGCCCTCGACCGGCTCGGACAGCGGGAGCCAGGCCGCCCCGCCCCAGGCCCCTCCGCAGGCGCCGCAGCCGACGCAGGCGCCTCCCAGCGTGACTTCGGGCGGATCCTGAACCGCAATGTCAGCGGCAGGGTGCAGTTGGCCCGCCCTCGGTACCACCGCCACCGTGCAGGTCACCGACGCACTCCGCATGAGTGTCTCCCGGGCCGCCGTCGAGCGGGAGCTGGCGGCTATCGACGAGGCCTGTAGCCGCTTTCGCGACGACTCGGAGCTCTCGCGGCTCAACCGCCATCCCGGCCGCTGGGTCGATGCCTCGCCGCTGTTCCTGGACGCCATCGAGGCCGGCCTGCGGGCGGCGCGGGTCACCGACGGCGACGTCAGCCCGACCATCGGCGCCGCCATCCGGGTGGCCGGCTATGACCGCGACTTCACCGAGCTCGAAGGCCATCGCCTCCCGGACAGGGTGGCCTCGGGGTCGCCCGCGGCGGGCGACTCGGAGGGGCCTGCCTCCGGCGCAGCGGAGGCCCCTGTCTCAGGCGGCCCCGTGATCACGTTCGAGCGGGCGCCGGGCTGGCGGTCGGTCGAGGTGGACCGCCTCCACGGACGGGTGAGGCTGGCCCGGCGGGTGGAGCTCGACCTCGGCGCCACCGCCAAGGCGCTGGCCTCCGACCGCGCTGCCCTGGCCGCCTCCCGGGCGGCCGGCGCCGGCGTGCTGGTCAGCCTGGGGGGGGACATCGCGGTGGCGGGCCCGGCGCCCTCGGCAGGGTGGGCGGTCGGCATCGCCGATAACCACTCCGCCTCGCCCAGCACACGCCTGCCCACCGTGTCGATCACGAGGGGAGGGCTGGCCACCTCGAGCACCGCCGTGCGCCGCTGGCGCCACGGCGGACAGGAGATGCATCACATCATCGATCCCTCGAGCGGGCGCCCGGCCGAGGTCGTGTGGCGGACGGTCACGGTGGCCGCCGCCAATTGCGTGGACGCCAATACCGCCAGCACCGCCGCCATCATCCGGGGCCAAGCCGCGCCCGCCTGGCTCGAGGGGCTCGGGCTCCCGGCGCGCCTGGTCGGGGCCGACGGCCGGGTGGTGGCCGTGGGCGGCTGGCCCGAGGAGAGCTGACCATGGTCTCCGCGAGCGTCGCGCTCGCCACCAGCGGCCCCACCGCCATGTGGTACCTGACCCGGGCCACGGGGGCGGTGTCGCTCATCCTGCTCACCGTCAGCGTCGTCCTCGGGGTGATCAACGTACGGCGCTGGCGGGGGGAGCGGTGGCCGCGCTTCGTGCTGGACGCGCTGCATCGGAACATCTCGCTGTTCGCGCTGGTCGTGATCGCCGTTCACGTGGTCACCACGGTGCTCGACGGTTTCGCCCCGGTCAGCCTTATCGACGCCGTGATCCCGTTTCACTCGGCCTACCGCCCGCTGTGGCTCGGGCTGGGGGCACTGAGCTTCGACCTTCTGCTGGCGGTGGCCATCACCAGCGTCCTGCGGGCCCGAGTCGGTCATCGGGCCTGGCGGGCCATCCACTGGACGGCCTACGGCTCCTGGCCCCTGGCCCTGGTGCACGGGCTGGGCTCGGGCACCGACGCCAAGGCGGGCTGGATGGTCGTGTTGACGGCGGCGTGCGTTCTCGCGGTGATCTGGGCCGCCGGGGTGCGGCTGATCACGGGCTGGCCCGAGCACGAGGGCCGGCGCCTGGCCGGCTTTGCCTCGCTCGTGATCGGACCGGTGCTCCTGCTCATCTGGCTTCCCCAGGGGCCGTTCGGCCGGGATTGGGCCCGCCGCGCCGGAACCCCGGCCCGCCTGCTGGCCTTCTCGAGCGCGAGCTCGGCGGCCCAGGGCGCGGGGGGGTCGGCTCGCAGCTCGGGGGCGCCGGCCGCGGCCAGGTCGTCGATCGATGGCCCCTTCACCGCCCCGGTCACCGGCACGGTGTCCGTCGGCCCCACCACCACGTCCGGCATCGACGAGGTCGACCTCGAGCTTCGCCTCCGGGGCACCGGGAGCCGCCGCCTGTCGATCCGGATCTACGGGCCGGCCTCGTCGGGAGGCGGGGTGTCGCTGTCGACCAGCCAGGTGACGCTGGGCACCCGATCGCGTCCGGCCGTCTACCGCGGCACAGTCGTGGGCCTGCAGGGGACCCAGGTGGCGGCCAGCCTCACGCGATCCGACGGGCGCTCGGTGCTCCTGCGGGGCAACTTCGCCATCAGTCCCGGCAATCGAGCGACCGGCACCGTGTCCGTTCAGCCCGCGGGAGGACCCCGCTGATGAGCGTCGGCGTCAACGGCTCCCTCCCGCGCCTGCTGGCTGGGCTGCCCGACAAGGGGTATCTCTCCCTGCTCCACCATCAGGAGGTGTATGGGGATCCGCTCCCGCGCTTCGGTCGCGCCAATCCGGACCTGCTCGCCTCGATCGCCGAGGCCGGGCTGCGGGGACGCGGGGGCGCGTCCTTCCCCACCGCCATCAAGCTTCGGGCGGTGGCGTCCGCATCGGGTCCGGCGTTCGTGGTGGCCAATGGGGCCGAGGGCGAGCCCGGGAGCGCGAAGGACCGCGTCCTCCTCGAAGCGCTCCCCCATCTGGTGCTGGAGGGCGCGGCCGTGGCCGCCGACGTGGCCGGGGCGAGCGAGATCCTGGTCGCCGTGACCGAGCGCGGCCTGGCGGTGGAAACGACCGAGCGGGCCATGGCCGAGCGTCACGCAGCCCGCCTGCGCGAGGCCCCCATGCGTCTGGTCCCCGTGCCAAACCGCTACATCGTGGGCGAGGAGAGCGCGCTCGTGCACTACCTGGACGGTGGACCGGCCAAGCCGCGGTTCGTCCCGCCCCGCCCGTACGAGCGGGGGGTGGGCGGCCGCCCGACCCTGGTCCAGAACGTCGAGACCCTGGCCCACCTGGCCCTGGTGGCCCGGCATGGAGCCGAGTGGTTCCGCCAGGTGGGGGTGCCTGAGGATCCGGGGTCCCTGCTCATCACCCTGGGCGGCGCCGTGGCCCACCCGGCCGTGTACGAGGTCGAACATGGCATCCGGTTGGGCGAGCTCCTGCGCCTGGCCGGATCGGCCACCGAGCCCATCCGGGCCTTCCTGATCGGCGGCTACTTCGGCACCTGGGTGCCCCGCGAGGCCGTGGACACGCCGCTGACCGAGCAGGACCTGGCCGGGCTCGGGGCGGCCCTGGGCTCGGGCGTGGTCATGGTCCTCCCCACCTCGGCCTGTCCGGTGGCCGAGGTGGCCCGGGTGAGCGCCTACCTGGCCGAGCAGTCGGCCCGCCAGTGCGGACCGTGCCTGCACGGCCTGGCCAGCATCGCCCAGGCCGTGGGCGCCCTGGCTAGCGGGCGCCCGTGGCGCGGGTCCCAGCTCCAGCTCCTGCGGTGGCTCGGAGACGTCGAGGGCCGAGGCGCCTGCCACCATCCCAACGGCGCGGTCCGGTTCATCGCCAGCGCCCTGGACGTGTTTCCGGAGGAGTTCAACCACCACGCCCGTCGGGGCCGCTGCGATCGGTGCGCCGGGCGCGCGTGGCTGCCGATCACGGGGTCGGCACAGCCCGTCTGATGCGACTGCGAGTCAACCCGATCACGTGCGAGGGACACGGTCTGTGCGCCGAGCTGCTGCCCGAGCTGATCAGGCTCGACGACTGGGGCTATCCGATCATCGCCGACGAGTCGGTGCCCCCGCACCTGGCGGGCCACGCCCGCCGGGCGGTGAACGTCTGTCCCACCCTGGCCTTGATGCTGGAATACGAGAAGGGGCGAGAGCGCTCGTAGCGGCCTGGCGGGCCGCGCGATCGAGCTGCGCGGCCCGGATCAGGGCGCGGGGCGCCCGACCCTAGCCCCGCTTCCGGGCCAGCGCCCGCTTGAGCTGGGCCTTGCTCATGCTGGACCGGCCCTCGATGCCGACTCGACGGGCCTGGGTGTATAGGTCCTGCTTGGTCGGCTCGTCGTGGGAGTGCCGGCCGCCGCGGCGGCTCGACGACATACCGCGCTTGGACGAGGCGGACGCCGTGCGCGACTCCCCGGCCCTGGCGCGCTCGCGGTTGACCGTCCTGGCCGCCAGCGCCTCGGCCCGGGACTCGGGTGCGCCCCGCTCCCGAGCCGACTTCTTGATGTGCTCGTACTGACGGGCCCGCTTGGTGCCCTTCTTGATGCCTCTGGGCGGCATGACTACCTCCTGGTGTGTTCGGTCCCGTGGGTGGCCTCGCGGAGTTCGAGGCCGCCGCCGGTCGGAGGGTGCTCCGACCGGTCGGCGCGGTGCTCCGATCGGTCGCCTACCCCCGCCGAATGGCGGGCAAACGGCGCTCGTCAGCCCGATGACCGGGAGAGACGGTGGGAGCGGGCGGGCGCGGTGGAGCGGGCGAGGATGGTGGAGCGGGCCGACGCAGTGAAGCGGGCGGGGATCAGCCCTCGAACGTGAATATCTCGTCCATGCGGGTGAGCTCGAACACCCGGTGCACGGTCGGGCCGCCGCGGATGAGCGAGAACCGGAGATCTCGCTCGCGGGCCCGCTCGTGGGCGCGCAGGAGCGTCCGCAGGCCGCTGCTGTCGATGAACTCCAGCCCGCTGAGGTCGATGACCAGGTGGGGGGAGCCGTTTGCGGCTCCCGCCTCGATCTCTTGCTCGAGGAGGGAGGAGGAATCAAGATCGAGCTCGCCGGAGAGGGCCAGGATCAGAGCGTCGGCCTCGCTCCGGGTCACGATGGCCAGCTCGGTTTGCTGCGAGAGGTGGTCGAGGGGAGACGAGCCGGTCATCGGACTCGCCCTCGCTGATCATTCCTGTGGGTCACCGCATCTGCCTTTCCGCCGTTCAGCAATGCGACGGTCCCGTCGCCGATCACGGTGTTCGCGTCGCGGCGGTCCCATTATGTAAACGCTCCGCCCCCCTCCCGAGGAGTGTGAGGCGAACTCAAACGCTAGCACTGGGTTAGCGCGTGGTGGAGACCTCCGGCAGCCACTCCCCGGGCAGGAACGAGGGCACGGGTTCGAGCGCGTCGGGAAACAGCTCCCGGGCCGCAGCGGCGACCGGATGCTGGCCCACGAGCTCGTGGAGGTCGGCGAAGGCATCGAGCACGCGCACGGTGCTCAGAATCTGGAGGGTGGCGGCGTTGGGCGGGTTGGTTGTGAGGGTTCCGTCGGCCAGGAGGGCGTCGGCCCGGTCCAGGCCCTCGGGCAGCTGGGCGAGCTCGCGGCGGACCGCAGTCTCGTCGGCTCCCACCAGCCACGCGTAGTAGCGGGCGCCCGGGCCGCTGAGCCGGGCCGAGAGGGCGGGGGCGGGCACGTGGGAGCGCTCCCCCATCCACCGGCGCAGACCGACGTTGCGGACCAAGCCCCAGCGCATGATCCGCCGCGGAACTGCCTGGAACTCCTCGTCCCCCCAGCGTTCGGCCTCCTCGACGCGTTCGCGCAGCCCCGGATCGGAGGGGAACAGGGGCGGCTCGGGCGCAAGCTCCTCGAGCGCCCGGGCGATCTGGCGCGATCCCTGGATGCGCCGGCCGTCGAGCTTCAGGGCCGGGACCGTGCCCCCTCGAAAGCCGGCCAGCCGGAGATGCACACGCTGCATCCCCGGCAGGATTTCCACCAGCTCGTACTCCACGCCCTTCAGGTCGAGCATCTTGCGAGCCGCCTGGGCCGGATGGGAGGCTTCAAACCAGTAGAGCTTGGCCGTGATCGGCGCACTGTACCGACGGTGGGATCGGCTCGCCCGGGAGAACGCTCGCCGCGCCGCGCCCGGCGCCCGGCGCTACTCCAGCCGGGCCGGACAGATCATCCCCTGCGGTGGCTTCTGAGGGCACGTGCCTCCTCCGCACGGCGGGCACGGGGGGCAGCGGGGCGGGGTCCGCGGGGATGGCCGGTGCCGGTGACGACCACGGTGGCGCCGGATCCTGGATGCGTGCCCGGGGTGAGCGCTCGCCGCCAGCGGGCACGGGCGACCGGGCGGTGCGCCGGAGGCAACGGACCCCTCACAACCAAACGCAGCGCCGGCCAGCGCCACGCACAACCCTGTCATCGCCTTTCTCCCCACGGCGCCAAGGTAAAGGGCGGGGGCGGTTGAGCAGCGTTTACGGATCGTTTGCGGACGGTTAAGGCGGGCCGGCGAGTGCGTCCGCATCCAACCACCACGGCACGGGCGGCGTTCCCCCGGGTGACAGCCGCACGACAGTCACGGAGGTTCGATGAGCATTCGTCGCGACAGGATCGCCCTGGGGCTCGGCTCTCTGGCCGGCGCCCTGGTATTGGCCGCCGCGCCCGCGGTGGCGGGCGCGAGACCGCACCACGTTCCGTGCGGGCGGAACAAGCCGGCTCACACCAACTGCGGCAAGCACACCGGCCGGGGTCACGGCAAAGGCAACCCGCACGGCACCGGCAAGGGCAATGGACACGGCAACGGGAACGCGATGGGACGCTCGTCCCAGTGCGGGCGGTTCAAGCCCCCGGGCACGAACTGCGGTCAGGGGCAGGGCGGCTAGCTCGACCGGAGATCCGCCCGTCCAACCTCGGAAAGCCCGGCGCGTTTAACAAGCCTGTCGGGACACACAGCGGGAAACCAAGAGCAGGAGGGTCTATGAACATCCATCCTCGTCGACTCACGGCCGTGCTGACAGGGCTGGTGGCCGCGGTCGCGCTGGCGATCGCCGCCCCGGGGGCGACGGCCGCACCGCACGGCCATGCCTACGGCTACAAGCACGGCAAGACGTGCGGCCGGACCAAGCCGAAGCACACCAACTGCGGCTTGCACAGGGGTCGAGGACACGGCAAGGGTCACAGCGGCCTGCACAAGGCCAAGGGCCATGGCAAGAGCCATGGTCACGGCAAGGCCATCGGCCACACGAAGGCGCCAGGAACCGGCAACGGCAAGGGCAACGGCAACGGCCACGCCCCGAGCAAGGGCAACGGCAACGGTAATGGCAACGGCAACGCCAACGGCCACAGCAACGGCAACGGGAACGGAAACCGGAACGGCCACGCCAATGGCAACGGCAACGGCGGCCACGGCAACGGGAACGGCAAGGGCAACAAGTAGCTCCGGCCGTTCCAGCTGACTCACCGTTTGGGGCACCGCGCGGCGGTGCCCCAAACGTTTCCGGTCCGGCCCGGAGGCCGGCGGGTGGCGTCCGATAGGTTGCCGGTCGATGGGAGGTCGCGGGTCGTCACGAGGTCGCGGGTCGTCACGAGGCCGCGGGTCGTCACGAGGTCGCGGGTGATCGGCCAGGACGGGGCGGGCAAGGTGGCGGCGCCGATGAAGGCAGGCCTGGTGGCCGCCGGCGCCGTGGGCGCGGCCGGCCTGTGGTGGCGGCGCCATCCCTCCGCCTGTCCCTACAGCCAGCGGTTCTGGGTGGAGGCGCCCCATCCGTTCATCACCCGCAGCCGCCTGCGCGAGGTGCTCGCCCCGGTCCCCGGGGAGCGCATCCTCGAGATCGGCCCGGGGACCGGCTACTACAGCCTCCCGGTCGCTCGGTGGATCGCACCCGACGGCGTGCTCGAGATCTTCGACCTCCAGCAGGACATGCTCAACCACACCCTCCGCCGAGCCGAGCGCGAAGGCATTAACAACGTCGCTGCCCGCCAGGGCGACGCTCGCCAGCTGCCTTACGAGGACCACCGCTTCGACGGGGCCTTCCTGACCGTCGTCCTGGGGGAGATTCCCGACCAGGTCGCCGCCCTGCGCGAGCTGGCCCGAGTGCTCAAGCCGACCGGGCGGCTGGTGGTGGGCGAGCTCTTCGGCGACCCGCACTGGGTCTCGGCCCGGGCCCTGCGCACGCGGGGTCAACAGGCCGGGTTTCGGTTCGAGGAACGGGTGGGCGGCCTGCCGGGCTACTTCGCCCGTCTGCGCCCGGTCTGAGCGGCTCGAGCCCTGCGGCGCCCGGCCCCGGGCGCTCGGTGCCATCCCCTACCGCGCCCGGCCCGGGGGCTCGGTGCCATCATTTACCTTGAGGGCGTGAAGCTGGTCATCGCAGAGCCATGACCGACCCAGCATCGGGAGTCGGGATCCTGGGCGCCGTGGCGGCCGGGGGGGTCTCCTTCCTGTCCCCCTGCGTCCTGCCCCTGGTCCCGGGCTATCTGTCCGCGGTGACCGGGGTGAAGGCGCCCGAGCTCGAGCACGCTCCCGCCCGCCGGGTGATCGGGCCCAGCCTCCTGTTCATCGCCAGCTTCTCGGCCATCTTCATCCTCCTGGGCCTGACCGCCACCGGCATCGGGCGCACGCTGGAGGACCACAGGCCCACGCTGGAGAAGATCTCGGGCGGGCTCATCGTGGCCATGGGCGTCCTGTTCGTGGCCGCCCTGGCCGTCCCCGCCCTCAACCGCGAATGGCACGTGCATCGGCTGCTCGAGCGCGCCGGCCGCGGCGGCCCGGTGGTGGCCGGGGCCGCGTTCGCCGTGGCCTGGACTCCGTGCATCGGCCCCACACTGGGAGCCATCCTGAGCGCGGCGGCCCTGTCCCAGTCGGCCAGCCACGGGGCCTTCCTGCTCGCGTTCTACTCGGCCGGGCTCGGGGTCCCGTTCCTGGTCAGCGCCCTGGCCTTCACCAAGATGACCACGGTGTTCAACGTGGTCAAGCGCCACTATCGGCTGATCATGGGCGTGGGCGGAGCCATCCTCATCGCCATGGGGGTGCTGGTGTGGACGGGGGAGCTCACCCAGCTCAACGCCCGCGCCAACGACTTCCTCGACTCGCTGGGACTCAACTTTTTCACCCAGGTCTGACCGCGTGACCCGGGCCCGCCCGTGCGGGCTTGCGGGATCGGGTTTAAGCGCGGCTTTCGCCGCGGCAATGGCGGTGGCCGCGACGCTCGCGTGGACCCCGTCCGCGGACGCCCTCCGGCCCGTCCCGAACACGGAAGGCACAGTCCACGTGTGGCAGGACCAGCTCCCGGATGACATGACCGACGCGCAGGTGCGCTTCGAGGCCTCGCACGTGGACGGGACCCAGAAGGTCTCGCTCCAGACCGCCCAGGGCCTGCGCGCCGTCAACCCGGGGTTCCTCGTGCTCCACTACCGGCTGGGCATCGGCGACGGGCCGGTGCCGTTCCGGATCGGCTCGCGTTGGGCGTCTGACTACTCGCGCGTGCGGTCGCACAACCCGTGGTTCTGGCACGCGCAGGGCCAGCGCGTGCTGCGCACCGACTCGAACTGGTACCTGATGAACCCCACCAGCGGCTGGCGGGTCTACTGGGCCCGGCGCGTTCTGCTCGAGGCGGGGCTGCTGGGGGACGACGGCGTGTTCGCCGACTCGTTGAGCGTGCCCCAGTACCTGGGCGCGAGCGGATTCCGGCCTCCGTTTGCCTACTTCAAGGGCGAGGCGGCGTGGACGAACCGGATCGACAGCTTCATGCGCTTCGAGGAGTCCCGCCTGCGGGGGCGCCTGTACTTCATCCCCAACGCGGGCTCGTGGATCACCACCCGCGACCGCACCGACTACTCGATCCCCGACGGGGTGATGATCGAGGGATTCGCGGAGGGGGGAGCCAACGACCACTACGCGCCCGGCGACTGGCGCCTTCAGATGACGCGGGTGCTGTCGCTCGCTCGCCTGGGACGGGTGGTGATCGCCCAGTCCTACCTGGCCCCCCAGGACAGCGTGGCCCGCGGCTTCGTGGTGGCCTCCTACCTGCTCACCCAGGGCGAGCACTCGTTCCTGAACCTGGACATCGGCATCACCGCCCAGTGGTTTCCGGAGTACGGCCTCGCGCTCGGGGCGCCCGCCGACCCCCTCCCGGCCGACATAGACGCCCTGCGCGACCCCGGCGGGGTCTACGTGCGCCACTTCGCGCGCGGCCTGGTGGCGGCCAATCCCGACGACCAGCCCCACACCCTGACCCTGGCCCGGCCCGGACGGCTGGTGGTCCCGGTCGGGGGCGGGGAGCTCGACGGGGCAGCCGACACGTCGGGCTGGGCCCTGAACGAGCAGCCCGTGAGCGGGACCGTGACCGTGCCCGCCCACGGCGGGGCCGTGATCCTCACTGGATCCTGAGGCTCCCGCGGAGGTAGGTTTGGATCGTGATCTTCCGCCAGATCACCCACGACGACCTGGGCTGCGCCTCGTACCTGATCGGAGACGAGCACGCGGGCGTGGCCGCCGTGGTCGATCCCGGCCTGGAGATCGGCGAGTACCTGCGCCTGGCCCGCTACTTCGGGGTCCAGATCGAGCACATCCTCGAAACCCACAACCACGCCGATCACGTCTCCGGGCACGGCCGCCTGGCGGCGGCCACCGGGGCCACCATCCACGTCCACCGCGACGCCGGGGTGGAGTACGAGCACGAGCCCTTCGACGACGGCACCGAGATCGAGCTCGGCTGCGTGACGGTGCGGGCCCTGCACACCCCCGGACACCGGCCCGAGCACACGGCGTTCGCCCTGATCGACCGCGACCGGGGGCAGGAGCCGTGGGCCATGCTCACGGGGGACACCCTGTTCGTGGGGGACATCGCCCGTCCCGACCTGGCCATCGACAAGATGGATGGGGCCCGCGGGATCTTCTCCTCCCTGCACGAGAAGCTCCTGACCATGCCGGCCGAGACCGAGGTATGGCCCGGCCATCTGGGCGGATCGCTGTGCGGGGGGCCAGGCATGGACATGAAGGTGTCCTCCACCATCGGCTACGAGCGCGAGCACAACGACCTCCTGTCCGTGGCCGACGTGGACGAGTTCGTACGGCGGGCCACGGCCGGGCTGGGCCCCCAGCCCCCCAACTACCGGCGCATCGTGGCCATCAACAAGGGGCCGCTGGCCCGGGAGAGCATCGAGGCCCACCCCCTGACCCCGCGCCAGGTGGAGCAGCGCCGGGCCGAGGGGGCGCTGATCGTGGACGTGCGCACGGCGATCCAGTTCGACGACGCCCACATTCCGGGCGCGGTGTCGATGACCATCCTGCGGGCCGGCTTTGGGTCCAAGCTGGCCTGGCTGGCGGGTGAGGCCCACGGCGTGGTGCTCGTGGGTCGGGACGACGCCGACGCCGAGCGGGCCACGCAGTTGGCGGCCGCGGTGGGCGTCACCGACGTGGCCGGGCATCTGGCCGGGGGAATGACCACCTGGCGGGAGGAGCAGCGCCCCACCGAGCACATCGACCGCCTCACCGTTCCGGAGCTGCACGAGCGCTGGAACGGGGGAGGCGACGTCCAGGTCCTCGACGTGCGCGAGCGCTCGGAGTGGGAGACGGGCCACATCCCGGGGAGCGTGTTCGTGCCCTACCACGACATCCGCGAGATGCCGGCCGGGCTCGATCCCGACCGGCCGGTGGGCGTCATCTGCTCCTCGGGCCAGAGAAGCGCTGTGGGGGCCAGCCTGGCCCAGCGCTACGGGGCGCGGGCGGCCATTCACGTGGTGTCCGGCGGGGTGCCCCTGTGGGCCAGCCGCGGGTGGCCGGTCGAGTCCGGCCCGTGACCCGCCTGGCGCGCTGGCGCTGGCCGGACGTCTGAGGTCACCCGCTTAGGCCCGCCGCCGCGCCCTCAAGCCGGCGCCCCGCCGGTCCCGATGGACTGGGCGAGGCCGCGGATCCAGGCACGGAACGACCCTCCGTCCTGGCCGCCGGCCTCGGGATCGGAAGCTCCCGCTGGGGCCCATCCGTCCCCGACAAAGGCACCCCCTCCGCGAGGAGGGCTCGCAAAGCCAGGGGCCTCGTCCCACGAGGCAGCCCAGCCACCGAAAGGACCACACCCAGCATGATCATGCGATCCCGCCTGGCCGGCCTGCTGTTCGTGGCTTCGATCGCCCTTCTGGCCGGGCCCGCCGCGCCCTCGGGCGCCGCGCCCACCGCGCCCTCCGGGGCAGCGCCCACCGCGCCCTCGCCCCAGGGGTCCGGGCCGCGCGCCGTCACCGGGACGGTCGTGCACACAACCAAACGCACGGCCGGCTTCGTGGTCGCCGACCACCTCGGGCGCCTGGTGGCCGTCCATTCAGCCCGCCCGCTCAGTCCGGGCCTCCAGGTGAGGCTCGACGTGCGCAGGTTGAGCAACGGGACGTACGCGGCGGGGGCCGTGCGCACCCTGTCCACCCGCCGCCGGGCCGGGCTTCGCGGGCGCGTGACCTACATCGCCCCCAGCCGCAGCGCGCTGGTGGTCTCCGCCCGCGGAGTGTCCGTGCTCGTGCGCCTGCGCTCCGGTGCCCGCGCCCGGCGGGCCCTGGCCGCCGGGGCCGCGGCGTCCGGGATCGGAGCCAGCGTCGTGGTGGACGCGGAGCTGGGAAGCGCCTCGACCGTGACCGCCCGTGACCTCCGGGTGCTCGGACACTCAACCCGTCCCGTCGACCTCGAGGGAGTCCTGGAGACGGTCTCCGACCGGGTCCTCCAGATCTCGGCCGACGATGCCGGCGTCTCGGGAGCGTCGCTCACGGTCCATCTCCCGCCCGGCTTCGATGTCTCCACCCTCTCTGCCGGGGACGAGGTCCAGCTCGTCGCCCGGCCCGAGCCCGACGGCAGCTACACCGCGATCGGGGCCTCGGGTGACTCGAGCCAGCAGCAGGCCGACGACTCCGGCGCTCAGCAGGGCGACGACGGCTCCTGCGATCCGGCCGCGGATCCGGCCTGCGCCGGGGACGGATCGTGCGACCCGACCGCGGATCCGAGTTGCGCGGACGCCGGGTGCGACGTGAGCGTCGACCCGACCTGCACCGACGGGGCCGACCCCGGTCCGGCCGTGGTGTGCGACCCCGCTTCGGACCCCACCTGCCTGACCGGCGACGGCGGTCCCTCCTCCGCCCCGGCCGGCGGGCCCGGCGGACCGGGCGGGGTGACCCCGGGCCGGGGGGCCACCGGCCCGGGCGGAGGGACCGGCGCGGGTGGGGCTACCGGCGGCGATGCGCCGCCCCCCGGCTCAGCCGGGAGCCCGCCGGTCTCAGACGGTCCGGGCGTGCCCGCGGGGGCGATCCAGCCGAGCCCGCCGGACGGGTCGGGCGGCTCGGGAGGAATGGTCACGAGCACTGCGGGGGCAGGGACGTGATCGGGGGCGGGGCGCCTGACCGCCACCGGCGGCGACTAGGACCCCGTCACGCGCGCTGATCGGCCGGCAGGGCGCCGATGGAGAGCCTGCCGTCCGCCCCGACCGCGAGCGTCCGGCGGCCCTCGAGCAGCTCGAGCAGCTGGTCCCCGATCAGCTCCCTGCGCCAGCCCTGAAGCACGCGCACTCCGGGCTCCTCCCGGTTCTCGCGAATCGAGCCCACCAGGGCCTGGAGCTCGGCCCGGGTGGCGAGCAGCTCGTAGGCGAGCGACTCCTCGAGGGCCCGGCCGCGGATGAGCGCCTCGGCCAGGGCCACCAGCGGGGCATCCTCCTCGGCCGGTGGGGACCGGGGGTGGCGCTCGGCGGGCAGGGGCGGACGCTCGAGGCCTCGCTCGATGGCGGCCAGCAGCGCGTCGGCTCGTCGATGAAGGGTGGCCGCCGGGACCCCCCGGACGTGGGCCAGAGCCTCCCGGGAAGACGGTCGGCGGCGGGCCACCTCGACCAGGGCGGTGTCGTTGAGCACCGTGCCCGCCGGACGGTCCTCGCCGCTGGCCGCCTCCTCCCGCCAGTCGATCAGCTCTCGGGCCACGGCGCGCGTCCGGGGATCGAGCCCGCCGATGCGTGGAAGCCGCTCGAACAGCTCGTCCGGGACGCGCGCGTCGCTGGCCGTTTCGAGGGGGCGACATTCCTCGCGCGCCCACTCGAGCCGTCCGCGGGCCGACAGTTGATTCTCGAGGGCGTCGGCCAGGGCCAGCAGATGGTCCACGTCGGCCCGGGCGTAGGACAGCTGCTCCTCGCTCAGGGGACGGGTGTCCCACCGGGTGTAGCTGGCCGTCTTGCCCAGGCGCACGCCCAGCACCGAGCGAAGCAGCGAGTCGTAGCTCGCCTGTCCCCGCAGGCCGGCGAACCCGGCCGCCACCTGGGTATCGAACACGTTCCGGACCTCGGTCTCCCACATCCGGCGGAGCAGGGCCACGTCCTGGCGCCCGGCGTGGACCACCACCTCCACGTCGGGATCGGCCAGCACGGCCCGCAGCTCTCCGGGTTGAAGCTCGGGGTCGAGGGCGTCGAGCACCTCGACCTGCGGCCGCCCGTCGCCCGGCACGGCGAGTTGGACCAGACACAGGAGGGTGCGGTAGCGGCCCTCGCCGACGAACTCCGTGTCCAGGCCCAACCGTCCGGCCCGTCGGGCCGCCGCGGCCAGCTCGTCCGGGGTCACTCCACGCCCACTGCGGTGGGCACCGGGGCGGCCTGGAGGCGGAGCACGAAGCGGGCTCCGGGACCCGATGAGACCAGCTCCAGCGAGCCGCCCATGCGTTGGGCCAGCTCCCGCCCGATGGCCAGCCCCAGGCCAAATCCCTTGCCCGGGCTGGAGTTGCCCCGGCGGAAGCGCTCGAAGATCAGGTCGCGCTCGTCCTCGGGGATCCCGGGTCCCCGGTCTTGGACCTCGAGACAGGCGCACTCGTCCTCGGCCCCGATCAGGATGCGTACCGGCGATCCGGGGGGCGAGGCTCGCAGGGCGTTGTCGATCAGGATGCGGGCGATGCGGGCGATGCTGCCGGGATCGCCCGTGGCCCACGGCGCCTCCCCGTCAGCCACCAGCTCGAGCTCGGACCCCTGGTCCTGGGCCCGGCGCTCGAATTCGGCGATCACCGCTCGACTGAGCTCGGTCAGCTCCACGGGCTCGCTGCGCAGGTCCACCGCGGCGTCGATGCGACTCAGGTCGAGCAGATCGGACGCCAGCTGGGCCAGGCGGTGCGACTGCTCCCGAGCCCGGGCCACTCGCTCGCGGGCGTCGTCGATGTCCACCGGCTCGGAGTTGAGGTCGTCGCTCAGGAGCTCGAGCATGCCCTCGAGCGAGGCCAGCGGGGTGCGCAGCTCGTGCGAGGCGGTGGCCACGAACGTCCGCCGGGACGCCTCCTGCCGGCGCAGGCGCGACTGCATGGCCGAAAACGTCCGGGCCAGCTCGCCCACCTCGTCCCGGGCGTGGTCCACCGGAGCGGGAGCATCGAGCCCCACCGTCTCCAGCTGGCGGGCGGCATCGCGCAGCCGCCGCAGGCGCCGGAGCAGGGTGGTGGCCAGCCCGATGCCGAGCACCAGCGCGATCAGGAGGCCGGCGGCGGCGGCCGTGATGAAGGCGTCGCGCACCACGCGGTTGGCGGCCGACACGTCGGTCAGGCGCTTGCGGAGCAGCAGGGCGTAGCGGCGGTCGTGGAGCTTGAGGGGAGTGGCCACTCGCACCCGGTTGAACTTGACGTCGTGCACGGTCTTGTTCGTCTTCAGCGCCCGGGCCGCATCGTCGTAGGTGTTGGACAGGTCGGGGTCGGTGTCGGCGATCACCCGGCCCGTGGGATCGACCAGCGAGGCGCGGGCACCAGCTCGCCGGCCGAGCTCGCGCAGGATGCGCTGGAGGTCCTTGGCCCGCAGCTGCCCGGAGGGGGCCACGGCGTCGTCGAAGGTCGGCTTGGCCTCGAGCGCAGCGGTGATCAGGGTCGACGTGGTGTCCCGCCGCAGGCGGGCCTGGAGGGGACCGAGCAGGGCCAGGGCGGCGACGGCCAGGGTCACGGTGGCCGTGAGCAGCAGCGCGCCCAGCAGGCGCGGGCGCAATCCGACGCCCAGGCGCCTCATGTCAGGGCTCCTGGAAGCGGTACCCCGCCCCCCGCACGGTCAGGATCAGCCGAGGCTCATCGGGCTTCTCCTCGAGCTTCTCGCGCAGGTGGCGGATGTGGACGTCGATGGCACGGGGGTCCCGGTAGGCGCTGTCGCCCCAGATCGCGCGCAGCAGCTCCTGACGGTTGAGCAGCCGTCCGGGCTCGGCCATGAGCCGGGCGAGCAGCTCGAACTCGGAGAAGGTCAGGCGCACCGGCTCCCCCCGGACCGTGACCTCGCGATGGCTGCGGTCGAGCTTGACCGGCCCCACCGAGAGGATCTCCTCGCCCAGGGCGCGCGGTCCCGAGCGGCGCAGCACGGCCCGGATGCGGCTGCGCAGTTCGGCCAGCCCGAACGGCTTGGTCACGTAGTCGTCGGCCCCGGCCTCGAGGCCCTGGACCGCGTCGGCCTCGCTGTCCAGGGCGGTGAGCATGATGATGGGCACCACGTTGCGCCGGCTGCGCAGGGTCCGGCACACCTCGTAACCGTTGGGCCCCGCTCCGAGGGCCACGTCGAGCAGGACCACGTCGTAGTGCTCGGTGCTGGCCCGGTCGATGGCGGAGCGTCCGTCGGCCACGGCCATGACGTGGTGCCCCTCGCGCGAGAACGAGCGGGTGACCATCTCGCGCAGGGACGACTCGTCGTCGACGACGAGGATGCGCAGCGATGGAGCCGATCCTTCCACGGTGCTCAAGCTAGCGGGTCGGTAACCGCCACAACAGCGCCCTGCGGGTCAGGCCGGCCGCCCGCGAGACGTCTTGGCCGTGCGCATGGATCCATCGGGCCGGGGCCGAGCACAGGGCCAGCGTGAGCCGGTTGCCCGGATGGCAGCTGCCCCCGAGCAGGGCGTACCGGACGGCGCCGGACCGGGCCAGGGCCTGCAGGCGGGAGAGGCCGACGATGGTGCGCCCGTCGTAGGTGGTCAGGATCAGCACCGGCTGGGCGTCCTTGACGATCAGCGACCCGGCCTGGGTGGCGGAGGACACCGCCACCTCGTAGCGGGCCCCGTGCCGGTGGGCGCGCAGGTAGGAGCTCAGGTGGTCGAGCTCGGCGGGGGCCATGTACCCGGCCAGGCCGGCATCCGAGGCGTGATCGTGGACGATGGCCACTGCCACCGTGACCGGAAGGGCCACCACGGCCACCAGGGCCAGCACGAGCGCGGCCGGGGTGCGGCCCACCCGGGGGACGAAGGCCGCGGCCGCGGCCGCCACGGCGGCGCCCGCGGTCACAAACCCCACCGCCGTGGTTCCCCCCTTCAGGTACCACACGTAGGCGGCCAGGGCCCCGAGGGTGGCCGCCAGCAGGAGCCGGGGCAGACGCCCCGAGCGCCAGGCCCAGACCAGCCCCGCCCCCGCGGCCGCGGCGACCGCGGGATCGAAGGCCTCGACGTAGCGCGCGTGCAGCCGGGCCATGGCGCTGAACAGGACCGCGCCTCCCACCAGCCACAGGAGGAGGGCGATGGCGGTGGCCCGGCGAGCCCGAGCCACGGCCGGCTCTGGCCGAGCGGCCTGGTTGTGGCGGGGGCCGGGGGGGCGGCGCGAGCGAGCGGGACCGGCCCCGGCCGCCGCCCCGTCGCCGTCGGGGGCCGGGCCGGTGAGGGTTGGAGTGTCCGAGGCAGGGCGCGTGTCCGGGGCGAGCGGGGGGTCGGGGGGCGGGGCATCGGGGCCAGCGCCCCCCCGGCCAGGTGCGCGGGACCGAGGCTCCGCCTCGGCCCGGTCGGGTCCGGCGCGGGCCAGGGCGATCAGCCCCGGTATCCCCAGCAGCAGGGCGACCGCGAGCACGAATCCCAGGCGCCGGCCGGACAGGGGGCCGGCGGGGCTGAACAGCCGGGTGGGCGAGGGGGATCGGATCGGCAGCCGATCGAGCTGCGCGTCGTGGCCCGTGCCGGTCCCCGACACGACGTCGTTCCCCGGTCCGGACGACGATCCCGAGGTCGAATCCGTCCGAGCAGGCTTGGCGATGCGGTCATAGCCGTTGAACACGAAGGCCGCGTTCCACGCGCTCCCGTTGGTCGACCCGATGGCGAAGGGCCGTTCGGAGGCGGGGAAGGCCAGGGTGGCCAGCAGCCAGGACAGGGAGACGGCCACCACGGCCACGCCCGCCCCGGCGATGTGGACCACGCGCTTGCGCCGGGACCCGGGGAGGCCCAGCCAGGCCAGGACCGCCAGGGCGGGCACCGGGATCAGCGCCTCCAGCAGCTTGATGTTGAAGGCGAGCCCGATCGCGGCTCCGGCGAGGTACAGGAACACCACTCGCCCGGACAGCGAGGCCCGGATGACCAGAGCCAGGGCGAGGACGGTGAGGGCCATCATGACCGCGTCCATCGTGTCGCTCCGGGCGGTGAGCACCGAGATGGGCAGGACGGCCAGAACCAGCGCGGAGATCAGCGCCGCGGTCGTGCCCCACACCCGGCGCAGGGCGAGGAACAGGAGGGGCACGGCGGCCGTTCCGGCCAGCGCCTGGGGCAGCTTCAGGGCGGTCCGGGTGAACCCGAACACCTTGACGCTGGCCACCTGGAGCCACAGGTCGAGAGGCGGTTTGTCGATCGCGGTGGCCCCGGAGGGGTCGAAGGCGCCGAAGAAGAAGTTGTGCCAGGACAGCGACATGCTGCGCACGGCCGCGTCGTAGAACGGATCCTGGGGGACGGGGCCGAGCGACAGCAGGCGCAGCAGGCCGGCCCCTACCGTTACCGCGGCGAGAGCGGCCCACACGGGCCACCGGTGCCCCGCCCCCGAGGCCCGCACATCAGCGGCGCGCGTCCGGGGAGGGGGGGAGGGGGTGGCGGCCCGCGGCGCTGGCGCGGCGGCGGTCACGTCCCCGATGATGGCTGATCGAGGCGCGGATCGGTGCAGCGGGGGCCCAACCGGGCCGGGCCCGGCCGTCGCTGCGCCCGCCCCAGCGGGTCGGGGGCGGGATCGCGATCGGCGGGAGCCGTTACCCTCGCTCGCCGTGTCTGAGGATGAGGAACCCGCCGGTCCCGCGCCCGAGGCCCAGGCGCAGGGGGCCGCGTCCCCCGAACCCGAGACCGTCGCCCCGCAGGACACGAGCCCGGCCACCGACGCCCCGCGTCCCTGCACCGCGTGCCGCGGTACCGGCCAGGTGACCTCGAACCTGGGCGGGCACCCACACGTGGTCACCTGTCCCTGGTGCGAGGGGGGCGGCGCGTTCCTGCCCGGTCACGACGCGCAGGCCGCCCGGCGGGCCGAGCCGCGCGAGGGGGATTCGCAGTAGGTGAGCCTCGCCCGGCTCAGGCCGGCAGGGGCGGCTGCTCGAGCCGGGGGCCGCGGAAGCTGAGGGCGGTCTGGGGGGCGAAGCACAGCAAGGTCAGATAGCCCGCGGTGGGCAGCCCCCAGGCCAGATAGGCGAGGTTGAGCTCGTCCAGGTTGCCGCTCGGTGCGACCACCTGGGCGATGAACCACAGCGCGACCGCGGACCACATGGACACGATCGGCAGGCCGCGCCGGCGCAGGCCCTCGTACACGGCCAGGGCGATCACGAACGGAAGGTGGTGGTAACTGATGGTGAGCGGGTCCAGCAGGCAGCGAAGGAGGAAGAGCAGGGCCAGGAGCTGGACCGCCTCGTAGGGGTGCGCCCCCCGGCGGCGGCGCCAGTACACGACCGAGAGGCTCACCCCGAGCACCAGCACGAGGGGGTGGGCGATCGACCCCATCCACGCCGGGACCGAGTAGATCCCCGCTCCCGTGGTGGCGTCGATGCCGGTCTGGACGTGGAAGGGCCACCACAGGTTGGTCTGGGTCACCCCTGCTCCGGCCACCCCGGC
>Ga0307477_10001466_pt1 | contig 19796 bp, 24 predicted proteins | sample atmos_gasesECM2C_FD_203316 | JGI IMG/M metagenome (GOLD analysis project Ga0307477, IMG submission 203316) | Hardwood forest soil microbial communities from Morgan-Monroe State Forest, Indiana, United States - atmos_gasesECM2C_515 | ecosystem: Environmental > Terrestrial > Soil > Temperate...
GAGAACGTGATCGCTGAATGAACGGCCGAAAAGCTCCACGCGCCGGCCAGGCGGTCCTGCTGAGAAGCGACGGACATCGTGACCTCCTAGCGGTCAATTTGGAATTTGCGAGGCCGACGAGGCCCTTGGAGGATCGTTGCTCAAACAACCGTCGAACTCCACGACCTATCCCGTCATGCTCTTAGCTGCCGCCTTATAAGGCGCTATTGACGACGCGTGGCGATCGTGTCGCGGTGCGGATCTTGTGCCGGGAGCCACGTCGCCTGGTCCTTGCGCAACTCGGGGAGGTAGGCAGTCTGGATCAGCTTCTCGGCGGTCTCGCGAAGCGCGAGCACATCGGGGCGGTCGTCGTCGGCGCGGGTCACCAGCGACCAGCACCAGAGCGGCGTGGGTTCGCGCACCGGTCGGGTCCGGAGGCCGGGCGGCAGAGATACCCGGTGACGCTTGGGCGATTGCAGCACCGGCTTGTTCAGCCTTCGGCAGTGGTCGTGGAATCCGCGGCCGGTGATCCCGCCATCGTCGATCTCCACGACCCGCGCGCCGGTCGCGTGCGCGAACTCGCGGCCGAACTGGTTCCAGGCGTCCCAGGACGTGAGGTCCGTGTCCACGAGCACCCGCAGATGGCCGGCGCCGACCATCTCCTCGCTGAAGCGAGCGGGAACGACCGCGGCGAGCGACTCCGCCCACAGCAGCTGTAGGTGAAGGCGCTCGTGGGCGGCCGAAGCCCACGCGATCGCCGCGTCCAGGCCGCCGTCAAGAACGCGAGCGATCTGGATGTGGCTCGGCATGACCCATTCGTCCAACCGCAGGTCCGAGCGCACCGACGCGACGAGCTCATCGGGCAGCCAGCTGACATACCCCAGCCGCAACGGGCCTGCGGTCCCCTCCAAGCGCCGCTGCGCGCTGGCGGCGAGGGCGATGATCTCGCGGGCATCAGTCAGGAGCAGCCGGCCGGCCGAGGTCAGCTCGACGTGCCGGCGGTCGCGAATGAACAGCGGGCCCCCGACGCTCGCCTCGAGCGCCTTGATCTGCTGCGACAGCGACGGCGCGGCGATGTGCAGACGCTCGGCCGCGCGCCCGAAGTGCAGCTCCTCGGCAACAGCAACGAAGTAACGCAGCTGGCGCAGTTCCACGTGGCGCAAGGTTACGCCGCCTGTTAGGCGGCGCCTACCAGTGTGAGCTCAAAGGTCGTGGACACATCGGCGCTCCCGCAGCACGATCGATTGCCATGAGCACCGTCCCCCGCACCAACGCAACCAGGAGATCGACATGAGCACCAGCGAAGCTCAAGCCGCGAGCCCCGCCCCGGGGCTTGGGAAGGTCAAGATGAAGCTCGAGGTCCACATCATCCCCGTGACCGACGTCGACCGATCAAAGCAGTTCTACGAACGCCTGGGCTGGAGGCTGGACGACGACGTCGCCCCACTCGAGGGCCTTCGCATTGTCCAGCTCACGCCCCCGGGCTCCGGGACCTCGGTCACATTCGGCAACGGACTCACCGCGGCCGTGCCGGGCTCTGCCCAGGCGGCGCTGATCGTCTCCGACATCGAAGCGGCCCAGGGCGAACTCGTCGGCCGGGGCGTCGACGCGAGTGACGTGTGGCACGGCCCGCCGTTCCCTCCGGAGGCCCGGCAACCTGGTGTCGATCCCGAGCGCGCCAGCTATGGGTCGTTCTTCTCCTTCAACGATCCCGACGGCAATCTGTGGCTGGTCCAGGAGGTCACGACGCGGCTTCCAGGTCGCGAGTGGGAGGACTGACGATGGACATCGCGACTGTGTCAGACCTTCCGCGACGTAATGGCCTAGCCGTGGCACGCGGAGGCCACAACTGGCTGTCGACCCGATCGAGCTGGTCTCGATCGTCGGCGTCAGCCACTCAGGCGCCTCGAGTGGCTGATTCGGGAGTGCCCTCGGAGACTCCCGCGCGCCGCTCTATACGCTGCTTCTCGGCTGTGAGCGGGATGCGTGTCTACCACCGAGCCTGGGGCGGGCCGTCCGATTCGAGTCGTGTGGGCCCTCGAGGAGGTCGGCGCTGACTACGAGCTCGTGACAATGACCGCCGAGGAGGCGCAGTGCGGACCATCGCGCGCGTCATCCGCTGGGCCGGGTCCCGGTGCTCGAGGATGAGCAAGGCCCGTTGTGTGAGTCCACGGCGCTCGTCTTCCACGTCGCCGAGCTCTACCCGGAGGCCGGTCTTCTGCCCCCCCGCCACGCATGAGCGCGCGGTCGTGCAGGCCGGGTCGATCTTCGTGATGACCGAGCTCGAAGCGCCCGCGATCGAGAGCTACCGCCAACGCGAAGCGAATCCGGAGGCATCGGCGAAGGCCGCCACGCGTTATGCGGACGCCGTCGCTGCGGCCAAAAAGAGCGGGATACGGGAATCGAACCCGCTCCTCGAGCTCGCATTCGTTTGTTTAGGCCGGTGTTCGGGCTATTCGGTCGTGTGAGGTCGTCTCAGCTCCGCTCAGATTGGGCCCCGAATTGGGCCCCGTGGCGTGTGTACAATGTCCCGACAACAGAGTAAGGCTCTAACTCACTGATGTCCTCGACCGCTCGCTCGCAGCGCATCGACGTTCGCGTTACCGATGAGCAGAACGCGATCATCCGCGAGGCCGCGGCCGCCGCCGGCCAGACAGTGACGGCGTTCCTACTCGATGCCGCCGAGGGGCGCGCCCGAGCGATGCTCGACCACCGCCGGCATGTGGTGATGAGCGACCGTGCCTTCGCAGCGTTTGCCGCCGCGCTCGACGCCCCGGGCGAGGAGGTCCCAGAGATGAGCGAGCTCTTCGGGCTGCCGCGGATCAGCAACGAGTGAGCGATCTGCGTCTGGTCCTGCTGACTGGCGATCACGACTTGTCCGGATTTGACTGCGGCAACGAGCAACTCAACGGCTGGCTCATCGACCATGCCCTCGCAAGCCAGAAAGCGGACCTCGCCCGCACATACCTCGCGCTGATAGACGACACGGTCGCGGCCTATGTGAGCCTGACGACCGGGTCCGTTCGCCCAGAGCGTGCTCCGCGACGCTACGCCCGCGGTATGCCCCGCCACCCGATCCCAACGATCTTGGTCGCCCGCCTGGCCGTCGATCGCCCCCACCAGGGCCAGCGACTGGGCAGCCGGGTGCTCGCCGAAGCGCTGCGTCGCGCGGTCGCAGCCAGCGACGCGGCCGCCGCGCGGCTCGTGGTCGTCGACGCGATCGACGATCGCGCAGCGGCGTTCTACCGTCGGTGGGGATTCATCGACATCCCTGAGAACCCCAGCCGCCTGTTTCGAAAGGTCAGCGACATCCGCCGATCGCTCAAGGACACATAGAGCCATCGGGGGTCGCAGTCCACTCACCCCCCGCACGGGCAGACACGCCCGACCGTTCACGAACGCGGCCCGCCGAGCACGGCCGCCCCGCTTCTGGCGACAAGGAGGTGTCTGACCACGCGCGGGTCGAGACCCGCGTTCGTTCTCAGGCCGTCATCAGGGCCACGATGTCGCGGCCGGTTGTGTTCGTACTCAGAGGTCTCGCGGGCCGACTCTTGGGAGGGTCAGGGCTAGGCCACCAGGTAGACGTCGTACGACACGCCGCTCGGCCGACGGCCGCCCACGGCGATGAAGACGCCGTCGTTGACCCAGGCGAGCTCCGGGTCGGCGGTCTCGATCGTCATCGCGGTGCGGAATGTGTAGTCGGACGGGTCGACGTCCTCTCCAGCGGCCAGCCGGGCGAGCACGTTGGGATCGCCATGGCGTACGCCGTGGGACTGGACGTAGAGCAGCGCGCCGCCGTCGGTCTTCAAGGTGTAGCGGATGTCGGCGACCGAGCTGCCTGACGCCCGCACGATCTGCCAGTCGGCGCCCCCGGCCGGCAGCAGCTCGGCGTCGAAGTAGGGGCCCGCTGCGTGGCCGCGGGTGAGCGGAATGATCCGCCGGTGGCCCTGCGGAGTGTCACCGAGGTCGACGGGTGCGTCGAGCTCGGCGTCGAGCCGGTAGACGTGGCGCAGCTGGAGGTCCAGAAGGGCGTTCATCGTGGGTCCTTTCGCAGGTCGAGGTGTCAGCTCTCGACTCGAGCAACACGGCCTCTGCCCGCTGATGCCGCCGACCGCGCCGGGTCGTTGGGGTGCTCGGCCAGCGCCGTCACCGAGATCTCCATCCAGGGACGCAGCGGCAGCGAGTCGAGGATCGCCGCCAGCTCCTCGTCGGATCCCGCCCGGTACAGGCCGAGGGCCCGTTGGCGCCCGTCCTCGGGCCGCGGCTTCCACACACGGAGGGCGTGTCCCTGCGCGGCGAGCTCGGCGACGCGGGTCGTCTCGCCCGCCAGGCGCTGCTCGACCTCGGCGGGCGGCGCGTCGTCGGGGATTGTGGTGTTGAACTCGACGAGGTAGTCCATGATGATGCTCCTGGTCTTGGGCGCTAGCGAAGCGGGGCGCGGGGCTCGTAGCGGCCAACGTCGAAGGTGAGGTCGACCGCCGCGATGACCGTGCCCTGAGACTCGATGTCGACGCTTACCGGAGCGATCGCGTGCCCTTGCTGGTCGTAGATGCGTTTGACGCTGGGGAGATCGCGGACGATCGCGTTCGTGGCCTTCAAGGGGCGGTCAGGAACATCCGGCCTAGCTTGAGACAGCTCGATGCCGCGGAGGTCGGCGTACTCGACCTCCGCGCCGAGGGCCCGGATCAGTGCCGCTATGGCACATGCGCGCGCCGCGCCCACGGCTCGGGTTACCTCGCGGTCCCAGTTCGGCCTGGTGTTGGTGAGGCGCGCGATCGTGCCGATTAACGCGTAGTCCATCTGCGTTGCCTCAGGTCGCTGTCGTCCCTGCGCCGGTCATTTCAAGGAACTGACGCTCGATCTGGGGGTAGAGCGTCTCCTGGTCGTCGCTCAGCCCGGCCTTGACCGCGCGGCTGTAGTCATCGACGACCGCCTCTGGTTCATCGGCCTCGAGCGCGTCGAGCGCGGACGTTGCCACGGTCGCCGCGGGGATCTTCTCGAGGTCGATGGCGGCGGTCATGTCGGTGTCGACGGGGCCGGGGTGGACGCCGACCACGTGGGTGCCCTGGCGCCGAAGCTCGATGCGTGCCGCGTTCGTGAAGCTCCATGCCGCGGCCTTGGATGCCGAGTAGGTCGTGAGCAGCGGCGCCGCGACCCACGAGAAGACGGACAGGACGTTGACGAATGCGCCTCCGCCGTTGCGTTCCAGCACCGGCGCGAACACCTGTGTCATCGAGACCAGGCTGAGGTAGTTGGTCTCGAGCTCCACCCGCGCGACCTCGAGCGAGGCGCTCAGCGGGACGCCGACGTGGAGGACGCCGGCGTTGTTGACGACCACCTGTACGTCGTCGAGCTCGCGCGCGACCGCCGCGACCCGGTCGGGGTCGGTGACGTCGAGTTGGATGGGCAAGAGGCGGGGGTCGGTGACGGTGGTCACGTCGCGTACCGCGGCGTAGACCTTCTTGGCGCCGCGGTCGAGCAGCGCGTCCGCGAACGCCTTGCCGATCCCGCGGTTGGCGCCCGTGACGAGGACCGTGCTGTCTTGGATGTTCATGGCTGTTCCTTGTGGGGTCGTGTTGTTGGGGTGGACTAGCCTTCCTCGCCGAGGGCCACGCGTCCGTCGATTGGGGCGATTGCCTCGGTGGGCGCTGCGGGATGGGCGGGGAGCAGCCGCAGGGCGACGATTGCGGCCGCGCCGCTGACGCCGGCGGCGACGAGGCACCCGGCGGTGAAGCCGTGAAAGAAGGCGTTGGACGCTGCAGCGTGGACGGCGTGCGCGAGCGCGGGGTGACCGTTAAGGCTCGCGCGGTTGGCGAGCCCGAGCGCGGCGCCGACGGAGTCGTGGGCGGCGCGCGCGAGCCGCGGAGCCAGCTCCGCGGGAAGCAGGTTGGTCAGGCGGGTGTTGTAGAGAGAGGCGTAGACGCTGCCGATGATCGCGACGCCGAGCGTGCTGCCGAGCAGGCGGGTGGCGTCGTTGACAGCAGAGCCAACGCCGGCCTTTGCGGTGGGTACGACGCCCATGATCGCTTCGGTCGCGGGTGCGCTGACGAGTCCCACGCCGCTGCCGCCGAGCACCATCTGGCCTGCTATCGCGAGGTAGCTGGTTCCTGTGCGTGCGGTGGCGACCCAGGCAAAGAAGCCGGCCAGACAGAACAGGCCGACGGTGACGACCTGCTTGGTGCCGACGCGCACGGCGAGCTTGGTGCCGACGACCGACGCTATCGCGACCGAGAAGGCCACGGGCAGGAGGTGAACGCCAGTGGACAGCGGCCGGTAGCCCTTGAAGAACTGGAAGTACTGGGTGATCAGAAAGCTGAACCCGGCTATCGCGAAGAAGGCGACGGTCACCGAGCCGCTCGCGGCGCTGAAGCGCGGGTTGCGGAACAGGCTGAGGTCGACCATTGGCTCCGAGGTCGTTCGCTCGCGGGCGATGAAGATGGCGAACACGGCGGCGGCGAGCGCGAAGCCGCCAAGGCTGCGGGCGCTGCCCCAGCCATGGGCGGGGGCCTCGATGATCGTGTAGATCAGCAGCGCCATCGCGGCGCTCGAGAGCACCAGTCCCGGGCCATCGGCCTTGTGCGCGCTCGGATCGCGCGAGGTCGGCACGCTCCAGGCGGCGAGCGCGGCGCCGACAGCGGCGACGGGTGCCATCGCGAAGAAGATGCTCGTCCACCTGAACTGCTCCAGCAGCCAGCCGCCGACGATCGGCCCGAGCGCGACCGCCGCGCCGATGGTCGCCCCCCAGAGGCCGATCGCGCGGGCGCGCTCCCCCCGCTCGGTAAACACGTTCGAGATCAGCGACAGCGTGGCGGGGAAGATCATCGCGGCGCCGAGACCCATGAAACAGCGGGCGACGATCAGCTGCCCCGGGGTGCTGGTTAGGCCACCGGCGACGCTCGCGAGACCGAACACGGCGAGGCCACCGAGCAGAAATCCCTTGCGGCCGAGGCGGTCCGAGAGGCTGCCGGCCGCCAGCAGCAGCGACGCGAACACGAGGCTGTAGGCGTCGACGACCCATTGCAGCTGCGAGTTCGATGCATGGAGCTCGCGAACCAGCGTCGGGAGGGCCACGTTGACGATCGTGATGTCGAGATTGATCACAAACGCCGCCAACAGCAGCGAGATCAGGATCAGCGGCTTCTGTTTCATGACTCCTCCAGGAGCAGGTGACGGGAAAGACGAGACAGAGTTCTAAAGCATCTAGACGTAAAAGTCAAGTAAGTAGACGCACTTCTCTACTTTCTGCTACAGTTAGTTCCGCCATGAGGTCCTATGACGAGTACTGCCCGATCGCGAAATCGCTCGACGTCGTCGGTGACCGCTGGACGCTGCTGATCGTCCGCGAGCTCACGCTGCGCGGGGCCTGCCGATACACCGACCTGCGCAACGGGCTGCCGGGGATCGCGAGCAACCTGCTCGCCGAGCGCCTGCGGGAGCTCGAGCACGCCGGCGTGATCGCACGCGAGGACGCGCCGCCACCGATCGCCACCACCCTCTTCCGTCTTACCCCGCGCGGCGAGCAGCTCCGGCCGGTGCTACACGACCTGGGCCGGTGGGGGCTTCCACTGATGACAGAGCCGCAGCCCGGCGACGCCTTCCGCAGCCACTGGCTCGCGTCGGCGCTCGAGCTGATGCTCACCGACCGCCAGCCAGACGCCTCACCCGTGACCGTCGAGCTTCACACCGGCGATCAGCCGATCGTGATCGAAACCCACGACGGCACGGTCCACACCCGGCTCGGGACCGCCGACAACGCCGACGCGACGGTCACCGGACCCCCCACACCGATCATGGGACTCCTGCTCGGCCTGCTCCGACCAGCCGACGCCAAGGCAAACGGAATCGACTACGAAGGCGACCCGACCGTCCTCGACCGGATCGGCGCACAGGCGACGCCCACCGCCGCGCCGAGCTGAACTCAAACGAGCCGAGACGCCCGACGGACCCGCCACGACGGACTGCGCTCGGCATCCGACCACAGACCCGCTCTGGCGTAGCGGCACGCATCTCGGCGCGGTTGGCTAGAGGCCGCCTCCGCGCGGAACGCAGGGCGCGGCGCCCGCTTCGCCTGCGTCCTCGGGCGCCGCCGACGGGACAGCTTCAGGCTTCAGACAAAGACTCGCTGCGCCCGGCGAGAAATGTGACCCGTTTGTGACCCGCCAAACACCGCGGTCGGCGTTTAGGCCAGTCGTCTCGGGCGCTCTCGCCAAGCGGGATACGGGAATCGAACCCGTCTCTCGAGCTTGGGAAGCTCGCGTTCTACCGATGAACTAATCCCGCGCGGGGGCCAGCGTAGCAACGGGCAGCGACCCGGACCAGGGACCTGACCGCCGGGTCCGCCCCATCCCCGGGTCTACCCTTTCGGGCACGTGAAGCGCCTCACCGCACCGCTCATGGCCGTCGTCCTCGCCGCGGCCCTGGTGGCCCTGCTCGGCTACGGACTGGCGGCCCGTGGGGCCAGCCACAGCATCGACGAGGCGGTGGCCCGCGGGCTGCGTCCGCGCGCGCCTAGCCTGCGTCTGCCCGTGCTCGGGAGCACCGGCGAGCGCAGCCTGGCCGACTACCGCGGGAAGTTCGTGTTCCTCAACTTCTGGGCATCCTGGTGCACTCCGTGCGCGGCCGAGGCGCCCATGCTCGAGCGAGCCCAGGCCACGCTGGCGCGTCACGGCGCGGCCGTGCTGGGGGTGGCGTTCCGCGACACCACTCCGGACTCGCTCGCCTTCGTCCGCCAGCACCACATCACCTACTCCTCGCTGCGCGACGTCAATGGGACGCTGGCCCAGGACTACGGGACGGTGGCGCTTCCGGAGTCGTTCGTGGTGGACCGATCGGGGCGGATCGTGGCGCTGTCGCGCGGAGAGGTCAGCCAGGCCTTCATCAACCACGCCATCGCGCTGGCGGAGAGCTCGTGACCAGCCGGCGACCGGCCGCCGCCCGAGTGGCCGCCCTGGCCGCCACGGCCTGCGTGGCTGCGGCCCTGGTGGTGGCCGCTTCGGCACCCGCCCCGGCTCCCGCCGCCGCGCCCGGGCCAAACGCAGCCCCCCACCGCCACGCCCCGGGCCGGCCGTCGCTGACCGAGATCGAGGCGCAGTTCATGTGCCCGGTGTGCGGCGTTCCCCTTAATCAGGCCTTCTCGCCCCAGGCCGATCGGGAACGGGCCTTCATCCAGCTGCTGTACGCGCGGGGCGACACCGAGGCCCAACTCAAGCGAGCCCTGGTCGACCAGTACGGGACGTCCGTCCTGGCCACCCCGCCCGGGCATGGGTTCGACCTGTCCGCCTACCTGGTCCCGCTCGGGGTCGTGCTGGCCCTCATCGCGGGCGTCGCGGTCCTGCTCGTGCGCTGGCGTCGACAACCGGGCGCGGCCGAAGCACCGCCCCCGGCGCCGGCCCCCAGCCCGGCCGAAGCGCGGCGCCTGGACGAGGACCTCGCCCGATGGGGCGGCTGACTCGCGGCGATGGCGCTACATCGAGGTCGGCGCGCTGACCCCGAGCAGGTCGAGAGCGCTTGCCACGGTGCGCTGGGTGGCCACCGACAGCCCGATGCGCCACGACTCCACCGATGCGGGCTCCGCGCCCAGGACCCGGCAGTCGCGGTAGAACGCGGTGAAGTCCTGGGCCAGCTCGAGCGCGTAGCCGGCGATCCGGTGTGGGGCGCGCCGGTCCGCGGCCTCGGCCACCTCGGAGGGGAAGGCGACGAGCTTCTTGACCAGCGCACGCTCGGAGGGGTGCCGCTCGCCTTTTGCTCCATTGTGGGCGGGTTGGTCGAAGCTGGCCAACGCGGTGGCCACGCGGTCGGCGCCGGCCCGGGCCAGCATCGAGGCGATGCGGGCGTGGGCGTACTGGATGTAGTACACCGGGTTCTCGTTGCTCTGCTCGCGCGCGAGGTCGAGGTCCAGATCGATCGTCGTGTCGTGGGAGCGCGTGAGTAGGAAGTAACGCGCGGCGTCCACGCCGATCTCGTCGATCAGCTCGTCCAGGGTGATGAACTCGCCCCGGCGCTTTGACATCGACGAGCGCTCGCCCCGCTCGAGCACGTGGACGAACTGCATGATGATCACCTCGAGGGCGTCGGGGCGGCCCCCGAGCGCCACCCAGGCCGCGTGGAGGCGAGGGACGTAGCCGTGGTGATCGGCCCCGAGGATGTCGATCAGGCGGTCGAACCCGCGAGCCAGCTTGCTCTGGTGGTAGGCGATGTCCGTGGCGAAGTAGGTGTGCTCGCCGCTCGATCGCATCAGCACCCGGTCCTTGTCATCGCCGGCGTCGGTGGTGCGCAGCCAGACCGCGCCCTCGGAGCGGTAGATCCTCCCGGCCTCGTCCAGGGCGTGCAGGGCCCGGGTGACGGCGTCGGCGCCCGCGCCGGGATCCGCCGCGTGCAGCGCTGATTCGTAGGACCAGGTGTCGAAGTGAACCCGGAAGCGCTCGAGCGTGGCGGCGATACGTTCGAGCGAGGCCGCGACCCCGGCCCGGGCCAGCTCGTCGACGTCCATCCCGGCCGCCCGCTCGGGACCGACGAGATCGGCCACGTAGTCACCCTGGTAACCCTCCTCGGGCACGGGCTCTCCCCGGGCCCGGGCCCTGATGGACTCCCCGAGACGGCGGACCTGGCTCCCCCAGTCGTTGACGTAGAACTCGCGCTCGACCCGGTGGCCGTGTAAGGCCAGTATCCGGGCGAGGGAATCGCCGTAGGCAGCGTGCCGCCCGTGCGCCACGTGCAGGGGTCCGGTGGGGTTGGCGCTCACGAACTCGAGATCGATGCGCTCGACCTTGGCCGCTCCCCCCCGGCCGTACCCGTCGCCGGCGGCGAGGATCCCGGCCAGCGAGCCCGTGAACCAGCGGTCGGACAGGAAGAGGTTGAGGAAGCCGGGCCCGGCCACTTCGACTCGCTCGGCCTCCGAGCCCAGCCGGGCCTCCAGCTCGCGGGCCACACGCTCGGCAACCACGCGCGGCGGCTCTCCCACCGCCGGCGCCAGCAGCAGGGCGACGTTGGTCGAGTAGTCCCCGAACTCGGCCCGCGGCGGACGCTCGAGCGTGGCGCTTGCCGCGGGAGGGCCGTCCGCCACGGCGGAGGCGGCATCCTCCACCGCCGCGCGCAGCTCGCGCAGCGGGGTCACGGGGCCGTGGAGCGTTCCGGCTCGCTCGCGGATCCGCCGTCCCCCGACCCCTCCGTGGCGGCCTCCCCCGAGCCCTCCCCCGGGATCCCTCGCGCGCCCTCCTCCGCGGCATCCGGCGCGGGCTCGAACAACTTCTCGAGGCGCACCAGCGTGCGGGGAGTGCCGAGCGCCATGACCACGTCTCCCGGGCCCAGGACGATCTCGGCCGCCGGCTGGGGCACGAAGGTGCCGTCGGGCCGGCGCAGGCCCACGATCATCGCCCCGCCCCGGATGTCCCCGATCGTCTGGTTAACGCCGTCGCACCCCGCGCTGACCGCGATCTCCTCCATCCGGTACTCGGTATCCACGTCCACCACGCCGGTGAGCTGCGGGTGCAGGGCCAGCCGGGCCATCTCCGTGCCGCTGCTCTTGTAGGGCGAGATGACCCGGTCGGCTCCCGCCCGCTTGAGCTTCTTCTCCGAGTCCTCCACGCTGGCCCGGGCCACGATCACCAGGTCTGATCGCAGCTCGCGGGCGGTCAGGGTGATGAAGATGTTCTCGGCGTCCGAGTCGGCGCAGGCCAGCAGCGCGCGAGCCCGCTCGACGCCGGCCTGGCGCAGAACCTCGTCATCGGCCGCGTCGCCCTCGATGAAGCGCACCCCCACCGCCGTGGCCAGCTCCCGGTTCTCGGGATTGGAGTCGATCACCACGTACTTGGCCCGGGCCGCGCGCAGGTCACGGGCGGCCTGCCGGCCCACCCGGCCGAACCCGCAGATGAGGTAGTGATTGGAAAGAGAGTCGATCAGCTTCTGCTCCCGGCGGTGAGCCAGCACCTCTCCCAGGTGCCCGGCCACGAAGAACTCGGTCACCGTAACCAGCGCGTAGAAGAGCGTACCCACGCCCAGCACGATCAGAACGACCTTCACGATCTGGCCGCCCACGTCGTGGGGGGGCGGGATCGAGCCGACGGTGGCCACGGTGTCCAGCGCCCATTGGAACGCGTACCACACCCCCACCCCCTCCGTGACCACGAAGCCCACCGTGCCGATGGCCAGCACGGTGGCGATGGCGATGCCCAGCTGGGTCATGCGCCGCAGGAACACGGCCAGCTCGCGGCGGGTGGCCAGCCGCTGGGTCACGTAGCGGGAGCTGGGAGGCGTGTTGGGTGGGGGCATGGCCGGGCTCGCTCGTTCGCGCCTTCGCCGTCGGGCTCAGTAGTGGTAGGGCTCCCCGGCGATGATCTTGTGCGCGCGGTATAGCTGTTCGAGCAGCACGACGCGTGCGAGCTGGTGCGGCAGCGTGAGCCGGCCCAGCGACAAACGGTGGTCCACCCCCTCGAGGTCGAGCCCGTAGGGCCCGCCCACCACCACGCACAGGTCGCGCCCGTCGCGGCGCCGCTCCTCGATGAAGCGGCTGAACTCCAAGCTGTCGAGCTCCTCCCCCTCCCGGTCCAGGAGGGAGACGAAGGCCCGGGGAGGCAGGCGCCGGTTGACCTGCTCGTCCTCGCGCAGCTCGACCAGCTCCAGTCTCACGTGGCGCGCGATCAACCGCTGGTAGTGCTGAATGTCATCGACGTAGGGTGGACGCAGGCGTCCGACCGAGACGACGACAAGCCGCACCCCTGCGATACTAGATCACCGATGAACGGCGAAGACGCGACGCCCGAGCGCCACATCAACATTCACTTCTCGCCGGAGATCATGGCGGGGACCTATGCCAACTTCGCCAACGTCAGCCACTCCGACTACGAGTTCACCATTACGTTCGCCAGGGTGGACCACGAGGTGGAAGCCGAGGAGATCCCGGGCGTGGTTGTGTCCCGCATCAACCTCTCCGCTCGCTTCATGCGGGAGCTGATCGATGCCATGCAGGACAATTACTCAAAGTGGGAGACGCGCGAGGGGATCAAGAACCTCCCCGAGTTCGGAGGGGGGGCTACCCCGGAGGAGGATGAGTAGCACCGTCCGCCGCGCTCGCCGCGCCCGCCGCGCTCGCCGCGGCCGCCCCGTCTGACCCCCGCTCGCCGCCCGACCCGACCGCACCGAAGTCCGCCACCGACCCCATCGCTGGGCCGGCATCCGACCAGCGCTCACCCGCCTCGTAGGCACGGGCGATCCCGATCCGCTCCACGGTGGTGGGATGGGTGGCCAGCAGCCGGGCCACCCAGGCCGGGGGATCGGGATCGGCCAGGTTCTGGAGCGCGATCCGGCGCTCGAACGAGATGAAGGGCGCCGGGTCATTGGTGAGCTCGAGGGCGAACGCGTCGGCCCGGGCCTCGACGGCCCGCGAGCGGGCGTTGTAGATCAGGCTCACCGGGGTGGCAACCAGGCCCACGGCCAGGGCCAGGCCGGGCAGCACCTCGGGCTCCGCCTCGCCAGCCTGCCCCGCCTCCCCCGCCGGCGTCAGGCGTCGGGTGAGCCGGGCCACCGCGAGCGCGCACAGGGGCGCGGTCACGGCCATGTGCAGGAGGGCCTGCGGGACGTCGCGGTAGTGGACGTGGGCCAGCTCGTGGGCCACCACCAGCCGCGTCTCTTCGGGGGAGAAGCTGTTCAGGAGGGTGTCGAAGAGCACGACGCGCTTGGTTGGCCCCAGCCCGGTCACGTAGGCATTGGCGGCCGTGGTCCGACGGCTGGCGTCGACCACGTACACCTGCCGCACCCGCACTCCGGCCCGCCGGGCCAGCTCCAGCACGTCGTCGCGAGCCGGGCCGGCGGGCAGGGGAGTGAAGCGGTTGAACAGGGGGTCGAGCAGGACCGGGCCCGCGAGCAGCAGGACCGCCCCCCCGGCCACGGCCAGGCCCGACCCGGGAATCCACCATCCCCGCGGCAGCCGGCGCATCAGCTCCAGCGCCAGCGCGGACCCCGCGCCGGCGAACGCGGTCCCCAGGGCAGTGCTCTTGGCCACGTCCCCCGCCCACCCTCCCCAGGACTGGGTGGCCAGCCCGGCATCCAGCGAGCGCCTACGGGCCAGGGCGGCCAGGGGCAGTCCGGCGACCGTCAGCGTGAGCGACAGGGCCGCACCGGTGGCGGCGCCGGCGGCCAGCGAACGGCGAGCCAGACCGGCCGGTGGCGCCGGCGGCCGGCGCACCAGACTCGCGAGGACCACGCCCTCGAGCGCCATCCCCGCCAATCCGATCGCGAGCTGGGGACGGACGAACCGCCGGGCGCGGGCGATCTCCTCGGCGCTGAAGTGGTCCTCCGCCCGGACCGGAGGGGCCGCCAGCAGGCGGCCGCGGGGACGGGTGGCCAGGGCGATGGCCTCGGCCACGGCCAGGGCGCCGGCCAGGGCCACCGCCCACCGCGGTCTGGGGGGAGAACCGCGGCGGCGGACCATGGCCCGCCACTGTAGTGGCACCCGGCTGCAAGACTGCGAGCTCTCTGCGCCTCCCTTTCCCCAGCCCCGGGGGGCCGGTCCATGAGGGTCGCCGTCGTTTCCGACATCCACGGCAACCGGCACGCGTTCGACGCGGTCCTGACGGAGGTCCGCGACGCCCGGGTGGACGAGCTGTGGTGCCTGGGCGACCTGGTGGGCTATGGGGCCGAGCCCGACGCGTGTGTCGAGCTGGCCCGGGCCCACGTGGGCCTGTGCCTGGCCGGCAACCACGACCTCGCGGTCACGGGAGAGATCCCGCTGGACGAGTTCTCGCGCGGGGCGGGGCTCGCGGCCCGGTGGACCCAGGAGGTCATCGAGGCAGAGAACCTGTCCTACCTCGAGCGCCTGAAGCCCCAGCGGACCGACCTCGAAGTCGGCCTCTACCACGCCAGCCCGCGGGATCCCGTGTGGGAGTACGTGCTCTCGGCCCTGCTGGCCGAGCTCTGCCTGGACCGCCAGGAGCACCGGGTGTGCCTGGTTGGCCACTCGCACGTGGCGCTCTCCTTCTCCCGCGGAGGGGGTGAGCCGGCCACGGGCGAGGCCCGCCGGGGCGGAACCGAGCTCGATGTGGGCGACGGGGAATGGCTGCTCAACCCGGGCAGCGTCGGGCAGCCCCGCGACGGCGACCCGCGCGCCGCCTGGATGGTCCTGGACCTGGGGCGCTGGACCGCCACCTACCGGCGCACCGAGTACGACATCGCCGGCGCGGCCGCGGCCATCCGGGCCGCGGGCCTGCCGGACTCCCTGGCCGAGCGGCTTCAATACGGCCAATGACCGTCGACTACCGTGGGCAGCCGTGCCGACTGTGCTGAAATTGGCCCTGGCCGCAATCCTCGGCCTGGTCACCGCGCTGCTGGTGGCCTGCGGAGGCTCCGGTCGGGGGCTCATCCCCAGTGCCAACGCGGGGCCGCTCAAGTCCGACTTCGACAACGTGGCCGCCGCCGTGGGCAACGGAGACTGCGCGGGGACACGCAGCGCCCTGAGCCAGGCCCGGTCGGACCTCGACGCCCTCCCGGCCACCGTCGATCCCCGCCTGAGGCGCAAGCTGTCGGCCGGACTGCGCAACCTGGCCCGCAACGCGGTCGTGGACTGCGCGCAGAACCAGCCTCAGACCACCACCACCCAGACCACCCAGACCACGGCCCCCCCGACCACCACCCAGGCCCCGCCTCCCACCACCCAGACCCAGACCACCCCCACCGGCCCGCCGCCCACGAGCACCCAGACCACACCCCCTCCGGGGCCCCCTCAGACCAACGGCGGCGGGACCCAGGCCCCCGGCGGCGGCAACGGCGGAGGCGGGGGCGGCGGAGGCGGCAACGGCGGCGGGACCCCCGGACAGTGATCAGCCCCAACCCCCCACCCCCAGGCTCGGCCTCGCCATGAACGACGGTCTCATCGCCGATCGCTACCAGCTCCAGGATCGGCTGGGCTCGGGCGGGATGTCGACCGTGCATCTGGCCTACGACACCCGCCTGGAGCGGTCGGTGGCCATCAAGCTGCTGGCCGAGCACCTGGCCCACGATCCCACCTTCGTGTCGCGCTTCCAGCGGGAGGCCATGGCGGCCGGGCGGCTCACCCATCCCAACGTGGTGGCCGTGTTCGACTCCGGGCTAGACGCGGGCACCGGCCGCCACTACATCGTGATGGAGTACGTCCACGGCCCGTCCGGGGCCGAGCTCTTGCGCGACTACGGACACCTGGGGGTGGACGAGACGCTGGCCATCGTGGTCCAGGCCTGCCACGGGCTGGCCTACGCGCACCGTCACGGCGTCGTGCACCGCGACGTCAAGCCCGGCAACCTGCTGCGCTCGGAGGAGGGCGTGGTCAAGCTGGCCGACTTCGGGATCGCCAAGGCGGCCGAGCAGTCGAGCATCACCCAGGTGGGCTCGGTGCTGGGCACGGCCGCCTACCTGGCCCCCGAGCAGGCCCGGGGGGAGGAGGCCGGACCGGCGGCCGACCTGTACTCGCTCGGGGTGGTCACCTACCAGCTCCTGTCGGGCCGGCTGCCCTACGAGGCCTCCTCCCTGAGCGAACTCGCGTTGCGCCAGCAGCAGGAGGTCCCGCCCCCCCTCGACGCCCTCAATCCCGAGGTGCCGCCGGCTCTGGCCGATGCGGTGGCCATCTCGCTCAGCCTGGAGCCGCTGGGACGCTACGAAAGCGCCCACGCCATGGGCGAGGCCCTGGAGGCGGGGGCGCGCGGCCAGGCCCCCGTCGTGGCCGCCGGAGCGCCCACGGCCGCCACCCGAGTGGTGGGTCCGCGGACCGACGCCACCCGCGCCCTGCCTCAGCGCGAGGTCCGCCGCGCGCCCCGCCAGCCGCGGCCCGGACCCCCGCCTCGCGAGAGTCGCCCCGCCGCTCCGGCCCGCCGCCGGCGGCGCCGGGCCGGCGCGCGCGCGCTCGCCCTGCTCCTGGTGGCGCTCATCCTGGTCGCCGGCGCCATCGCGGTGATCGCCACCTCGCAGAGCAACAAGCACGTCCAGCTCGGGCGTAACGTCATCTATCGCGACGTCTCGCAGGCCGTCGATGCCCTGAAGGGCCTGGTCGACGACAACACGCAGTAGGGCGGCCCGGTAACCCGGTCCGGGACACCGTGCTCGCATCGATCATCGACAACGCCGGGGCCTTCGCCTATCCGCTGCTGTTCGTGCTGGTCGGGGCCGAGTCCAGCGGGGTGCCCGTCCCCGGGGAGACCTCCCTGATCGCCGCCGCCCTCCTGGCCAGCCAGGGCAAGCTGTCGATCGTGCCGGTGCTGGCCATCGCCGCGGCCGGGGCCATCGTGGGCGACAACATCGGTTACCTGATCGGACGCAGCGGCGGGCGCTGGCTGCTCGAGCGCCCGGGGCGCTTCGAGCGCCAGCGGCGAGTGGTCCTCGAGCGCGGGGAGGCCCTGATGGACCGTCACGGCCCGAAGGCCGTGTTCCTGGGGCGCTGGATCCTGGGCCTGCGGGTGTGGGCCTCGTGGCTGGCCGGGGCGAGCCACATGCCGTGGCCGAGGTTCGTGGCCTGGAACGCGGCCGGGGGGATCAGCTGGGCATGCACGGTCGGCCTGATCATCTACTTCGTGGGTCAGGCGGCCAAGCAGGCGCTCGCCACCGCGGGGTTCGTCGGGCTGGGCCTGTTCGTGGTGGCGGCGGTGATCGGGTTCCTGTTCGTGCGCCGGCGCCACGGCCGCGCCGGGACGGCCCCCGAGGGGCCCGCGGGCCCGAGCCGGCAGCCGCCCAACACCCCGACCCCCTGAGCGGGCCGGGCACCGAGCCGGCGCCGCGTGCCGGCTCGATCCGGTCAGGGCGCGTCTTCGGTCGGCGCCGCCGCGTTGTTCCCGGGCGACGCTGCGGTCTCGGTCCCCTCGATCGTGGCGCCGCGGCTGGCCACGTTGATCGCCACCCGCCGGGGCTTGCGCTGCTCGGGCCTGGGAATCCGCACCTCGAGCACTCCGCGGTCGAACTGGGCCTGGATCCCCTCGGGATCGACCCCCTCGGGGAGCGTCAGGCTCCGGTAGAAGCCCCCGGAGGCCCGCTCGATGCGGTAGAAGCCCTCGCCCTTGGTCTCGTGATCGCTCTTGCGCTCGCCGGACACGGTGAGGACGTTGTCCTCGAGCTCGATCTTGACGTCCTCCTCGGTCATCCCGGGCAGGTCAGCCCGGAGCACGAAGTCCTCGTCGGTCTCGACCAGGTCCATGGCCGGAACCCAGCGCTGCAGCTGCGGCTGCGAGTCGCCTCCCGGCGCGTCCAAGAAGCGCGAGAACAGCCGGTTCATCTCATCCTGCAGGGACGTGAGCTCGCGTACCGGCTCCCATCGCACTAGTGCCATCTCCTCTCACCTCCTTCAGGGTGTTGTGACGTGTGGCATTATGAAATCTAAGTGCCGTACTGTCAAGTATGGACCAGCACAGCGGGCCCGGCCCGGCCATCCGAAGGCCGATCTCGGGGCCGGGAGGCCGGCTCGGCGCCCGGAGGGAGTCAGCAGCAGGGGGGAGCGATGCGCTCCCAGCACCCGGCGAGGACCTCGAGCTCGGCCGGGGAGAAGCGCTCCAGGAAGTGGCGGCGCACGCCCTGGTGGTGGGTCACGCGCGCCGCGGTGAGCTTGGCCTGGCCGTGCGCGGTCAGGGTGGCGTAGGCCCCGCGCGCATCGTGGGGGCAGGAGACCCGCTGGATCAGGCCGTCGCGCTCGAGCCGATCGACCAGCCGGGTCAGCCCGCTGCGGCTCAGGCTGATGGAGTCGGCCAGGTCGCACATGCGCATGCGGCACTCGTCCGCTCCGTCCAGGTAGAGGAGCACCTCATACGAGGTCAGGGGCAGCCCGTGCTCGGTCTCGAGCTCGCCGTCGAGCGCCTTGACCAGGGAGGCGTGGGTACGAAGCAGGCCCCGCCACGCCCTTAGCTCCAGGACGTCGAGCTGGGCGGGGTACGAGTCGGTGTAAGCGAGCGTCGCCACAGCACCCATACGCTTGCGCGTACAACGAAAATAGCAGCGGGGCCGGTCCCCGCCGCGTTGATTGCACGTGCAATTTCTATCGCACGAGCGAGCGACCGGTCATTGCCCCCGGCTGCTCCAGCCCCAGCAGGGCCAGCACGGTGGGAGCCACGTCGGCCAGGATGCCCCCCTCCCGAAGCTCCAGTCCGGCCCGGGTGACGATGAACGGCACCGGGTTGAGCGAGTGGGCGGTATTGGGGCTGCCGTCGGGTTCGAGCATGTGATCGGCGTTGCCGTGGTCGGCCGTGACCACGGACACCCCCCCGGTGGCCTGGACCGCCTCGACCACCCGGCCCAGGCAGGCGTCCACCGTCTCCACCGCCTCGATGGCGGCCGGGATCGAGCCCGTGTGACCGACCATGTCGGGATTGGCGAAGTTGATGATCGCGAACCGGGGCGAGTCCTCCCGCCACCCGGCCACCAGGGCGTCCGCGGCCTCGACGGCGCTCATCCCGGGCTTGTGGTCGTAGGTGGGGACGTCCCGCGGCGAGGGGACCAGGCGGCGGTCCTCCCCCTCGAACGGGGCCTCCTCGCCCCCGTTGAAGAAGTACGTGACGTGGGCGTACTTCTCGGTCTCGGCCACGTGCAGCTGGCGCGCTCCGGCCCGGGCGATGACCGCGGGCAGGGTGTCCCGCGGGTGCCGGGGTGGGAAGGCCACGGGGTAGGGCCACCCCTCCTCGTACTCGGTGAGGGTGGCGTACCGGTCCACCGCAGGGGCGCCCCGGCGGTCGATGTCGGCGAAGCCCGGATCGGCCAGGGCCCGCGTGAGCTCCCGCATGCGGTCGGGCCGGAAGTTGAACGCGATCACGCTGTCCTGGGAGGGCCGGATGCGGCCCTCGGCCCCGATCGCGGTGGGCGGGATGAACTCGTCCGTCTCC
>Ga0307477_10001472_pt1 | contig 19742 bp, 25 predicted proteins | sample atmos_gasesECM2C_FD_203316 | JGI IMG/M metagenome (GOLD analysis project Ga0307477, IMG submission 203316) | Hardwood forest soil microbial communities from Morgan-Monroe State Forest, Indiana, United States - atmos_gasesECM2C_515 | ecosystem: Environmental > Terrestrial > Soil > Temperate...
TGTCCACCAGCAGGTAGTCGCCGATCAAGAGCGTGTTCTCCATGGATTCGGAAGGGATCTGGAAAGCCTGGACCACAAACGTTATGACGAAGACCGCAATCACTACCGTCCCTAACAACGCCTGCAGTGAGCTCAGGCCATCGGACCGCCGATGCTTTGCTATTGCTTCCATTGGATCGAACTATCCGCGCCCCTTGCGTTGTGGACGGCTACTTACTTCGTCCGGTCGCGATGCCAAATACTCGAGCAACTGTCGCGCCGCGTCCTGTTCAGCATTCTTCTTCGTTGATCCCTCAGCTCGGCCTACGAACTCCGCCTTGGCGTGATTTTCCGCAGCGGGCAGACGGGCCTCTACAGTAAAGATCTTGTTGTGTTCCGGACCCCGTTCCCTTACCAGCATATATGCCGGCTGGGGAAGTCCCATAGCCTGCAGTTTCTCCTGCAGCGCTGACTTGTAGTCGGTTAACGGGAGACTGCTGCCAGTTACGGCGATGCGTTCCAGTTCCGGGGCAACCACGTATTGCAGCACGAGCTTTCGAACCGTACTTAGCCCGCCGTCCAGATACATTGCCGCTAGGACCGCTTCCAGGGCGTCCACCAGTAGTGCAGTTTTGTTCCGGCCTCCACTTTTCTCCTCGCCCCGACCCAAGTGCAGATAGTGGCCCAGTTGCAATTCCTGGGCTACCCGGATTAGATGCTTTTCACTTACCAGATGCGCCCGCAATTTGGACAGCTCGCCTTCCCGGAAATGTGGAAAGCGATTGAACAATTCCTCGGTCGTGATGAATCCGAGAACCGCGTCTCCCAGAAACTCGAGTTGCTCGTTGTCACCAACAGCGCGGCCCTCGGCCGCCTGAAGCGCTTCCAGTTCTCGTGCCTGGGAAGTATGGGTTAATGCCTGCTGAAGCAACTCGGGACGCCCGAAGTGGTATCCCAGGGCTTCTTCCAATCTCGCAATGTCTCTTGGCTGCACGATCTGAACGTCACAATCTGGAAAGCACGACTGACAGACAAGGCAGTGAACCCGCGGAGCAGGGGCTTACGTCGATCCGCAATGGATCTGAGATACGGCTAACACCCATATCCGCTGGAACAGCCCCTAATTCTTCGGCGGAGTCGGCGGTTTCGGAGCGGGTGCCGAGCTGCCGCTCGTCAGCTGCACCAGGCGGTCGCGCTCGTTGGTGGCCAACTGGCTCAGTGTCGGATTGTCCTTCGCCAGTTGGAGCGATTGATTGGCATACTTAAGTGCTTCGGGATACTTATCCTGCTTATCCAAACATAGCGCCAAGCGCAGTACCACTACTGGATCGGGCTGGGCAGGATAGGCATCGATAGATTTGCGCAGGTAAGCCTCCGCGTCCGCAAATTTTTCCTTTTTGAACTGCAACGCGCCCATGATCGAGTAAGCACTAGATCGCAGGAACCCCTTGTAAGCGTCGATCTTTTCCTGAGGTGTTCCCGCCGGGACGGCGACGTCGGTGTCGACGGTTTCAATCGAGCGCTGCGCCAGCTTCATTGCTTCATCCAGGCGCTGATCTTTGTCCAGATCGGTGTCCCGGGTGCGCTCCGCCAGAACCTGGGCTACACCCACCAGGGCTTCGGGATCATCCGGATCGATCTTAAGCACGGCCCGGCCCATCTCCATCATCTTGTCGGCATTGTTCGCGCTCTGAAAGCTGTGCATGGCGGTACGGTAGAGAAGCACACGCAATTCGCTGTCGGGAAACTTAGTGGCAAAGTCGTTCGCGGCTTTTTCCATGGCGGCCGGATCATTGGCGCTGGCCACAGCCGCATTGTAGGCATCGAATTCGGGCTGGGTCTTTGCCTGTGGCGGACGCTTTCCCTGGGCGGGTGCCGGTGGTACCGTGCCCTGCTGCGCCGTGCCCCCTTGCGTCCCCGGTTGATTTTGTGTGGCCGGCGCTTGTGGCTCCGCAAACACAAAAGTGGCCAGCGCCAGCACCATCCCAACCATCGCTGCTCGCCTCATGCTCTCTCCTTAGTCACATCTCGGGAATTACGGATTCTTGGCTTTCCCCGCACACCGCCATCTCATTGGGGATGACTACGCGGCTCGTACGGTTGTTGCAGCCCACGTTCCGCCGCTGCTTTGGCCTCGGGCAAGGAGGCGCCTGCGTTCAGCGCGGCCCTGTAGTGATCAATCGCTACCGGACGGTTTTCTTGCAAGTCGAATATTCGTCCCAAGTAGATATGCGACCAGGCAACCACCTTGGGTTCGCGCGCGACCTCCAATGCCCGCTGAAAATAGTTGCGAGCATCATCGATCTTGCGGTTCGCGGTTGCAACTTGGGCCAGGATGAAGAGCGCCCGGCCAGGATCCTCACTCTTGTCATCCAGGGCCTCCTGAGCCAGCTTCTGGGCGCTGTCAGGGTCCCCAGCGGATAGTCGCTGCTCGGCGGTAATGAGCAGCTTGCCCTCCATCGGCCGCGAGATGTGTAACAGCTCTGGGTCCGCCTTAGCCGCAAAATGAATCTGCGCTGCGCGCTTCTCTTCGCGATGTAGCTCGATGTTGTCCACCAGTTCGGCATAAGCATTCCGCAAACCCGCCGGACCTTTCTCAAATGCCACCAGCGCCTGGTAGAAGTAGGTTGTCAATATAAAACCCTGTTGCGCGGAATTATCGACCGCTTGTTCCCGTTGTCCTTCGGACGCTTTGGGGCTGGCGGTGCGCGCCTCAACTGCCCGGATCAGACACTCCGTCACCAGAAGCGAGACATCACTCTTGAAGCTCTGATCCATGGGAGCTTGTTTCACTGAGGCCAGCAAAGGTTCCAGCCGCTTCATGGTCGTTGGATACTTTAGCGCAAGCGGGTCCAGCAAGTAATGCAGATAAGTATGGCGGATCTGCTCCATCTTGAGCGACGAACCGGTTCCCGGCGAGATCACGACGTAGTAGTCCGAACCGTAATTGCGCGCGTTGGTCTGCCCAGGCGCGCCCATGGGATCGATGTAGACCGTGAATTGCCGTCCCAGGTAGCCCGCCGAGGGCAGCTTAAGATAAACCTCGGTGTCGAACAACATCTTGGCCAGGGGTTCGTGATAACGATCAGTCAACGCGGAGTAGGCCTCATGGTTACGCTGCCACGTAGAATGCAACCCCGCTTTCTCGTATAACTTCTGCAACAGAGGCACAAATCCGAGCAGGTAGTTCGCATCCGGAGGAAGATCCGCCTCTTTCACCTTGGGCGCTAACGCCGGTGGCGGGTTGAGATAGAGCGCGAGAGACTCGTATTGTGCCAACAGGCGCGAAGCGTCTTCCTGCTGATGATCGTTGTAGAACTGGCACACCGCCTTGGCGGCTTCCTGTGTGTCTTCGGATTGCTGGACGGTCTTGGCCACTTCGCTGCGAATTTTCGCCCGCAGCGGATCCGAAATGCTCAGTTCCTGGTCGTAGCCACAAGCGTTGATCGCCGTCAGCACTGTAAACAGAGTCTCGCTCGTGTCCAAAACCACCTTGGGCTGCTCTTCTGCCAGACACAATTCTGCCAGCGCCAGTAACAAGGCGACGCAAAGCGTGCATCGGAACTTAAAACCCAGGAAACCTCCTGCGGGCTGTGGCGGAACGCGGATTACACGGCTAGTCTAAGGTCTTCTGGGCGGAGGGTCAAACATAAGAAGCTCTTACCCATTACACTCGTGGCACTTCATCCCATTGATGCTGATTCTCTCTGCACAAGCATATCCGCGGCAGAGCTTCGCTGAGTCGCCGAAAGGCCAAGAGCCCAAGAACTGCTTCTTATCCTTTCACGCTGATCTTGGAAAATGACAGCACGGCCCGTCCCGTAGTGGGCCTCCCCATCGAGGTCGCCGGACGGAACGTGGTGAAGATGAGCATATTCTTGACTTGCGGCAGCAATGCCGTGGCATCCTTCGGATTGGATAAAATGCGGTAGTCTTCCACCCGACCTCGGGAATCCACATAAGCCTCGATGACCAGCGAATCGTCGTTGATTGAATCCAAAGCGGCTCCGAAGGCAGATTGCTGCAGTTGCGGTGCCGTATACAGCATCAACGGAACATCCGGATTGTCGGCCTGTAAAGGCGCGAGGAAGCCCATCAGAAGCAAAAAGGTTACAACTGCCGTTCCCAATCCAGCGGTCGCTGGAACCATGAAGGCGTTGAGCGCGTTTTCCAGCCGAACCATCCGACCGTCCAGGCGAGCGCGCTTGGACTGCGCAACCTCGTGCGAAATCGCGACGCGAAGCCTTAAAGCCAGATCGACCGGCGCCTTCCGTCGCCCCGCCTTGATCAGCAACTGCTGTGTCTTGCGAAGCGAATCGTATTCTTGGCGGCAACTCACACAGGCTTCCAGATGCTGACCCAGGTCACGCATCTGCGTACCTGTGACCGCGCCATCCAGATAGGGCGAGAACAACGAATTGGCATGGGCACACTTCATCGTGTCACCTCAACTTCGCCATCCTAAGAAACCTGGGAGAGTGCTTCGATCTTCGTTTCAATCCTAGCTTCGTTCTTCGTTCCGAACTGCCCCTGAGGCTCCTGCTCTTCCAGAGACTCTAACCCCAATTGCGCGCCAACCTCGCGCGCATACCCGAGGAGCCGTCGCTTAAGAGCCGCTCGTCCCCGCGTCAGTCGCGATTTAACCGTGCCCAGTGAAACTTCCGTAATCTCCGCGATTTCCTCGTACGTCATCTCTTCGAGATCACGAAGAATCACTGTGGTCCTATAAGGCTCTGGGACTTGTCGCAACTCTTCTTCAACTCGTACCCGCACTTCCTCGTGAACCACACAGTCGAAAGGTGATTCTCCTTCGTCGACCAGCGTGTCTTTGACCGCAGGCAGGTTCAGATCACCGCTGGCCTGCATGGGTTCGATCGAGGTCTCCCGCGCCTTATGCCGGAACCACCAGCGTCGGCGGTTGGACGCCTCGTGCAACGCAATTCTATAAATCCAAGTCTTGAGGCTCGACTGGCCGTGAAAATGCTTCATTCCCCGAAAGACTTTCAAAAACACTTCCTGAGTTGTGTCAGCAGCATCGGCTGGATCCGCCACGCTCCGATAAACCAGGCTATAGATCGGCTGGTGGAACTCGCCGATCAACCAAGCGTAGGCGTCCTCCGACCCAGCCTTCAGTTCGGACACGATCGCGGATTCCTGGGTCCGAATTCCTATCGCTCCAGCCAGTTCACCCAAGGTGGTTGCTCCCGCCATAACTCTCATGGCGTCACCCCCCAATTATAGGTTCTTTCGGACCGCCGGTTCGCTCGAAATATGTGTTCTGGCCGTGGCCTAGATCCTAAGCTGACTAAATCCACTAGTTACATAGACTCCGCCGGAGGGCTGAGAGTTCCACAATCACAACAAGATTTGTTTTCAATAGGCTAGAAACTGCACAAAATCTGGTGCAGGACGATGAGCCGGTCATTAGCCGAAATCTCAGGACGGGTTACTGGCGAAATATCGCCATTTCGTCTCCAACAGCTCTTGATTGGACGGTACCTGTCCTAGCGTTGTTGAGATTGCTGGGGAGGTTGCGGCGGTGGTGGGGTGGAAGCAGAACCAGGCTTGGGGACAGTCTTCGCCGGCGCCTTCTTCTTTGCGGGCTTTGGTGGCGGCTGGGTGTCGTCCACAACTATTTTCTTTGGAGGCTGTGTTTCTAATGCTGCTTGTGCGTGCTGAAGTGCCGTACGAAGATGCGTCAGTTCGGTTTCCTTTGAACCAGCCAGAGTTTCCATGCGCTCGGCAAACGACCGGCGGGACCTTTCCAGCGCAGTCATGTCATTTTGCAGCGATTGGAACTCATCTTTCGATCCGAAGGCTCCCGCATTCTCAACTACAGATCCGAAGACATCATAGAGCGCATCGAGATTGCGATAGACCTTGAAGGTCGACGTAAGACTTTCCGGAGAGTTTCGCAGTTCAGCGATCATCTGCGGCAGCGCTTGCTGCAAGTTGCGTTCGATGGATTCGACGTTACCCGCCGTTTGCCGCTTGGTACCTGAATCCGTCTTCCATCGCTCGATCCGTAGCTTAGTGAGATCATCCTGCGCGCCTTTCGCCGACTGCTCCAGTTGCGATAGCAACACGTTAAGTTCGCTGACCGACGAATAGGGAATGGGGGTTATCGACGGGGTGGAAGACGTCCCCTGGGCGGCCGCCATCGCCGTCAGCAGAGGCAGTGAAAATAGACATCGCAGACTGTGGATCGCGCTTCGATTCATTGCACTGGTTGTGAGCTGTCAATCAGCATACTAACTTTCCTGGGTTTCGCAAAATGGCTTTCGCAAAATTGCTTCAGCGAAACAGGCACCGTGTCTGCCATCAGGATGCGAGTGAATGGATGGCTCCTGGCCGCCAAGGGTTTGACTATCCACTACAGGTAAGCGAGAATTGCTCTAGCTCGATCGTTCATTTCTTGTCGCGTGGGCCTGTGGCGCAGCTGGGAGCGCGCTTCCATGGCATGGAAGAGGTCGTCGGTTCGATCCCGACCAGGTCCACCATAGGTTCAATCCTCAGAAATCCCAGCGTTGCGATAAGACGTTGACCTTTTCTCACGCCGTTCCCCTAGCCACCAGCAATTGCCCCCAGGACCACAAGGGGCTCCTTTCCTGACACCACCGCGTCAGGTAGCGGGGCATCTGGAGACTGGTGCGACAGATCGTCTTCGCAGGCGAAGAAGCGCAGGAACGGACGGCGCTGTTGCGTGACCTGGTCACGGATCGTCCCACGCAGCATCGGGTAGTGGGTTTCCAGCGCATCGAGGACCGACCGCTGGGTGACGGGAGGTGCAACGTCGAGCGTCACTTCGCTGCCGACGTGTGCCAGCGTTCGCAGGTGTGGCGGAAGTATGACGCGGATCATAGTCAGGATTTCTTCCTGCTCGGCTTCGGCTTTAATGTCTTGGCGTATTCGTAGCTGAATTCGAGATACTTCTTTAACTCCTTCGTGTTTTTCAACACTGCGTCAGGAGCCGTGACATATTCCTTCATCACAGCGCCATAAGCCTCGAAGAGCGTCGTCTTCTATTTCTTCAGAAACTCCTGCCGCTTGTCCTCAGGAAGCCGGATGGCCAACGTGCTTGATTGATGGAGAAGAGTGAACATGTTGCCATTTACTGCAGTATAGGGATTGGCGGCGCCCTTGCGTTCAAGCTTGGGGACGGTCGAAATCAGCTTATCGTACAGCTCGACTTTTTCGCTAGAAGCCGCGGTCTTCTTCGTTGCTGTCGGCAAAGCTCATTACCTCGATGAGATCGCGTTGCAAAATCGTGAGCAGAATACATTATTGCCGGACTCCTCTGAGGACTTCCGATGCGCTCATGGAATCCAGGAGGGAAGGGGCGCTGGAAGAAACGCCAGCCTCAGCAGCTCTCGCGTGACGCGCGCTTCCGACCACTCGGGATGCTCGCGCCGGATCCCCTCCATGGCGAGTTCCCGAGCGAACAAGCTCATGTCAAACGCCAGCAAGATGCGCTGTTCTCCCGACATTGCCCGCAGAATCTCAAGCTGGACAGCCTGCGCCGCAGGACTGGTATCGGTGTGGGGCACGGAGTGAATGTTATCACGGGGTTCCCGGCAACAAGACCAAAGCCTCCATCTGTATCAGCTCACCCCACCGTCTGCACAATCCGATTCCAGCTGTCGGCTGCATCGGCGGAGCCGTACCCCTGCTCTCGGGTGGTGCCGAAATTAGTGCTGCACCTGTCGAGCCAGTCCACGGCGTTTTGTATCAAGGGCACGGCTTCAGCCGTGCCTAAAGTTGAATTAGGCGCCGACGAGGTGCAGTTACCACGCCAGTTTCAGCTTCGCGGTAGATGCGCCGTACCGGCGCGTGCTTCAGTTTCTCCGGTATTGGCGGCACGGCAGCGTGCACTTTTCCACCTCTAACTACCCTTGGCTCTTCGGTCGTTGCCCGGACGAGGTGTCTAGTGCCTACATGATTCGTTAAGCCAGCGTCTGCACCTCTACACTCAGCACCGCCGGCAGATCCCGTACAATCGGATTCCAGCTATCGCCGGCATCAGCCGAGGCGTACACCTGCCCTCCGGTCGTCCCGAAATAGATTCCGCACTTATCTAAAGAGTCCACGGCCATGGCGTCGCGCAGTACATTCACGTAGCAGTCTTTCTGTGGTAAACCGCGGGTAAGCGGCTCCCACTCGTTGCCTCCACTGCGACTGCGAAAAACGCGCAGCTTGCCTTCAAGCGGGAAGTGCTCCGAGTCGCTCTTGATGGGCACAACGTAAATCGTCTCTGGCTCATGCGCATGCACGTCAATCGCGAATCCGAAGTCGGTGGGTAGATTACCGCTGATTTTGGTCCAGTTATCGCCGGCGTCATCAGAGCGCATCACGTCCCAATGCTTCTGCATGAAGAGCACGCCCGGACGCTTGGGGTTCATAGCGACGTGGTGAACGCAATGACCGATCTCTGCGGTCGGGTTAGGAATGTATTTCGAATACAGCCCGCGGTTGATCGGCTTCCAGTTGGCGCCCCCGTCGTCGGTACGGAACGCACCCGCCGCCGAAATGGCGATGTACATTCGGTGGGGATTGCTGGGATCGAGAATAATGGTATGCAGGCACATGCCGCCCGCGCCGGGCTGCCACTTGGGGCCGGTGCCATGACCGCGCAGGCCGGGGAGTTCTTTCCAGTTCTGTCCGCCATCGGTCGAGCGGAAGATGGCGGCATCTTCCACGCCGGCATAAACCGTGTCAGGATCGGTCAGCGATGGCTCCATGTGCCATACCCGCTTGAACTCCCACGGATGCTGTGTGCCGTCGTACCACTGGTGCGTGGTCAGCGGCTTCGCGGCAGCGTCATAAGCAAACTTGTTGCTCTCGCTTTTCGGAGGACCCGGTGCCGCTGCTTGCCCGGCGGGAGTTCCCGGCTGGTGCCAGGTCTTGCCGCCGTCATCAGAGCGCTGAATGATCTGCCCGAACCATCCGCTGGTCTGCGATGCGTAAATTCGATTCGGATCGGCGGGTGATCCCTTAAGGTGATACATTTCCCAGCCGGCAAAGTGCGGCCCGCCGACGTCCCATTTGTCGCGCTTGCCGTCTGATGTAAGTATGAATGCTCCTTTTCGTGTGCCCACTAGAACGCGGACTTTGGACATGTGTCGCTCCTTATTGGGATCCTGAAGAATCTAGGTAAAAAGTAAATTTCTGAACATCCTCAAATGGCACACGTTTCGTCCTCGGTGTGCCTTCGTTGCGCATCAGTTGACAGACCTCAGCAAAGGAATGGAAGCCGTTCGCTTGAATTTTCTTGCGCCGCTTCGCGGCTTGCCATTTAGCTGTTTTGTGATTACAATGTAATTACATCGTCTACCTATGAAAACAGAACTGGTTCGTATTGGCAACTCGCGTGGTATCCGCATTCCTAAGCCCCTCATTGAGCAATGTGGCTTTGGCGATGAGGTGGACCTTCGGATTGAAAACGAGTGTCTCATCATTTCGCCTGAGCGCGTGGCCCGTGAGGGATGGGAAGAAAAGTTTCGTGCTGCCGGTCCTGTGGAAGATGAACTCCTGCTTGGGACAGTGAGCGCGAACCAGTTTGATCGCAAGGAGTGGCGGTGGTGAACCGGGCTCCGCGCCGCGATGAAGTTTGGTTGGTGTCGCTCGATCCTACCCATGGTGCTGAAATACAGAAGACCCGGCCATGCCTGGTGGTTTCGCCCGACGAGATGAACCAGTATTTGCAGACCGTCATTGTTGTGCCGATGACCACGACCATGCGACCTTACCCCACGCGTGTACCGCTACGCTTTCAAGGAAAATCCGGCCAGGCTGCTCTGGATCAACTGCGTGCAGTTGATAGGCAGCGACTGGTCCGGAAGCTCGGAACGGTTTCGCCAAGCACCGCCCAACAAGCCTCCGCCGTTCTACTCGAAATGTTCAGCCGCTAACGGAACGGGTCGCCGAAGCGGGTGCCGCTTCCCAGTGCCGCTACGTCGCTTGTCGCAACAGCTATTCTCAGCGAGCCTGATCCTTCAATCCAACCCAGCGCAATGCCTCTTGCCGGTCGGCGAATGCCCGCATCGCCACCGCTTTTCCGCCACGGAATGTATAGACATCGGCGAGATTCACCTCTTGCCACTCACGGCTATTCTTGGGACGCACTCGGGCGTGAACAAACACCACGATCCGGTCGCCCGCAGGGATGAATTGCACCGGTTCGCTGATAACTTCTGCCCAGGCGGCCCGTGATTGTGCCAGGTATTGTTTTGCACCTTCACGTCCGTGATACGTGCCGCCGCCGGGAAATTCCGGCGGTTCTGTCCATTCGATCTGCCCGTCCAGCGCTTGTACTGCCGTCTCAATATCACCGCGATTGAATGCCGCATACGCGGCGCGAAGAGTAGTGATAGCATGCTCCAGCTCAGATGAGCTCTACCACGCTAGCTCCCTTCCGCGTGCATCCACTCAGACACAGAATTGCAATCACGAATAAAGTCGGACACCTATGCATTAAAGCATTGCCTCTACAATCTATCCAATGGACCACCACACCGTCGCAGCCATCAGCATCACCGGCACCTGTCTTGACGTGATCGGAAGCTTGTATCTGGCGTATGACTTGCTGGGCGGCCAGCATGGGCCGCTGCGACTGCTTACCCGGGCGGTGACGTATTCGATTGTCTTCGGAGTCGGATACGGCATCGGCCTCGGTCTTTTCTTTGGGCTCGCCTCCGGCATTGCTACGGGCATTACGCTTTCCATTGAATTCAATCGAGCCGCGCGCGGCCTTGACCACTACTCCCTGTTTTGGGAGGGAGTGTTTTCCGCAATCCGCGGGTTGGGTTTCGGCATAGGGCTTTACCGCACGCTGGGTCTTGGGTTTGCAGTCGCCTTTGCCGTTCTCATCACTGTTGGCCAAGTAGTTGCCTATTCTCGCGGTATGCGCCCCAGTACTGACTATGCAGCCTCTCGCCGCCCACGGCTCACGCGGCGCCAGTTCTGGGGCACGGTTATCCGCACCATAGCCTACATTGCGACTGCGCTTGTCTGCAGCGCCTTCGTTCATCACATTGACCATGCCTGGTCTTTTGCCCTTCGCGTAGGACTGGTAACTGGCGTTGTCACCGGCCTCGGCACGACGGTGAATCCATACATCGAGTACTATGCCGATAATCTTCCCGAGCGACGGCTCGGAGCCTTCGGCATCGGACTCATCCTGTGCGGCTTTGCCATGCAATCCCTTCAATATTGGCTGGCGCTGTTTGATGTGCATCTGGCGTAGATCTGGGACCTCAGTGCGCATCCGTCGCCGCAGCCGTTCCGTCCGACCACCTACGCACCGGAATCATGAACACAGTGATTGGCTCCGGAGCACCATGAAATTGTGGACTCAGCAAAACGGGTGATCCGGGTACGTCCGCACCCCAAGTCAGACCGTCGGTTTTTGGAACGTAAAACATCAGATGGGGGACCCAGTGCCCGCCATCGTCTGCAAGGTACCCTTGACTCGACATCATGTAGGTCATGCCTCCGGGCTCCAGGGATGGCAGTTCTTTCTGGACGAACGTCTTGATACCGTCGATGACCTGAGCTTTGGACAGTCCAGCTAATACCAAATCTGTCCTCTTGAAAGTGAGTGGCAGGACGGATCGTGCGGCAGGCGGATTGAAGCAGATCGGACCCCGCAGCTTGGGATTCCAGAACTCCGGGGAGTCAAATGGAGACATCCATGATCGCTCAACGAGGCACACGAAAGCGTTCTTACCCTCGATCGCAGTCTCGTAGCCATGCCGCCCGAGGACCAGAACCTTGGCGTCGCGGGAAATGGCCTCCGGCGCCGCACTTCGTGCCATGGCAATCTCGTCGTTTCGATCCCCTATGAGGTACTGATCGATCGGGGCCATGCTCGGATATGGTGCTTTGGAGTCCTGCGCTTGTGCCTGCCACCACGCGCCCAGCACTACAACCAGTGCGAAAGCTACCAATGCGATTGTCGCAGCCATCTTTGCGTTCATTGGTTCCTCCCTTGGTACGGGATTCTGAATCGGTTTTCTTCAACGGCCGTTAGATTCGGATACCTTCAGCCCTAGTGTTTGCTCCTTAGAGCTAAATGCGAGCCCGCGCCGCAGGAGCATGATTGTGCAACCGGCGGTCACAGGCTCGCTCGCTGTAGTCGTACCCGGATCAGGCTTTAAGCGGCTTTTTCCTGCTGAGGCCGCATCTGTTTCATGAACTCGCGCATTTTGGCGATGTGGCCCGGGGAGCGTTTCTCCATCCAAGTCTCAAAGCGTTGTGCGGCTTTTTCCACATGGGCGAGGAATTGTTTGTTGGCCCATTGTTCCCGTCCTTCGGCAATGGTCGGCTTGATTCGTTCCCAGACGCCGAAGAATTCGCCACTGGTTTCGAAGAACAGATCATCGTGCAGCAGGCCATAGTTCAGCAACGCGCAGGCTTGCTCCCAATAGCCGACTACCATCATGAAATTAGTGCCGCCTTCTGTTCCTGGAGCAGTGATCCGCATCGCATCGTTCCAGTTGTCCGCGAAACAGTTCTTGAAGAACCAGTCCCGTGCCTGGCGCAACCGGGGTTCGCGACGCTGTTCATAGACCTGCAAGTGGAGTTGTGCCTGTTCGTGTGTAGGTGTCGTTGCCATGATTGTTCATCTCCTTGTTGTTTTTTTTATGACTTGAATATCACTAAGGCCTTGTCGGCTAATCCGGTTACTTTTGTTCGAGCACGGACAAAATATTGCCAGCGGGATCTTTGAACCACGCTATGACAGGTCCTCCACCGCGAAAGATACCTTTCTTGTCCGTTTTGAGGTTGGGTTCGTCATAGATTTCAAAGCGCACACCGCGCTTCGTGAGCTCGTCGATGGCTTTCTCGACATTGTCCACCGGGAAATTCAGTATCGTGAAGCTTGCTGCAGCATGGTTAGACTTGGGGTAAATGAGGACGTTAGTTCCGCCCGCAAGTGGTAGTCGCAATAGGCCTTCCGATTCAGAAACCTCAAGCCCGAGCGTGAAAAACTGCTGAATGCCTTGCTTTCCGTTAACATCGTCTTACTCCTTGAGCCCCCTATAAATTCTGGCGTACCCTCTCGAGAGCGCTCCCTGGAACGCCCGCCGAAACGAAGCGTTAAGCTTTCTCGCAGTTAACCATCCACGGGATGCCGAAACGGTCCACGAACATTGCGAAGCCGGGCGACCCGAACGTGGGTCCAAACGGCATGGTTATGTTGCCTTTCTCCGACAATGCTTCGAAGATTTTCTTGCCCTCGGCCACAGTTTTCACCCCAATATTCACGTGGAAACCCTGCGGCTTGTGAAAGCGCTCCGGAGTCGCATCCATGCCCATCAAAGACTGGTCGCCGATGGTCATATGAGCGTGCATGATCTTGTTGCGCCAACCTGCAGGCACATTCTGCTCTTCCGCTCCTGGCGCTTCCGCGAAGCGGAACAAGCCGTCAATTTTGCCGCCGAGGCATTTCTCATAGAACTTGAACGCCTCCTCACACTGACCGCTGAAGTGAAGGTGAGAATTCAATTGCATAGTGCACTTCCCCTAATCAGTTGGTTGAACTCATAGCTCCGGCCTTTACCCCTGTTGCGGGGCATTCGCCGTCAACGAACATCGGACGAATTTCGAGCTCCCCTTCGTAGGACGGTCCAAGGATGTCGCCGTGGATCTGCATAAAGTGAGTCCCCATCTGGATCGCTTCTTCTTTCGATTTCAGATCGAAAATTGCGTAGCCGCCGACCAGTTCCTTCGTCTCAGCAAAGGGGCCGTCGATGACGGATGTTTTTCCGCCTGACACGCGGATGCGGGTTCCCCGCGAACTCGGCTGGAGCCCTCCGGCGCCTACCATCACGCCGCGCTTGCTTGCGTCCTCGGCCAGTTTCGCGATGGCAGCCATCAGCTCAGGGTTAGGAGGGGCGCCGGTTTCGGAGTCCTTGGTCGCTTTCACAATCATCATGTATCGCATTACTATCGCTCCTTTTTGGATTGCAGTCTTAAGCTTTCTGCTAGTAAGTCGAACAAGAGCTATCCATATCGACAGGCGCGGCAAATTTATTTTCCATCGGAGGCGTCCTGCAATTTTTGGATGTCCAGCTTTTTCATTTGCATCAAGGCTTGCATCACTCTTTGCGTCCTGGTGGCATCCTTGTCTGACATCAGCCGCGCCAAAATCGTGGGGACAATCTGCCACGACACGCCATATTTGTCTTTCAGCCAGCCGCACTGCACTTTTTCTCCTCCAGCGGAGAGTTTTTCCCAGAACTCGTCCACTTCTTCCTGGGTCTCACAGTTCACAACGAACGAGATGGCGGGAGAAAAAGTGAACTGCGGGCCGCCGTTCAACGCCATAAAATCGTGCCCCAGGACTTCGAAGGTAGCGACCATCACCGTACCTTTTGGAAAAGGGGCTCCGTCGCCGTAACGACTGATCTTGCCTTTCTTCGAATCCTTGAAAATGGAGGTGTAAAAATTCATCGCCTCCTCCGCTTTCCCATCGAACCACAAGCACGTGGTTAGTTTTTGCATATCGTTCTCCCTTACCTAAGAATGATTCTCCGCTGCATGGCAGCATGACTCTGGTTTCTCATCGGCGTGGTAACGCCCCGTGGCATCCACAAACCCGCCGGCGCCATACCGATCGTGGTGACGGACCCAGTCCGCCAAGGTGTAGTTTGGGCCGGTTTCGTTGCGGCCTTTGGGCGTGAGATCAAGAATCACGTAGCTGCCGAGCAGTTCCTCCGCCCCGCGCCCGTATGTGGAATAAGTGTGGAAGATGTCCCCAGCATCATCCTTATAAAAAACGCTGCGGCCGCTAAGTTCCTCCATCTGGATGTCGCACATTTCGAAGTTGTAATAAACCTTACCCCGGGCAAGATCGCTCTTGGTGAACGAAACATGAAAGTCATAGTTGAAGTCGCTGCCATAGGACGAAACCCACTTGAAGCGCCAGCCCATGCGCTTCTTGAAGGCTTCAATCTCAGGCAGCGGCGCCCGCGAGACCGCAACATATGTCACATCGTGATTCTGGAGGTGGACCAGGGCGCCCTCGATATGGTCAACCTCAAACGAGCAGCCCACGCAGCCCTCCTTCCAACCGGCCCCGAACATGAAATGTTTAACCAGCAATTGACTGCGTCCTTCGAAGAGATCAGTGAGCGCTTCCTTGCCGTTCGGTCCGTCGAAAACGTATGACTTCTCGACTTTGACCCAGGGAAGCTCGCGGCGCTGCCGGCTCAGTTCGTCGCGGGCTCTGGTGAGCTGCTTTTCGCGCACCAGTAGCTCCTTGCGTGCGGCCAGCCATTCCGCTCGGGATACGACTCGCGGATTTACTATCGTGCCCGTTGCCATGATGAAATCTCCTTATTTTGGGCGTTGTTCGTCGGCCGAAGCCTTTTCATAAGTAACCGACTACGCTGTGACCGGTCCCTGTCCCGCCGGCGCAGTGCCCGCCTGCACAGCAGAGCGGTCAGGCTGCCGGACAACATCAATCCTGCAACCCCGAACGCCACGCTTTGAATGCATGCCGGACACATATTTCGCTTCTCCTTGCCTCACTGCCTCCGCCGACCCTCTGGCAGACCTGGTACCTCGACCACCGGCCGGATCTCAACCGTGCCCCACTTTCCTGCTGGAATCTTCGAGGCTATGCTGATCGCTTCGTCGAGATTTTTGGCGTCAACCATAAAAAAGCCGCCGAGTTGTTCGCGTGTCTCCGCGAATGGACCGTCCGTCACCAGCCGTTTGCCGTCCCGCGTACGGACGCTGGTCGCGGTTGAGACAGGGTGCAAAGGCGCAGTAGCCAGAAATTGGCCGTTCGCGTTGAGCTCATGAGCATACTGCGTCGAGTCTTTGTAGCATTGGCTCCTTTCAGCTTCGCTCAGGACCTTTTCATCTAAATAAATCAACAACATGTATTTCATGTCTTTGCCTCTCATTGGTTAGTCGAACGGAGAGTGCTCAGATCGACACTCCGATCAGAAAATATTTACAATCGGGTATGTCCTCCGATGCAACCGCCGCCGTCGAAGCAGTTTACCGCTCGGACTGGGGTCGCATCGTCGCTACCCTGATCGGACTGGTCGGCGACTTCGATCTGGCTGAAGAGTCTGCACAGGAAGCATTTACGGCGGCCGTTGACCAGTGGCGGACTTCCGGCGTCCCCGAGTTCCCCCGGGCTTGGATAGTCCAGACCGCTCGCCATAAGGCGATCGACCGCATTCGACGCCAAGCCAATTTGGCCGAAAAACTGGAATTGCGCGGCCCGGAACTTGAACCGTCTGTCGAACCAGACTACGAAACCAGCGAAATACCCGACGATCGCCTTCGCCTGATCTTTACCTGCTGTCACCCGGCGCTCGCGCTGGAGGCGCAGGTTGCGCTAACCCTCCGCACGCTATGCGGCCTTGAGACAGACGAGATTGCGCGGGCGTTCCTGGTTCCGACGCCGACAATGGCGCAGAGGCTGGTGCGCTCCAAACACAAGATTCGCGACGCCGGCATTCCTTATGTCGTACCGGAAAAAAGCGAAATAGCCGATCGGCTCGATGCAGTACTGACCGTGATCTATCTGGTCTTCAACGAAGGGTATGCAGCCACGCGCGGTGTTCCACTGGTGAGGACCGATCTCTGCGCCGAAGCTATCCGCCTGGGATCTCTCGTCAGGACGTTGATGGGACCACAACCTCCAGCGGAAGTGACCGGTCTTGTGGCCCTCATGTTGCTTCATGATGCGCGACGTCATGCCCGTCTTGACAAGGCTGGTGATCTCGTCATTCTCGAAGAACAGGACCGCAGCCGATGGGACCAGCGGCAGATCGCCGAGGCTCTGCCCCTGGTTGAGGAGGCTCTGCGCGACCGATCCGGTCCATTCGCGCTGCAGGCGGCCATCGCCGCCTTACATTGTCAGGCGTCACGCCCCGAGGATACGGACTGGCCGCAGATCGTTCGGCTCTATGATCTTCTCGAGCGCCTGCAACCTTCTCCTATCATTTCTCTGAACCGCGCGGTAGCGGTTGCCATGGCGGACGGTCCGCAACCCGCGCTCGCGATCATTGACGGTCTCATCAGTGCCGGTGATCTCGACAACTATTACCTCCTGCATGCCGCGCGCGCCGATCTGCTGCGGCGCCTTGGATCGTCAGAGGAAGCTGCAAGCAGCTACCAGCGGGCCCTCGCGCTGGTCACCAACGACAGTGAGCGTCGATTCCTTGAGCGGCGGCTGCGAGAAGTTCAACCGCCCGCAGCATAAGCTGCGACCGTCAGTCGCAGTGAAAATCCCCACAGAAAATCGGGTTTTATGAGGACTGGGATTGTGGAGTGGAGTAAACATTAAAGCACTGGATTGCGGAGGCGCATGGTCGGCGCGGTCGATATTGGCGGAACAAAGATTGCCGTCGGGATCGTGAATCCAGAGGGCAAAGTATTGTGCCGTTTGGAATCTGCAACCCAGCCGGAAGGCCCCTACGAGAGCGCGCTAGAGCGCACAGTCGCTATGCTGAAAACGGCCGTGGCCAAGACTGGGGCAAAACTTCTGGGAATCGGAATCGGATCGACGGGACCGGTGTATCCATTCACCGGCGAATTCGGCAACGTGCACTTCTTTCCCCGTTGGCGCGGGCAAAACCCCGTCAAAGACTTGGAAGAGATTTTCGGCCTTTCTGCCGCAATGGAAAACGATGCTGACGCTGCAGCCCTGGGCGAAGCTGGTTGGGGATCGGGAAAGAATAAGTCGCGGCTGATTTACGTAACCGTAGGCACCGGGATTGGAGTCGGCGTCATCCTCGATGGACGTATCTACCGCGGAGTGGACCAGGCCCATCCTGAAATTGGTCATCATGTCATCGATGCTTCCGGCCCGCTTTGCGTATGCGGTTTTCGGGGATGCTGGGAATCCTTGGCCGCTGGTCCGGCAATGGTCAGTTGGTTGGAAACTAATGCTCCTTCCGATTATCCGCACCGTGCCGGACTGACCGCGAAGCGAATCTGCGACCTGGCTGGCGATGGCGATGAGTGGGCGCAGCGTTCCGTCCAACGCGAAGCCGATTATCTTGGTTTGGGTCTGGCCAATCTGGTCACCATATTCGTGCCCGACGTGATCGTGATGGGCGGTAGTCTCATGAAGAGTGCCACACTTTTTTTGGAGAGGATTCGCACGGTCATTGCCGGGAGCTGCCGCTTTGTTCCCTACGACAAGACAGACCTAGTGGTGGCTTCGCTTGGCGAAGATAGCAATCTTATTGGTGCGGCCAGAGTCTGGTATCACCGCTTCGGTTCCGCTGGAGGAGATCGTGTTACCTGAGGTTTCGGTGATCGAAGGCGAATCCCTTCGTGCGCCAATCCCGCCACAACTTCGTCATCCCGGTCTCTGCGGAGTGGAATGTAGGCGCGGGCGTCCTCGCCCGTGCAAATCGGAGTCGTCGGGGAGACATTCTCGATCAACCCCGGAGGCTCGACGACGCACTTGCTTGTTGAATCCGAAAACTCGGTGAATTGGTCACCCATCTCTATTTTCAATTGGCATACTTTACCGAACATCCGTATGGTCGCGACGTGGGAATGCTGACCGGCCTTCCCGAAGTGACTTCCTGAAGAGCAAGAGACACGAAATTCTTTGCAGTAGCGATATCGGACTGGTCGGTTGTGGGTTTGTCGTCAATCGCGCCGTCGTAAACCAGAACTCCGGCTGGATTAATGACAATCATGTGGGGCGTGGTCTTGGCTGCGTAGAGGTGCCCTACCTGACCCGTGGGATCCAATAACGCGGCCGTAGGAGAAGCGTTCATACGTTCCAGGTAATCATTTTCCTGTTGCGCCGTGACGAATCCCTGTTGACCCTGGGCAGAGGAAATCACGGTGTACCAGACTACCCCGCGAGCGGTCCATTCTTTTTGTAGCCTTTGCATGTTGCCGCTTTGATAATGTTTTTGGGTGTACGGGCAACCTTGATTGTGCCACTCCAGAACGACAAATTTGCCTTTTGAATCCGAAAGCCGATGAGTGCCTCCGCGGCTTTCAACAGCGGTAAAATCGGGCGCTGCCTCTCCAATCCGCACGCCGAACAACGCTGAAGCTATCAGCAGGCACGCAACCACAGCTAGCAATAAATATGTTTTCTTCATGAGTCCCTCCCGCCCTTCTCATTTTATCGAAGATGTCCCGCGTTCCGCACCGTAGCGTCTATGACATAGGCCTCGTCTGGCGCCACGACCAGCACACCTTTGAGCTCAACAATCGGCTTCAGCAGTTGATCTGATTTTCTTAGCCGAATCCTTACGCCTCGCGGGAAGGAGCTCAGTTGTTGCGGTGCGGCATTTTCAACTTGTTGCGGCAGCAGCGGGAAAAAAGTGCTTTGTGAAATGCGGTGACCGGCATTGATGGTCAATTCAAGCTGATCTTTATCGGATACGGCCGTAGCTCCCCAGTTCGATGGCATCGGTTTGGGCAAGCGCTTCCGGGTAACCTCGAATAGATTGTGCGAACCAGATGCCGTCTCGTGCTGCGCGCTGGGTAATACTAGCGTGAGATCCTGTCGCGCGGGGATGCAGACTTCACGGCAAACTACCCAGCGCAGATGACCTTCCAGGCTGACGCTCTCGCCCACTTTAAGGTCCAAGGGGGCGTGAACGGGCACCATGAGCAACACATGATCTTGGTAGCTATAGTCAACAAAGGAGGAGGATTTCAGACGCTCGGGATAGGGCCACTGAATGTCGCCTGCTCGAAAGCCCTTCGGCATCTGCCATTCAACTTTTGGGGGCTCACCGGAATCTCCAGCGTTGACCCAG
>Ga0307477_10001473_pt1 | contig 19741 bp, 11 predicted proteins | sample atmos_gasesECM2C_FD_203316 | JGI IMG/M metagenome (GOLD analysis project Ga0307477, IMG submission 203316) | Hardwood forest soil microbial communities from Morgan-Monroe State Forest, Indiana, United States - atmos_gasesECM2C_515 | ecosystem: Environmental > Terrestrial > Soil > Temperate...
TAACGCTGTTCGGCACGCGCACGTACGATGCTACCGCCAATGCGGCAGCGGCGATTCTTGGAATCACCAACATCCAGGGTTCGGATAATGTCGACGTGACCTCGGGCAGTGCGACGCTGGCCTCCAAGGACCAGGGCACTCGCGCGATCACCAGCTTCGGCACTCTCGCGCTCGGCAACAATGCGGCAGGCGACTATACGCTTAGTGGCGCATCGGGGTCGGTGACGATCAGCGCCAAGGCGCTCACCGCGCTGGGCACGCTCGCAGCCAACGACAAGGTCTATGACGCAACCACAGCGGCGACGCTGACCGGAAGCGCCGCGCTGCTCTCTTCCGAAGCGGCCGGCAGCGGCAGCACCTCGGACGACAAGCCCTACACCGGGGACACGGTAAGCGTCACGGGCACAGCGTCGGGCGCCTTCGCGAGCAAGGATGTGGCCAACGGCATCGCGGTGAGCATCTCCGGGCTCTCGCTGACCGGGGCTCAGGCTACCGACTACTCGCTGATCGCTCCTGCGACCACGGCGAACATCACCGCGAAAGCGCTGACCGCGCTCGGCACGCTTGCCGCCAACAACAAGATTTATGACGCCACCACCACGGCGACGCTGACGGGGAGCGCCGCGCTGCTCTCCTCCGAAGCGGCCGGGAGCGGCTCGAACTCGGATGACAAGCCCTATACCGGCGACACGGTGAGCGTCAGCGGCACGGCGGCAGGCACCTTCGCCGGCAAGGATGTGGCGAACGGCATCGCGGTGAGCATCTCCGGCCTGTCGCTGAGCGGCGCGCAATCCGGGGACTACTCGCTGGTTGTTCCGGCGACGACGGCGAACATCACGGTCAAGGCGCTCACCGCGCTCGGCACGCTCGCAGCGAACAACAAGATCTATGACGCGACCACGGCGGCGACGCTGACCGGGAGTGCGGCGCTGCTCTCTTCCGAAGCGGCCGGCAGCGGTTCGAGCTCGGACAACAAGCCCTACAGCGGGGACACGGTAAGCCTCAGCGGCACGCCGTCGGGCGCCTTTGCCAGCAAGGATGCGGGAAGCGGTATCACCGTGAACATCTCCGGGCTCTCGCTGACTGGAGCGCAGGCGGCCGACTACGCACTGATCGCTCCGGCGACCACGGCGAACATCACGGCCAAGGCGCTGACCGCGCTGGGCACGCTGGCGGCCAACAACAAGATCTATGACGCGACGACCACTGCGACGCTGACGGGCAGTGCGGCGCTGCTGTCCTCCGAAGCGGCCGGCAGCGGCAGCACCTCGGACGACAAGCCCTATAGCGGCGACACGGTGAGTGTCACCGGGACGCCATCTGGCACCTTCGCGAGCAAGGATGTGGCCAACGGTATCACCGTGAACATCTCCGGGCTCTCGCTGACTGGAGCGCAGGCGGCCGACTACGCGCTGATCGTTCCTGCCACGAGCGCCAACATCACTCCCCTGGCAGTGACGCTCACCGGCACACGCAGCTATGACGCCACCACCAATGCCCCGGCGGCGATCCTCATTATCAGCAATGTGCAAGGTTCGGATAATATCGATGTGGCCTCGGGCAGCGGAACGCTCGCCTCGAAGGACCAGGGTGCTCGCGCGATCACCAGCTTCGGCACACTTGCGCTAGGCAACAATGCAGCGGGCGACTACACGCTCACCGGCGTCTCGGGAACTGTGACAATCAATCCGCTCGCCGTGACGCTCAGCGGCACGCGCCTCTACGACGCCACCACCAATGCCCCTGCGGCGATCCTCACCATCAGCAACGTGCAGGGCTCGGATAATGTCGATGTGGCTTCCGGCAGCGCGACGCTGGCTTCCAAGGACCAGGGCAGCCGCGCGATCACCAGCTTCGGCAGCCTCGCGCTCGGCAACAACGCCGCGGGCGACTATACGCTTAGCAGCGCCTCGGGAACTGTGACAATCACTGCCAAGACGTTGACTGCACTGGGCACGCTGGCCGCCAACAACAAGATCTATGACGCAACCACCAATGCGACGCTGACCGGAAGTGCTGCGCTGTTGTCTTCCGAAGCGGCCGGGAGCGGTTCGACCTCGGACGACAAGCCCTACACCGGCGACACGGTAAGCGTCGCGGGCACCGCGGCGGGCGCCTTCGCGTCCAAGGATGTGGGAAGCGCAATCGCGGTGAACATCTCCGGGCTCTCGCTGACTGGAGCGCAGGCGGCCGACTACGCGCTGATCGCTCCGGCGACGACAGCCAACATCACGGCCAAGGCGCTCACCGCGCTGGGGACGCTTGCAGCCAACAACAAGATCTATGACGCGACGACCAATGCGACGCTGACCGGGAGCGCCGCGCTGCTCACCTCCGAAGCGGCCGGCAGCGGCAGCACCTCGGACGACAAGCCCTACAGCGGCGACACGGTAAGCGTCATGGGCACAGCGGTGGGCACCTTCGCAAGCAAGGATGTGGGAAGCGCGATCGCGGTGAACATCCCTGGGCTGTCGCTGGCCGGAGCCCAGGCCAGCGACTACGCGCTGGTCGCTCCGGCAACCACGGCGAACATCACCGCGAAAGCTCTGACGGTCTTTGGGCTTTCAGTAGCGAGCAGGACTTATGATGCGACGACGAACGAGGTGGTATCCGGCACGCCCACTTTAGCAACATCTGAAGCTGCAGGCGCCGGAGCAAGCTCGGACAGCAAGCCGTACACCGGTGACAGCATCGTAATATCCGGCGCGGCTTCGGGGAAATTCTCGGATAAAAACGCCGGCACCGCCAAACCAGTCATCATGTCCGGTCTTTCGACCGGGGGCGCGCAAGCAGGCGACTACGCGCTGATCATGCCGAGCCTCACTGCCGACATCACAGCGGCGCCGCTGACCATCGCGGCGGTTAGGGACAGCAAGATCTACGACGGAACAACTGCTTCATCCGCTGCGCCGACAGTATTGGGACTACAGACGGGCGACGGCGTGACAGGGCTCGCGCAGGTGTTCGGGTATAAGGTCGTTCTGGGGACAAACGGCAGCACGCTCTTAGTCGCAGCCTACACGGTCAATGATGGCAATGGCGGCAAAAATTACAGCGTGACCCTGACCACCAATACAGGGACTATCGCGCCTAGGACACTTACTGTCTCGAGCGGAATAACCGCCAGCGATAAGATCTATGATGGGACGACCTCCGATACGCTCAATTTTGCTGCGCCCGCCCTCTCCGGCGTGATTTCCGGCGATGCAGTGAGCCTCAGTGCGGGGGGCCTCTACACGGCAAGCTTCGCGTCCAAGGACGTCGGCAACGGCATGGTGGTCAACGTCTTGGGCTTGACGCTGACTGGGCTCAGCGCTGGCAATTATGTGCTCGCGCAGCCCTCCGGTCTCACCGCGAGCATTGCGCCCAAAAAGTTGACGGTAAGCGGCATCACGGCCAACGACAAAACCTACGACGGCACTACCGCAGCTACATTGAACGTGAGCTCGGCCTCGCTCGCAGGTGTTGTGAGCGGCGACAATGTGACACTGAACGTGTTTTCAGCCGCTGGAAACTTTGCCAATAAGAACGTCGGCACAAATATCGCTGTGTTGGTTTCCGGCCTCGTGCTCACCAATAATTCCGCCGGCGACTACATCCTAGCGCAGCCCGTTACTACTGCGAACATTTTCGCCAGGCCGGTGGTTCTAAGCGGCAGCAGGAACTACGATAGTACGACTAACGCTCCGGCAACAGACCTCACTATTACGAACAATTTGGATGGCAGCAATCTGTTGCTGAGCGGTACTGGTACGTTGGTTAGCGCCAATGTGGGGGCCGAGCCATTTGCCTTAGCGGGAACATTGGCTTTGGGCGGCAGCGCCGCGGGCAATTACACGCTCGCCGGCATCAGCTCCAACGGCAGTTCAATGACGATCGAACAAACCGCTGTTTCCGTGGCTATCGGGGGAACCAAGGTTTACGACGGCACAACTGCCGCACCGGCTTCAATTCTCACCATTACGAATAATGTGGATGGCGCCGATCTTGTCCTCTCCGGAACTGCAACCCTGGCAAGCAAGAATGTTGGCGCGCAGACTCTGGTTTCCTCCGATGGGGCGCTCAACGGCCTGGCACTTTCAGGCAGTGCAGCAGGAAACTATACGCTGGTCGGCGGAACTGGGACTGTAATGATCATACCCAGAGTCGTGACAGTGGCGAGCGGTGTTGCAGCAAATGACAAGACTTATGATGGGACGACAGCGGCAAGCCTTACTTTCAATTCGCCTGCGCTTTCGGGCGTGATCTCGGCCGACGCAGTGAGCCTCAATACGGGAAGCAGGTTTAGTGCGAACTTTGCCGATAAGAATGTCGTCATAGCCAGCCCCATCACCGTCTCGGGTCTGACGCTTAGTGGATCTGATGCGGGTAACTACACGCTCGTGCAGCCCAATGGTCTAACCGCAAACATCACGTCTAAGATTCTAACCGTAGTGAGCGGCGTTATCGCCAATGATAAGACATATGATGGAACGACTACAGCTAGCCTCTCCTTCCATTCACCCACACTTGCAGGCATTGTCACCGGCGACTCAGTGACGCTTGGCACCAACAGCGGCTATGCGGCAAACTTCGCTGACAAGAATGCCGGTAAGGGCAAATCGGTTATTGTCGCCGGTCTTGCGCTTGTTGGGCAGGACGCGGGCAATTACACACTGACGCAGCCCGCCGGCCTGACAGCGAATATCGCGCCCGCGACGCTTGTCGTCACGCCAAACAATCAAAGCAAAATCTACGGTCAGACGCTGAGCTTGACCGGGTTCACCGCGAGCGGCCTAGCCGGTGGCGATACGCTCACTACCGTTAGCTTGGTCAGCGACGGCAGCGGCGCTGCAGCCAATGCGGGCAGCTATGCGATATCCATTGCTTCGATGACCGGCAACTTTGCGCCGTCGAACTATGCCGTCACTTATGGTACCGGCATCTTGACCGTGACCCCGCTTCCTATCGTCCTCTCGGGGACAAAGCCGTCGGACTGGTTGATGATGGTCCCTGCATCCTTGCTGAGGATTTCGAATTTGCTGCCGGGCGATGAGGTGACGCTCGCGGGAAGCGCAATCCTGGCAAAATACAGTGTGGGAGACTGGCCTATCATGTCATTGGCAGATTTGAGCCTCTCCGGCCGCTCGGCGGGGAATTATACGCTGGCCGGCGGTGGCGGAAGCGTGCTTGTGACGCCTGTCGCGGCACCTGTTATCGCCGGCTCCGTCGGCCAGCCAGAGGTAACACTAGCCCGATTTGCGGAGGCAATCGGTAGGACGACCTCCGGATCTGAAGGCCTGACGTCGCCGTCGTTGTCGCTTGGCGGTCTCGCGATGAGCAACTCAATCGTGAGCGCAAGTTTAGTGAACAGTTCGGCAATCGCTCCCACTCGGACTACATTTGTGATGATGCCGGGCTCGCGGAGCGCTGGCGCAGCTTGCGACACCTCTAACGAGGATACCCTTGTGTGCCAGGATAACCCCAGCCAGTAATCGCAACGGCCGATTTGGTTCAGCTTCGGTTCAGGTCCAATCTGAGAAAAGACCCGCATGAAAATGCCGGGGTGTATACTGCCTTCGGCGTCATTTCGGGCTTAGCTTTGGAGGAAGGAATGCATAAGCAGATTATCGGGGGTTGCGCGGTCTTGGTCGCGCTGTTTGGGTTGAGTTGCACTGCAGATGCAGCAGCTCCCCAGGTCAACAATGCAGAGGTTTCCACCGGGGGGATCACGAAGGTCGCAGCATTTGTTCGGGGTGGATTTGGTTTCCGGGGCGGATTTGGCCCTCGTTTTCGCGGCGGCGTCGTTGTTGCGCCAACTATTGGTTTCGGGTTTTACGACCCCTGGTGGGCATATCCCTATCCTTATCCCTACTATGCGCCACCTCCGGTCGTGGTCGAGACGGCTCCGGCGCCGGGCTACGCTCCGCCGGCTGATGGCGCCCCGTTAGGGCAGAATTGGTATTACTGCAATAATCCTCAAGGCTATTATCCTTACGTCCGCACTTGTAACGGCCCTTGGCAGGCCGTGCCGGCAGCGCCGAATAACGGGCCGCAGCGCTAAGGCAAAAGCGCCGCCGCTGCTAAGCGGCGGCGCTTTCGTCTTCGTTGCCCAACCGCTTTCCGTAAATCGCCAACCCATCGCCGTCTGAGTACCAGTCCGGTATCTCTGCCATCAATTGATAGCCATGTGCGAAATAGAATTTGCGCGCGGGCTCGTACTCGCGTCGCGTGGAAGTCTCGGCGAAGACATAGGCGCCGCTCAAGGCTCGTACCGCTTCTTCAGTCGCTTTTAATAGCTGTTGACCAAGGCGAGAGCGCCGTTTTTTGGGATTTACTGCGATCCAATAAAGCTCATAGCGGCCGTTAGTGCCGGAAATCGGACCAAAACAGGTATACCCCTCAAGACCATCAGGTCCGTCAGCGAAAATAAAACGGTAGCCGGAAGCCCTGTCGCCTTTGGCGAGATTCTCCTCGACCAGCTCTTGCGCGATCGCAATTTCGGCTTCGCTGAAGACTCCGGTTGCCCGCACCAGCCGCTCAACGGCAGACAGGTCTTCCGGCAGGGCTCGAGAGCGGAATGGTTGATCTGTCGAAATGGTCAAGCCCTCCCCAACGCTTCATCCGAACAATGCGGTTCTGGACATCATTTGCAATACTGTGACGGCGAATCGACTCGGGATGAGGATGGCACATCAGGGCTGGGAACAGCTTTTCAGTGATTGGTCTTGGGCTCGCGGCGAAGGCCGGTTCCCGATCGCCGCTTATTCCGAATTTATGCCGCCGCCGAGAATTGGTCAAAAGCCATATGGCTGCCGCGAACTCGATTCGCCTTTTTCAGCGGATGATCCGTGGGGTTGGCGAGTCTCGCCTGAGGAACTGGCACAAGAGCTCACGCCGGGCTTCAACATCCTTGCGCGGCAAGTGCTCGAAACCATAGCAGAGCTCACGAGCGGCAAGGGGGCTCATCGCATTGGCCATTATCATCTGAAGGACAACCCCTATTGGCCGGCCAAGCTTGCCGAAGCTGCGCCTTCTTTGGGCCACGAGTCTCAACTTTTCCTGTCGCCTCTGGCGTTGGCGAAAACTCAGGACGACAAAGGCCGCGTCCGCTGGACCCTGTTTGGCGCGAGCCAGAGAGGGCCCGCTCTCGGCTTTTGGAGAAGCTTCTTTACTGCGCCGCGCGCGGAGCTCCCTGAGGAGAGATCGCTCGACGCGATTCGTCAAATTTTGAAACTGGCTTATCGCGAATCCTCTCAGCTCGGCGATTTGCGCTTGGCCGGGTTTCGCATTCTCCCTATGGGCGAGTGGCCGGGCCTGCGCTGGAACGAGGGTCCGTTGCCGTCCTGGACCAAGCCCTTTCTGTTCAACAGCGACGAGTCCTTGGACGCTGTTCGCTATCTCCTGACCTTTCGGCCGTTCGCGTTTCTTTCCGAACCCATTCAGCGTGCCTATTTGGCAAGGCAGCTTCATCTTCTACCGTTTCCCGGAAGTCTCGTCTTCTGGGGTTCACCGCTTTACCGCCGCTTAGCGGGTGAATTGCCGCTTGCGGATCAGATCTTGTTCCTCCAGGCCATCGCCCGCCATGAGCGTAACGAAGGGATTCGCGTACCCCAATCGGGATGGGTACACTGTGCTCACCATAATTCCGTCCACGACCCGGGTTTGGGAAAAATTCAACAGGGCTTCCGCCGAAGCCACCGCTGGCAGCGCGTTCTGCGGAGCGACGATGCGACCGCGTTTGCGCGAGAAGACCACATCCACACGGTTCTTTTCAGCACGCATCCCGATGACGTTGGCCTCTACGGCAAACCCATGGCGCGCAACGCACAAATCTGGTCGAGCGATTTTCGCAGCGTGCTCCATGGCCCAACAGCCGATGGCAATGCGATTCGCCAAGCCATCGCTGCCATGGAACAAGGCGGCTCATTTGGCTACCGGCTTTTCTATCCGCCGATGCAAGCGGGACGATTCGCGGTGTTCTGGGATAAACCGCTGATTATGTTTCGCAACGAGGACGGCCAACCGCGTCTGATTGACAGCCCGCTTCAGGGTTCGCTTGCCGCGGTGGACGCTACTCACATGGCTGATCAGGACATCGAACTCTGGCCACGTTTCGAGGCTGGCGCCTCAAGTGGAGACATCGAACAGGTGTTCGAACGCGGGCTTGGCCTGCACGTCGACCGAGTGTTCGATCCCGCTACGGCATTGACTTTTCACCGAACCGCAAATCGGCCTTTCGAAGTCCGCTACTGGACGACGATCGCAAATTTGGCAGAGGGACGATATCTCAACAAGAACACCGGAGACTGTGTCAGAGATTCAATTACGCAAAAACGGTTGACCTACCCTGAAAGGGATCTCGAACCGCTCGGCGATTACCTTCTGAATTATTATCGCCGCACAGCCAACAACGTTGGAATCGCGGAGCAGGTTGAAATTGGAGACACGCCATTTCGTTGGGAAACGGATTTCGAATTTCCCTGGATGGGCGGCTGGCTCGACAACCAGCAGGATAGAAAATGCGAACGCAATCTGATCGTGGCAATCCCTGGGAAGAATCGCGCCGAGGCGGTGATAATGGCCGACCATTACGACACAGCCTATATGGAAGACGTTTACGGCTATCGCACCGAACCCAACAGCGACGGTTCACGTTTAGCCGCGTCGGGCGCCGATGACAATCATTCGGCAACGGCTGCCTTGATGGTGGGTGCGCCGATCTTCATGGAGCTTAGCCGAGCGGGCCGGCTTGGCTGCGATGTTTGGCTTGTTCACCTCACGGGCGAAGAATTTCCGTCCGATTGTCTCGGCGCTCGCCATCTCGCGCGGCAGCTTGTTGAAGGCACATTCGCCGTGCGCATGCGGGCAGGTCCTCATCGCGATTTTAGGAACACGCGGGTGCGCGGTCTCTATGTCCTTGACATGATCGCGCACAACAACGATCGGCAGCGCGATGTTTTTCAGATTGCACCAGGAACAAGCCCGGAGTCCTTGTGGTTAGCCTATGAAGCCGTTACCGCTGCGCGGCTTTGGCAAACCGGCACAGCGGTTTGGAATAAGACGCCGCTCCGGAGGAAAGCGGGGCGGGGCCGACGCAGCCCTCATGGGGGCGCGATTCCTATGATCGCCCGATACTTGGCGCCCCACTTGGAGGTAAGGTTGCACGATAGCCCCCGAAGTACGCTCTTCAATACCGACGGCCAGATTTTCTCTGATGCCGGGATTCCAACTGCCCTGTTTATGGAGAATTATGACATCAACCGCACGGGCTACCATGACACGCGGGATACAATGGCGAATATCGATCTCGATTATGGTGCTGCACTTGCCGCAATTGCCATAGAGACAGTCGCCCGCGCAGCTGCTAAGGCAGAAATTACGACGCACCGTTAGAAGTACATTGGCGCCAAGGGCAGATGTAAAATATCCACGGTAAACGAACCATGTCTTTAAATACCGAGTCGGCAACACTGCCCATGGGCTGGCGAAGAATTCAGCGGATTGACGCCGTGCCGCCCGCGATGGTCACGGCATTAGCCTTCGTCGCCTTCGTGCTCTTTTGGACCTTGGTCAACACGATCTCGAATGGCGGAGCCATCGACCACGATATGACGGAAGCCTATGTCTGGGGTCGAGAGTTTCAACTCGGATATTACAAACATCCTCCGTTCTGGGCTTGGCTCGCCGGCGCCTGGTTTGACGTGCTGCCGCATCGCGCTTGGGCTTTCGCGGCTTTGTCCGCGCTCAACGCCGGCGTCGGACTTTTGGGCGCATGGCGCCTGATCGGCTGTTTTTCGCACGGCGAGAAGCGCGTTGCCGCGATCCTCCTGCTTCTTCTGACGCCTTATTATACATACTTCGCTTACCGCTATAACGCGAACACCATATTTCTCTCGCTCTGGCCGTGGACGGCACTTTTCTTCGTCAGGTCGATTGAACGAGGGCGTACAGTCGACGCTGTCCTGTTCGGGGCGCTCTCTGCGCTCGACATGCTTTCGAAATATTACGCGATCCTGCTCCTGGCAGCATGCCTCTTGGCAGCGTGCGTCCATCCAAGACGCAGGGATTATTTCCGGTCGGCTCTCCCTTACCTGTCGGTTGCACTATGCGCGGTGGTGCTTGTTCCTCATCTCTGGTGGCTCGATAAAACCGGTTTTCTGCCGTTTCATTATTTCGAGGCTCAATCGGGCCGCGCTTGGCTTTTTGGCCTGCGTCAAGCTATTAACGGGGCATTGGAATTTGCTGCTTTCCAAATACCAATCATCGTGCTCATTTTCCTATCGCGGTGGAGATCCGCGGAAATCACTCCAGTGCAGTGGCGAGAGTCGCGATTCGCATTTTTGACCGTCCTTTGCTTCGCGCCACTTGTGCTGACCCTGGCGTCGTCGGTCGTATTTCGCGTCATTTTAACGTCGGGCACGGGAATCGGAGCATTCTGCCTCGTACCGTTGTTCTTGATTCAGGTTTCGGGAATCGGGAGCTTCAGACAGCTTGAACGATTGATATTTTGGGCGGTACTTGCGACGAGCGGCGCGGTTGTCCTACTCGCGCCTCTGCTGGGTTACGCGCATGTCTCTCATCCTTCGGGGATGATGCGAAGCATTCCGAATCCAGACGAACCGAGCGTGGAACTCGCTGAAACCGCCACCCAGCTTTGGCACCAGAAAACTGGATTGCCCCTGCGCATTGTTGCCGGCAGCATTTATCACGAAAATCCGGGAGCATTTTATAGCGATGCTTATGCCGATATGGTTGCGTTTTACAGCGATGATCGGCCTTCGGAGTTCATAGATTTTGATTTCCAGCGCGCTCCCTGGATAACCAAGAATAGGCTTGAGCGTGAAGGTTTGTTGATCGTCTGCCCGGCAGGGGATTTAGAATGTCTCAAAACCTCGGCAGCTTTCGCGGATCCGGCGAGAGATCAAGTCACGTTGACGCTGACGCATCGCGTCTGGCATTGGCAGGGTGCCCGCGCGACCTTCACCCTGACTTTTGTGCCGCCACGCGCGTAAGCGTCGGCCTTCGAAAACACCTCAGAACCGGCCGGCAAAACGAATGAAAGCAGTTTGGGACAGAGTATTGGCCGTGCTCGCGGCATTGTAGGTAACGCCGATCGACAGATCGCCGACCAGGTAATCGAAGCCGACGCTACCGGTGAGCCGCGAGCGGTCCAACCCGGGAGCCGAAACCGTGAAATTCGAAAACGGCACTGAGGTGAATGCGCCCGTTATCGAGTCCGAATTCGCGCCAAATTGATAGCCCCATCCCACCAGCACCTGCGGCACAAGACGGCCGCCAATTGCTTCATAGGTGCCGCTTGCGCCTAAGGCGATAAAACCTCGGGCAGAATTTTGGTTGTGGGACGCAACCGTCAGGTCGATTCCGGCGCCGCCGCCTTGCTCGGTGTAATCCTGATTGAAGAGCGCCGTCCCATCCAAGCCGGCTTGCGGAATAAGTTGGATAGACCCGAAGTTCAGAATATAGCCGCCGGTAACCGTACCCGAAGCGAGCGCGGCGGTAGGCGTGCTTGTCGCGGTACGGGTCATAGTACCGATATTGATGACGCGTTGATTCTGAAATTGAGCGGCGCCGGCGTTGAATTGGGCATTAACAAAGAAATTCTGCGCGCGGAATCCCATGTAGGGCGACAGCAGATACCACTGCGCATCGATTGTCGTCGTGCCGGGAATCCGTTCGCGCACTCTGGCATCTTGAATCGTGAACGCCAGACCCAAATGGCCTTTGTCGGCATCGCTGTAATCGACGCCGAACACTCCGCCAGCGCCGTGACCGGTGTAACCGTTCTGATTCCAACCGTTAAACATGTCGTAGAAGCCCTGAATCCAAGGGTTGAATCCGGGCTCAGGAGAGGAAGCAAGCGTTAACAAACGCTGACGCGCTCCGACGCTGTTTGCGTTGGCGTCAGTCAGCGTTTCCGCCATCACTTGGGTCGCGGTCGTGATCGTGGGGAGAAGCTGATTCAGCGCGGATTCCACTTGCGCTTGGCTGCCGAGGATGCCTAGAGCGGCGCCGAACTGGGCGTCTCGGAGAGCGGCGGTTATCGCCGGCTCGTAAATAGCCGCGGCATTGCCTGTTAACCCAAGCTGGCTGGCCGTCTTTTGCTGCAAAGTAAGCGTGAGATTTTGCCCGTCGGTGTTCAAGCTACCGGTGAACATGAAAGGGATTTTCGCAGTCGCAATTGTGGCCGCGAAATTTGCAAAGCTGAGACTCGTGTTGGAATGGATCAAACGGATGCTGGTATTCGTAGGCAACAGCGAAATGGGAGTGATGAGGAGATGGGATGCCGCATCAAATGATGCCGGTCCATTGGTCGAAACAACGGTTGTGCTTGTCCCAATGCCGACATTGAGCGTACCCCCGGGACCAACCGTCAGGTTGCCGGCATTTACCACTCCGCTCGTCGCCAGCGTGCCGCCTGTGCCGCCGGCGGAAACGGCAATGTTCACTGTTCCAAGGCCAACGGCCCGAATCTGTCCGGAAACGGACGCATTGGGACCCTCAATCTTTAGCTGATTGCCGCCCGCATTGCCAAAGAGGATGTCACCGGTCACTTTTCCCGTGTTGTTGAACGTAATCGGCGTAGTGGCCGCAGACAGATCTGCGGCGATCGCGACTTGCGCATTATTGTCAAGTGGAGTTGCTGCGGCAGAGATGGTGCCGCCGTTTGTAATATTTGTCAGCGTACCTGCCGAGTCTTGGATAGCATAGGCCGAGAGAGTGGTTATCGTGGTATCGGTCGTATTGGCGCTCGCAGAGATCGTGCCGAGATTGGTCAGGGACTGGAGCGATGGATTATTCGCGTCAGGTATCTGCAGCGATGGATTGTTTGGGGAAGGTGTCGTTGGTCCCGCCTCAATAGAGATCGCCGTAGCATTCCCGCCCAGCGGTCCCCCAGTCGTCGCTGAGATCGTCCCGCTTGCCGTATTGGTCAGACTTGGAACGACTGCGCCTAAGCCAATCACGATCGCATTGGCATTCGAGGCGGCGGATTTCAAGGTTGCTGGAGAAATGCTCTGGCTCGTCGCGAGCGCGCCGATAGTGCCGCTATTGTAAACGCCGCCTGCGAGCGTTGTGGCTAGGGCGCTCGTATCGCTCGTACCATTGCCTATCTGCAGCGCAAGCGCGGAAACGCCCGGTTGTTCGCCATTGGTGACTATATTTCCGCGGTTGATAATGCTGTTGCCGGGAGCATTGCTGTCCGAAAGCACGCCGATTGTCAGAGACGTCGCATCGCTGGCCACTGAGGGAGCCACGATCAGGGCGGGTGACGAACCGATCGCGAGCAATGTTGCCACGGGCGTTTTGTCTGTGCTGTTTAGTGGTCCGGCATTCAGAATCCCGCCGCCCACATTGTTGCCCACGGCAATGGCCCACCCGGAAGCCAGGCTCGTGCTCCCGGTGGTAGTCAGCCCGGACCCGGTCGTTGTGATCGCGTTTTGGAGGCAAGTAGATATACATATGCCGTTGGTCGTCTGGATCGTGCCGGTATTCGTGATCGCTCCATCGACAGGGGCCGTAGCCAATATTCCGCCGGCGGTTGAACCCGTCGCTGTTATCGTTCCGCCTGTCGTGAGATTGCCCTTAAGTTCGGATTGAATTGAGATCGCGTCGGCACCGAATCCCCAAACATTGATGATCGACCCGCTTTTGGTGACAATATTGCCAGTGAACGGGCCAAGAGTCACAGAACCCGACAGAGTCGCGCTGGAAGCGGTCGTAGTTTGACTTGTCACGTACACGCCAGCGCCACCTGGTGCACCGGAAACCTGGCTGATGATGGTGGTGCCTGAAGGAACACCGGCGCCGGAGAGAACATCGCCAACCGAGATCAATCCGGTGACGGAGGAAACGGTGAGACTCGTCCCGGAGCCGGTACCGGTGAAACTGGGGCCGCCAGCCGTAAGGCTCGCGTTGGAAACTGTTGCGGTTGCGGCCTGACTGATGACGTACACGCCTGCGCCGCCCGGCGTACCGGAGGTCTGGCTGACAATGTACGTGCCCGAAGGGATATTGGTGCCGGCAACCACATCGCCGACCGCGATCACCCCCGTAACCGAGGAAGCCGTGAGATTGGTCCCGGAGGTTGTACCGGTGAAACTTGGATTGGTTGGTGCATTAAGAAGGACGCCGTACTGACCTGCGAGCGTGACTGTACTCGTGCTGCCAGCACTTATGGTTCCCATATGGGTAAACGAGCCCATATTTCCGCCGATTATGTCGACACCGACGCCATTGGTGCCGACAGAATTGGAAATTGTGCCGCTATTCGACACCGTATTGTTTGAATTGATAGTGACAGCTGCGCCGGCTGTTTTGATTTCGACCGAGCCACCCGAGGTAATTGTGATGTTGCCCGGAGTGTTATTCGCGGCAGCTGTGGTGCTGACGGGAGAGGTAGTCTTTTTGTCGATCGTCAAGTCGTCGGCGCGCGCCGGCGCGACAATTACGGCACCCATCGCGCCGAGCAAAAGCACAAGAAATTTCACGCTTGAGAGCCCCCTTGGCATTGCATGAGCCCAGCGCCGAATACGGCAACCGCGACTGATAAGCTTTTAAGAATAAACAATTATTAGAGCTGCGCCTGAATAGAAGATGAATTTTGCCTCCTCCGATCCTCCACAGCTGCAGTGACGAAATTTGGAGCGGGCGAGGCGATTCGAACGCCCGACCCTAACCTTGGCAAGGTTATGCTCTACCCCTGAGCTACGCCCGCGCTCCAAGCAAGGGATCGGGTTATTGCAAGGGCTGCCCCAACTTTCAATAGTTCGACCGCGATGATGACCATGAATAGGGCGGTTGCAACCCTGACCGCCTCTGAGCCCGGAAAAAGGGCGCACATCCAATCATTTCGCGGTTGCCGGAGCCGAGATGGCTGGGAAGAAGACTTGGCTTTTTAGCGTTCACGACCCATGTTGAGGGCCAATTCCGAGAAGGCGCATCATGGCTTCCTTAATCGATCCCACTGGACGCCCCTTGAAAGGGGTGAAAACAGGCCCAGCCCAAGGGAATTCTCCCGGTTCCGTCGCGCCGGCGACCATCAAAGATGTAACTCTGACCACTTTTGCCGCCGATGTGCTGGATGCATCCATGGAGGTGCCCGTCATCGTTGACTTCTGGGCGCCATGGTGCGGCCCGTGCAAGCAGTTGGGCCCGTTGCTCGAACGTCTAGTGACCGAGGCCAAAGGCGCCGTGCGCCTAGTCAAAGTGAACATCGATGAGAATCCGGAAATCGCGCAACAATTACGCATTCAGTCAATTCCGACCGTGTATGCGTTCAAAAACGGTCAGCCGGTAGACGGCTTCATGGGTGCAATTCCGGAAAGCCAGTTGCGCCAATTCATCCAGGGCCTTGGCGGCCCCGGCGGGGAAGGCGCGGCGGAAGCGAAGGACATGCTCGCGATTGCAACTGAGGCGCTTGGTAAACACGATCTCGCCCGCGCGGCGCAAATTTTCGGCCAAATCCTGCAGGACGATCCGGGTCAGCCCTCGGCAGTTGCGGGACTTGCCCGCTGCTATATAGAAAGCGGTGATATCGAGCGCGCGAAGAAAACGCTCAAGCTTGTGCGGCCTGACGGGGTCGCAGACGAATCCTTCCGCACCGTTGCCGCTGAGCTTTCGCTCAAAGAACGCGCGGCCTCGGCCGGCGACCTTGAGCCACTGCGCGCTAAGATTTCCGCCAATCCAGCCGACCTGCAGGCGCGCTTCGATCTTGCGCTGGGCCTCGATGCCAAGGGCGCACGTCAGGAAGCGATTGACCAGCTTCTGGAAATTGTACGCCGCGACCGGAAATGGAACGAGGATGCGGCGCGAAAACATTTGGTAACCTTATTTGAAGCCATGGGGCCGACCGATCCTCGCACGCTGTCGGCGCGCCGGCGGCTGTCCTCTCTGCTTTTTTCTTAAGCCCATGCCGGCGCCGCGACGCTATCGCAGCATTTCCGATCTTCCGGCCATCATTCCGGTATTTCCGCTTGCCGGCGCTTTGCTGTTGCCACGCGCGCGACTGCCGCTCAATATTTTTGAGCCGCGTTATTTGGCGATGGTCGATGCCGCCATGGATCGTTATCGGATGATCGGAATGATCCAGCCCAAGCATCCGGGGGAGAACACGGCCAAACAGCCCGCGCTTGCCGAGGTCGGTTGCGCGGGGCGCATTACCGAATATAGCGAAACCGACGATGGGCGCTATCTGATCACGCTGACGGGAATCGCGCGCTTCCACGTCTCGGGCGAACTTGATACACAATCTGCCTTCCGCCAGGCCGCGGCCGATTATGCATTCTTTGCCGCGGATCTTCTGTCCACGGAAGATCCACCGATTCCGCGTGTTCGCCTTCTCACCGCGCTCAAGCCATATCTGACTGAGCGGGCGATGCAAACGGATTGGAAATCGATTGAGGACGCACCTGCGGAAAATCTGGTGAACGCGCTCGCGATGCTGTGCCCCTTCGATCCGAGCGAAAAGCAGGCGCTGCTCGAAGCACCGGGCTTGAAGGAGCGGGCTGACGTGCTGATCACGCTTTTGGAAATCGCTAATGCGTCGGCAATGCCGTCCGGCGGCACGCAGTCGATCAATTGAAAGGGACGCTCGGTGGTCGATGTCGATGCGAAATTGCTGGAGATCCTGGTCTGTCCGCTGACCAAAGGGCCGCTGATCTACGATCGGGAGCGCCAGGAATTGGTCAGCAAACGCGCCGGACTTGCCTATCCGATCCGCGATGGCGTTCCGGTCATGTTGCCGGAAGAGGCGCGTACGCTCGATGAAAGCGAACAGGCGTGAGCGGGTTGACGCAGCCCTGGCCCATCGAACTGAGACTTAACTCCTCGAAGGATCTGCTCGCCATTAGTTTCGATAGGGGCGAGCGATATGAACTTGCGGCGGAATATCTACGCGCGGAATCGCCGAGCGCCGAAGTGCAAGGTCACGGTCCTCTTGAGCGCCGCTTCGTGCCGGGGAAGCGCCATGTCAAGATTTCCGCGCTCGAACCTGTCGGCCATTATGCCGTCCGTATTGTCTTTGACGATGGTCACGATTCTGGACTTTACACGTGGTCCTATCTTCTGGAGCTCGGCCGCGAACGCGAGGATAAATGGGCCGCCTATTTGGAAGGCTTGGCATCGCATGGTTTGAAGCGGGATTGAAACTCGCCGCCACGGGATGCACGCTATTCCCATTCTTGCTGCTCGCTACCAAAGGGACGAGGATGAACAGATTTGCGATTTGCTTTTTCGCTGCGACCGCGATGGGCATTTCTGCCGCGCGAGCGCAGAGCGCAGTCGAACGGCTGGATCCCGCCTTGGATGTGCTCGTCGACCAGGGTGCCAAGGTCGAAAAAATTGTCGAAGACCAGGGCGCCTTTTTCGAAGGTCCGGTATGGCACCATGGGCGTGAAGGAAATTTCCTCACCTTCAGCGACCTCGTCCGCAACCGCGTCGACAAATGGGACCCGAACAGCAAACAAATCTCGACCTACATTGCGGATGTCTGGAAGGGCAAAGACGATTCGTCGGCCATCAGCTTCGAACGCAACGGCAAGAAATATGTCCAGATCGGCCCGAACGGCGAAACCTTGGACAAGCAAGGGCGCCTCGTCTTCACCGCCATGGGCTCGGGCCGGATCATGCGCCGCGAGCCGGATAGCAAAATCACGATTCTAGCCGATAAATATGAGGGCCGTCATCTGAACGCGCCCAATGATCTCGTCATCAAATCCGACGGCGCGGTCTATTTCACCGACATCCGCAAAGGCTCTGTGACGAAAGACGAGAACCCGCCGGGAGGCGCACCTACGACTGGCGTGTACATGCTCAAGAACGGGCAGCTCACGCTGCTCGACGGCATGCTGGATACCCCGAACGGGATCGCTTTCTCACCCGACGAGAAAACCATTTACGTCAACGACATCAGGCCCAAAAAGGTCGTCGCCTACGATGTCAAACCCGATGGCACGGTGACCAATCGCCGCGTCTTTATCGACATGAATTCCGACAGCCGGCCCGGCGCTCCCGATGGCATGAAGATCGATGTTCAAGGCAATGTCTATGACAGCGGCCCTGGCGGCATTTGGATCGTCTCGCCGCAAGGCAAGCACCTCGGCACGATTTTGACGCCCGAAAGATTATCCAATCTCGCCTGGGGCGATGCCGACGCAAAGACGCTTTACACCACAAGCGGCACAATGGTGACGCGTATTCGCGTCAAGATTGCCGGCGTAAGGCCCTAAATGGCTGCCGATCCGGAGCAAGCCTCGATCGAGGAACAAGACCCTTATCCCCGCCTTATCCGTCCAAAGCAGCGGCCGGTCATCACCGGCCAGGAAAAAGGCCTGTGGTTGGATCTCTATCTCGGCGTGCTCACAGCGCCGTGGTGGGCGTTCCTGTCCGGCATGGCGGCCGTTTATGTCTTTATCAATGCGCTCTTCGCCTCGCTGTACATGTTCGATCCGAATGGCCTTTCCAATGTCCGGCCGGGTTCGTTCTGGGATGTGTTTTTCTTCAGTGTACAGACCTTCACCACCTTGGGATATGGCCAAATCACGCCCAAATCCTTCTATGCCAACGTGCTGGTGACGTTCGAGGCATTCGCGGCCATTCTGAACATTGCCTTGGCCAGCGGCATGATGTTTGCCCGTGTTTCGCGGCCCACCGCGCGCGTGTTGTTCAGCCGTCCGGCGGTGATCGTGCCGTTCGACGGAATTCCAACCTTCATGTTCCGAATGGCCAACCAGCGCGCCAACCAGATCCTGGAAGCGGAAGTCACCGTTTCATTGGCGCGCCAGATCGTCACGCGCGAGGGACACGCGATGCGGCGATTCGAAGAATTGTCCTTGATACGGAAGCGCACGCCGCTGTTTGCGCTCTCCTGGACTGTCATGCACCCCATCGACGCGAACAGTCCGCTCGCGGGCGCCACCCGCAAATCGCTGCTCGACGACAGGGTTGAGATCATCGTGATGGTCAGCGGAACCGACGAGACCTATTCCGAGAAAATCTATGCGCGTCATTCCTATCTGCCCCACGATATCCATTGGAATAAAAAATTTACCGATATCCTGTCCGTGGGAACAGAAGGCCGCAGCGTTCTGGATTTGGCGAAATTTCACCTCCTGGATGATATGGGCGATTGAATCGCTTATCTGACGCGCGTGCCGGCTTTCGCGTCCCAATGCAGCGGACGATTCGATTTCGGCAAAGGGGCGTCGTTGACACCGATGCGTGCGCCAAATGTCCAGTCCGGCGGACAAATCGCAATATAGCGCGCATATCCGCCTGTGCCGCCTTTCAGTTTGGGATAGCCGATGGCAACGAGCGCGCCCGTTTCCGGCACTTGGTCCAGATTGGCCACGCCCTCGGCCTGCGTGTAGCCGTGGTGCATGAGCCAGGCTTCGCCTTCCAATTTTGGCGTCGTGTCCGTATCTAGCGGCTCATGCCCGTGCATCAGGATATGCCGCTGTTCGTGCAGGAATTGTAGCGTCTCGAGCTTCACTCCGGGAAATTTGGTTTCGTCCGCGAGCTTGGGGTCGGGCCAGCGCTTCGACCAATCCGAACGGATGAACACGACTGAACCTGCTGGAATGCGGCCGTGTTTTTTCTCCCAGGCCAGCACGTCGGAGACGGCCATCTGATAACCCGGATCCTTTTTCACCTGATCGACGATCGAGATCACCACCAGCGGCCGCACCGCATAGGTGGCGGGCAATTCGTCAATCGACGGATATTCCGGCGCCCAATGCGCCGG
>Ga0307477_10001475_pt1 | contig 19708 bp, 24 predicted proteins | sample atmos_gasesECM2C_FD_203316 | JGI IMG/M metagenome (GOLD analysis project Ga0307477, IMG submission 203316) | Hardwood forest soil microbial communities from Morgan-Monroe State Forest, Indiana, United States - atmos_gasesECM2C_515 | ecosystem: Environmental > Terrestrial > Soil > Temperate...
CGGAGGCGCCAAATGAAAGCCTTCAATGGAAATAGAAAATCTCGGTGCGTCGACGTCACTGCGCGCGTACTTGGGAGGATCGGGTCGTGAAATTGTGGCGTGTGAGGAGAAACCAAGAAATCTTAGGTCACTGGCTCGCTCAGGAATTACGGCTAGACGGTGACACGTTGTATGTAGTCAGAGGCGGGCGCATCGTGGGTTGCTGCGCAGGCGGGCCTAACCTCTCCTGGGAAGCGATTCCGTTATCGATGCGACCGGGCGCCACACGCACGAACAGTGTTCGGAGTGACGTCGAACCACCAGACGTTCCCGGAGGGGACTCATGACCGACTACACGGTAGATCCTGACGGCCCGTTCGAGTTTCCTCACGAGGAAGCATTACGCGCCCTGGAGAGGCACTGTCTATCGTGCGTGCGCGGATGTCGGCCCTGGTGGGAGAACGTTCACGGTCTCGACAGGACTGGGCTAGGGGCGCATGTACCATCGAGCGCGTGCTGCGAGATCGGCAACCAACTCCACGCCGATTATATTCGGGCGAGTTGGCCCGAGGACGACGATACATGACTGACCCCGCCTACGTCTGCGACTCCTGCGGTGGCCACCGGGAAACCGCCATCGGCCCGCAGTTCCCCGGCCACACGACCTACGCACCCTGCGCGGCCTGCGGCGCGGTCGGGATCCGGCGGGTGGTGGAATTGTGGGTCTCGCCCCAAGTGAAAAAGCCGAACGTGAAGCCGTATCACGAGTCGAGCTATCGAGGAGGAAAACTACGTGCCTGACGACATCCAATTCAAACGCGAGGCCGGCCAGGTCACGCTGGTAATGAGCGAGGGCGACTATGACTCCGTGCTGCTGGCGCTCGCCATCGCGGCCGCCACGGCGCTAGGGGACAAACGGATGTTCTGCCAGTGGATCGAGCTGGTGAACCGGCTCAACGCGGGGAATCCGCAGTTCACGCCGTACGAAATCCCGGCCGACCATCGAGGAGGAAAACTACGTGCCTGACAACGGAAACGCCAACATCCGGGTAGAGATCACCGACGCGCGGGAGTTTCACTGCTTCCGGCTGGTGCTGAATCCGCGTTTCGAAGAGTGCCAGAACTGTGAGGGGAGAGGCGCGGTGATGATTGAACGCTCCCTCTACGTGCACGAGGAGGAGCATTTTGACCAGCACGAATGTCCCACGTGCCGCGGCGAGGGGAAACTCCTGATCGTAGGTTCCGGCCTCGAGATCATGCTGCACGCGCGGAGCCTGGTCGACCTAATTCACAAATGTTCGCTGGCCCTGTGCGACTGGCAGGCGCAGACCTGCGCCGCTCTCATCGAGAGGCTCCACCAAGTGATGGACCGAGAGAGTACTGCGAAAATAGAGCGGAACCTAGGAGAAACCGGATGAAGATCGACCTGAACGACTTGCACGCGGCCCTGGAAGGCATCGCGCTACAGCGCCAGAAGCTGGATCAATTGGAGGGGTTGGTGCGGAGGGAAATGGCGGGGTTGGGAAGGAAGGAAATGCAGCCGCGGAACCGGATGTCGGCCCGCGGGCGGCGGAACATAGCCCAGGCGCAGCGGAAGCGCTGGGCGGCGGCGCGCCACGCGCACCAGGCGCAATAACGTGGGGTACGGCTGGCAGTGGGCGCCGGTATCTCGGCGGCGCCCGCTGCCAGCGCTGCGGTTTCGAGGACTGGGAGCACGTCGGGCGCGACGTCGGGCGGCGCAGTCAGTTGGAGGTCGCGCACCTGGATGGCGATCGCGCGAACGACGATCCTGCCAACCACCTGGCGCTGTGCCACCCGTGCCACCGCGCGCTCGATTACGGGGACTGGGCGCGCAAGATGCGGGCTACCCGGCTAAAGAATCGCGCCTGGCAGGCGGTGATCCTGGCGTACGGCCGGGACGCGGCGCGCCCGCTGCTGCAGCTTGAGACCGGGAAGATCCCAGGATAAGAGTTCGTACACCTCGAGCTCGTCCTCCAACGGTCCTATGAAGTTTTGTTTGCGCATCGGGCTACAATTCACACCAGGAGGTTTCGAATGGAACAAGTACAGCCGGTCTATACGGTGCCGGCGACGCAGATCAACATCCCGCAGGCGGATTTCGCGCTCAGCAACATAGCGCAGATTGAGTACGGCCTCGGCACCGGCCCCAATGACACCTGCCAGGTCCACTTTCTCGACGAAACGGTGCCGCTGTATGTGTCGCGGCAGCAAGCCGACAAGGTCCGCATCGCGTGGAACAACTGGCTCACGGAAAATACGCAGGCTCAGATGGCCGCCGGCGGTTCCGGGCGCGGGCACTAAGCCGCGGTCGCGGCAGGAATCCGCAGGACCTCTGCGATGGTGGCGTCCGGCGTGGCTGGCAAACCGTCGCAGAGGAACTGTAGGTACGCCGCCGCATCGTTCTCGTTGGGCGGTGCGTACACTGGCACCATCGTCTCCAAGGTCATCCCTCTGGCGGCGTAGAGTTGCAGTTGCCGCTCCAGGTCCTCCCATCCCGCCTGGTCGTCCGGTTCGATCCCAATCTTCCCGTCCCAAGCGTAGATGTGCGGGGCGTGTTCCAAATCCCCCGGGTTGTGATCGCGGGTCGGTTTGGTGCCCGGGCGCCCGAAGCCTTCCTCGCAGCCGATAAGCTGCGCGAGTCGAGTCCGGGGCCCGGGCATATTACCCCTTCAGGCGCAGCAGCAGCGCGCCGCTGTACCCGCCGACCAATCCGGTGAGGAGGGTGTACAGGTCTCGGGCCGCCGGCGCGAAGATCGCGACCGCGATGCAGGCGCCGGTATAGAGCAGCACGCCGCCGGCGAGCAGCCACAGCGTGCGGTCCGGATCCGGCGGCCGCGGAGCAGGCGCGGGCGTCATGCGGCGGCGGGAACCGGAGTAGGGGCGGGGACCGCCGGTGCCGGCGTGATGGGAGCCGGGACCTTCACCTTAAGCTGATCCAGGATGACGCCGACCGTGGCTTCCGCCACCAGCACGATGCCGGCGATGGCGTTCGATTCTGCATCATGCGCGAAGACCGGAACCAGGGGCTCCTCGCTCTGGATTAGTGCTTGAAAAAACTTCGTCCAATTCATGAGAGTTTCCTTTGTGGGTTGAATTTCAATAATTCACCTGCACGCTGGCGTGCAAGCTGGTGAGTGTCTCGCCGGCCAGCGTAACGTACTGAATCTGCAGAAGGTCGCCCGCGACGACGCTGAAGGTATGGGCGGTATCGTTGCACATACCGCTACCCGACGCGGCGAGCGTGCAGGTCATCGATTGGAGCACGCCAGCTTTGCCGACGGTCACGACGACGTTTGCATGCGGCGACGACGTCCCGCTGAGCACATAGAGAGCCGCGACGGTTCCCGGGCTGGCGACAACCTGTGTTGAATCGTAGATGTTGGTATCGGTGCAGGCACTGGCGCCCCCCGATTGAAGAACCAACGTCGCGTTGGCGGTCACCGCGCCCGCGCAAGACCAGGTAAACGTCGCGCTGGGCTGCGCCGCGGCGCGGAGCGGCGCCACGGCCTGCCACGTCCCGGGCGTTCCGCCTGCAGTGCAGACCCAACCGAGCACGGAAGACGCGGAGCCGACTGTATTGGTGGGCGCGGAGTTCCAGACGAAATCCCCGGTCTGATACGTGCCGCTCACCGGCGCCGCGGTCCCGATGTAGCGCGCCGCCATGCCGGCCGCGATCTGGTCGACCGTCCGGATGGTGGTTCCGGTCGAGCAGGTGTTGTCGGTGCCGGCGGTCAAGACCGTGATCTTGTAAGCCCGATCTTGCGAGAGCCAGATGTTGGCGCGGCCGGAGGAATCGAGAACGATGGCGTTCGGCGGGACCGAGTTCGGAGTCGCGCCGGTCGAATCGGTGTACGTAGCGAGACCGGTCGACGTGCCGGCCGCGTAGGTGCACACCTTGCCGCCCGACAGAATCTTGCCCGAGTTGTCGGCGAACTGAGTCGGCTGCCAGGGTAAGAGAGCAGTGGTCTGTGCGAAAGCGGACGCACACAATGCGGACAGAGCGAAGAGTCGTTTCATGGTGTTCGAAGGGGAATGATCTACTGATTCAACCCGGCGATCTGTTCGTCGGTGAGGGCGGCTGGGTTGTACGTGCCGCGGTAGTTTTTCATGGCGCCCATGCCGCCGCCTGGCGCGGTGCGGGCGGCCTTCGCGGCGGCTGCCTCTTGCTGGAGCTGCTGGAAGCGGGTGATCACGCGGCTGCGCATCGCAGGATCGGTAGGTTTGACGGAATTGAGCTTCATGGCATCAGCCTGGGTCATGCCGCCTTGGGCGAGCTTCTGGTTGAATTTGTCGTTCTGATAGCCCTGCTCCACCTGCTGCCACAAACCGTCCCGCGCCGCCGCATCCAGCTCCGGATCGACCAGCCGCGCGGCCATTTCCGGCGTAATTCCAGTTCGCATCAGGTATTGCGCCCGGGTATCCACACTCTGGCGGGCTCGGGTGGCGCCGATGTCGTCCAGCGTCTGGGCCGCCGCGCGCGACAGGCGCCCGTTGGCGCGTCTCGGCGCCGGGTTGCCGTTCAACCCCGCGGTTGCCTCGGCCGGGGGCTCCACGCCGCCCGTGGGCGCCGACGTCGGGGGAACGTCGGGCGGCGCGGCAGGGGCGGCCGCTTCCGGGGTGGCGTTCAGGCCGGCCGTCAGTTCCGGCGGCGGTTCCACCGCGGTGGAGGGCTTGGTCGGCGGGGCGGCTGCCGCTGCTGGCTGGTTCAGCTCGTCGACGATGCTCTGGCGCCAGTCGGGACGGGGGGCGGATCCGCTGACTTCCGCCGGCTCGATGAGACTCGGAACGGGTCTCGCGGGTTTCGGGGCCGGGGCCGGCGCGTTGCGTTTCGCGATGGCCTTTTTCATGCCTTCGTAGGCATCTGTAACTACGGGAATCGCCCCGAGCGCCGCCGCCGTGGCGGTCGCCTCGGGCCCGAGTCCGAGTTGGTGCGCCACGCCGATCGCGGTCGTGGTGGCCAGGCTGCGTGGCTTGGCTAGCGACTTCGCGCCCGCGGTAACGGCGCCCCTGGCGCCTGCGGCCACGTCGCCGGCCAGGTCAGTAGCCGCGTTTGTGACTGCGCCGGCGGCGCTGCGCGCTGACGCCAGGTCCGGCGGCATCACCGCCGCGGAAGCCGTGGTCGCCGCATCGGCTATTGGATTCTCCGAGAGGAACCCTCCGGACGGCGGGTTGCCGTGCTTGGCCCAGCCGACCAGATTCGCGGGCAGGTGCAGGACGTCATCGAGACTAGGAAGTCCGAGAGCAATCCGCGCGGCGTGCAGGTACTCGCCGACAGAGCCGACCTCTCCCATGTTCGATTTGAAGGTGGCCCAGCCGGGTTTGGTGTTTGGTGGTTGGTTCTCCGCGTGGATCTGATCGAAGACGTCGCCGCCACCGGACTGGTCCGCATGGATCTGATCGAAAATGTCCGCCACGTTATTGGAGCTTCCAGCCGTTCTGTTGCGCGAGTTGCCGCGCTTTGGTCGGATCGCCGCCGGCCGCGTTATAGAATTGCTTCGCCGTGGCTTTGTCGATCACCTTGCCGGCGCCGGCGGGGAGTGCTGCAGCGGCCGGCTTCATCGTGGCTGGATCAAATCCGCGCTTGGTCAATGTGGATTTCGATTCGGGCGACAGGATGGAAAAGGTCTTGTCTTCCGGGAAGGCCTGCGAGTAGTTGTACTCGAGGCCGCGGAGCTTCGAGCCCGCGATCCGCATGGTGTCTTTCAATGCGGTTTGTAACTGCTTGGGCGAGCTGGCGGAGCCGATATTCTTCTCGACCGATTCGACCTCCGCATTGGTGGCGACGCCTTTGAGTACCTTCGCGGTCTCGCCGGCGACGGCCGTTTTGAAGGTGTCGAAGTTGGTTACCGCGTCGTCGCCGAACGTCGTCCGCACCTTGTTGTAGAGGGAATTGGCCGGCGTGAAGCTGCCGTTGTTCATCGCCGCCGCGGCGTCGAGCGCGTCGTCGACGTGCCCGATCATCGTATTCAACTGAATGCCCTGCTGGCCTTGCGCTCCGGTGGTATAAGCGATGCGAGTCTTCTGGCGGTTCTGATAATTGGTCGAGTCGTAACTGGGATTGACCTTCAACACCTCCGCCATGAAGGCCTGGCCGGCCGGCGTCGTCAGCGAGCGCGGCGAAGGCGGCGCGGTGCGATATTCGGCCACGGCCTGCGCGATTGGACTGCTCGGCATGCTCTCGATGGCATCCATCTGGCCGAGCGCGGAGGCTTTGCCGACCTGGCGCGCCTTCGACACTTCGGCCGGGATCAGGTCGGTGGCTTTCTTGACCTCGAGCTTATTGGTGAGCCGCTGTTCCTGCACCTTCCCGACTTGCTGCTGGAAGTCCTGCAGCGCCTGGCTCGCTTCGGTCCAGCTCATACGCCGCATGGCGCCCTCGTAACGCACTTTCGCCGCAGCGGCCATCGGCGCCAGGTCCGGATCGTTGCCGGCCATGGCGTCGATTTCGTTCGATCCGGTTTCCGGATGCGCAACGTAATTCTCAAAGGCCTTGCGCTGCAAAGCAGCGGTCTCGGCTTGCTCGCCGGTCAATTTCGCCTGCGCCGTGGACAGGTTCGTCTCGGCTTCGGTCTTCGGCAGATTCAATGCGGCCTGCTGGTCTTTGAGCACCTGGTCGTGCCCCACCCGCATGCGGTAGTGCGCATCGAGCGCGCCGAGATCGAACTGCTGAGGCAACCCCGCGTTGTATTTGTCGTTCAGCTCCGCCGCGAGCGCCGGATACGCGGCTTGCGCCTGCGCCAGGCCATCCGGATCCACCGGACCATCGGCGCCCTTCGGTTTAGCGACGCTCAGCAGTCCCTCGACGCGCTCCCCGATCGCGGCGTTGCGCGTCTCGTCGAGCTTCAAGTTGTCCTGGAGGGTTTTGACCTGCGTGGCGCGCGCGTTCTCATAACTCTGCAGGTAAGTGAGAGCGCGATCGCCGTGCCCCTTGGCATTCATCTCGCGCACGATCCCGTTCACATCGGGAAGCGCGGCCTGCGGCACCGAGGCGGCCATGGCCGCGTGATAGTTCGGATCCGGGATCGGATTGCCCTGGGCATCGGTGCCCAGCGAAGGAGGCGCCGGAAAAGTGGAGGACGGGGCGCCCACCGGCACCATTTGGGTGTTGTGCTGGATCGCGTCGCGCAGGGCCTGGTCTCCCTGCATTTCGATTTGCGTCTTCTGGTTCGCGAGGCCGATCGCTTGCGCCTGCTGCGCATTGACTCCTGCTTCTGCCTGGAGGTTGCCAGCTTGCGCCTGGCGCAGCGCGCGCGTGTCCATCCACTGCCCGACGTCGAACGGCTCGACATGCGGACCGTTGGCGAGGGCAGCACTGAAAATTGCGTTGGGATTGGTAGCCATTAGTCGTCACCCAAGTTGGCAACGTCGCCGCCGTCGCCCCCCGCACCGCCGCCGCTGTCGCCGGCCCCGCCACCGCCACCGAAGTAGTCGTAGTTGCCGGAATCGGTGCTGCCGGCAGAAGAGGTGCCCGCGCCGGCGGAAGGATCGCCCCAGGTGCTCGGGTCGCCGGCAAGCGAGGTCGGGAACCAGTTGTAGGTGCCGGTGCCATTGGGGTCCGCCCACACATAGCCCGTAGTCGGATCGATCTGACCCGGCTGATACATGCCGCTGCCGCTATTGGTGCTCGGGAGATTGGATGTGTCCGTCGGATCCGGCGGATTGGTCGGGTCGCCGGGATTGCCTGGGTTCGGATTGGTCGGGTCGCCTGGATTGCCTGGGTTCCCCGGATCCGTCCCTGGCCCGGGCCCTGAACTCATGGTCGGAACCTTGAGAGGCGGCGCCGGCGGTGGAGGCGGGGGTGGAGGAGGAGGCGGAGGCGGCGGAGGCGGCGGAGGAGGCGGGGGATTGGAGCCCGGCGCCTTCGGCGCGGCTGGCGCGGCTGGCGCCGCGGCCGCCGGCGGCTTCACGTTCAGCGTCAGTCCCTGGGCCGCCTGCTGGATCGCCTGCAGCACGTTCGGCGGGAGCTTAAACACCTCGAGCGGATCAGTCGGGGTGCCGTTCGACACGGCGTACGGGTTGTACATCGGAGACGGAGACATGGATTTAGCCGACGTTGATGGTGGTACCGGTTCCGGTCGGGGAGCCGGGGCTTTTGCCGAACAGGCTAAGAAGCGATGTCATGATCTGTTGGATCATCGCCTGCTTCGCTTGATTGGCATCGATGGTCGCGCCCGCTTGCGCGCCCGCTCCCGTCACGCCGGCGTTGCCCTGATACTGCGAGCCCTGGACGTCGAAGAGGCCCGAGTTTTCGGCGCCCGTCTGCAGCGCGTTGCCTCCGTACTGGCCGGAGGTCATGAAGTTCGAGGCCTGCGGCGCGCCCAGAGTTTCGGCCGCGACCAGATCCTGCTGGTTGGCGTTCTGGCCGATGCCGGCGGTGCCGGATAGGCGACTGTAGAGATTCTGCTGCGCGGTCTGCTGACGCTGCCAGGCGTTCGAGAATTCGTTCGAGGCGTAATCCTGCTGGAATTGCGACAGCTCTTTGCCGGCGGCGCCGGAGTCTCCGAGACCCTCGGACGCGAGGCGCGCCTGCAGATCGCCTTCGCCCTGACCCAGCCGGAACTGATAGCCAGGATCGTTTTGCAGAACCTGGTTGGCGGTGAGAGTCGAGTTCAGATTCCCGCCCGGCTGCAGGCCACTGGCGAGCTGCGTGGTGGCGTCGACGCCCGCGGCCGCGTACGGCGTCTGCAATCCGGTGGTCGAGCCGTACAGCGACTGCAGGATATCGTTGGCGCTGGCGGTGGCGCTCTGCACGCCGTTCGCGGCGCTGTTGGCCGCGCTAAGCACGCCTGATCCGGCGCCCTGCGCGGCGGTGTTCACTTCGGAGCCGGCGTTCAGCTCGGCGCTGTTGATCAGGTTGCCGGCGGTGTTAAACGCGCCTTGGCTCCCCAGGTAGCTCCAGAGCGCGGATCCAATCGGAATCGCCGAGGAGAGCAGCGACGACAGGCTCGGGGCGCCGCCCGAGCCAAAGATCGAGCCGAGGATGTTGGAGAGCGTCGAATCGGAAGGCGAAGGCGGATCGCCGGACGCGCCGCCGCCCGGGGTGCCCGGATCGCCCTGCTGCGTGGTGATCGGAGTGCCTGCTGTGGCCGTGGTATTCGCGGTTTCCGTGCTGGGGTTCACCCTACCGGCCACGGTCGAGCCGACCGGCTGGGCGACGGGCGGCGGCGCGGCCGCGGCCCCTCCCGGGGCGAGCGTCGACGCGTTGAGCACCGAGCCCTGCGGCGCCGCGGGAACCCCGGGGCTGCCGGGCGCGCTCTGCGTGTACGTACCACCCGGCTGCGCCGGCGCGTTGTAGGGCACCGTGCCGACGCCCGGCTGCTGGATCGACGGATAGACCGGTTGCGTGAGATCGGTCGAAAAGTTCGCCGCCTGCTGCGGGTTCCAGGCCGTGGGGTTCTTGGCGAAGCCCATCAGCGCCTGGTACATCGCGGAGGTGGGAGTGTACTGCTGGGCGAGCGAGTTGAAATTCGGGGTGGCCATGGAGGGAAGGGGAGAGGGCGATCTAGACGTCGCTAAGACCCAATAGCAGAGCCAGCGCCGCGGCGAGTGCCTGCTGCTGCTGTAGGGCGGTTGCGGTTCCGGGCTGCAGCGCCGCGATCAGGGCCGCGGCCTTGGCTTGGATGGGCGGGGGGACGACGACGGGCGGTGGGGGCGGCGGGTCGTTAGCCACCTGGGCGAGGATATTTCCCTGGGCGTCCCGGGTGACCAGATACACGTGACCGTTGATGGTTTCGGTATCGGTCGTCGGCGGCGGCGGGGGAGGCGGCTGAGTCGTCGCAGTCGTCGACGGCGTCATAGCTTTTTGCCCCACCCGATGCGAATGATCAGCGTGCCGGCCACCCATCCACCACCGCTGGTGTTGTTCACGCTGACCTGGACCGAGGACGTGAAGGTCAGATAGAGGCCCAGCGTCATGGCCGCATTGGCGGTGCCGTCGCCATTCACGGCGTGCGCGAAGGGCTGCTTGTCGTAAGTATCCGGCGCCCCCGCATCGGTGAGGGTATAAGTTTGCGTCTGACCGTCGATCGTAACCGCCAGAGTCGTGCCGCCGCCGGTCTGGTAGCCGCCGGAGGTCTGGTAGAAGATCGTCTGCAGGGCGCCGGCCCCGGTGTAGGTCAAGATTGTCGAATTGCCGCTCCCCGAGATGGTGATCGAAGCCACCTGGGGTTCCAAGCCGATTAGGACTCCGCCGCCGACCAATTGTGCCGCCTGTATGGAACTGGCCCCGACTTTGTTCCAGGTAAGATCCGCCGTGCCCGCCACGTTCGTCAAGATCGGGTAAATGGTCGGGCCCGGGGTATAGGATGTGCCGTGCGAGAAAGTGGACGCCCCCGACACCCACCAGACGAACGGGTCGGTGCCGCTATTGCCCGCCGCGATCGGATAAGCGGTTCCGTTCAGGTAGACCGTGCACGCGCTCCAGGCGATCTTGCCGCCGGTGGGGCTGTTGTTGGTGACCGTCATCCCCACGACTTGAATCGCGGAGTTGACCTGTTGCTGGACGACCGTGACTTTCTTGAGCGTGTCGACGAGCCACTTATAAGCAGGGCCCAACAGCGTCTGCATGGGGGCAGGCGGTGGTTGGATGGCCATGGGTTACGCCCCGCTGCCCGGCCGCTCGCCTAGGAAGGCGTCGACCACCGCGATGGGGATGGGTTCCGACGTCGACCACTCAAAACTCCGGTCCTGGGAGCGGCCCAGGTTGCGCCAGATGGACCCGTATCCGTACTGCGCCAGGCCGCCGATGGGCATCTCGATGGGATTGCCCCAGGTGCGCCCGCCGTCCTCACTGATCCGCAGATACGCCAGGGGCTCGGTGCCGGCGCCCTCGACGCCATCGGCTTCGCCGGCGAGCATGTACACGGTGAGCCGCGGGAAGTAGGTCCAGCGGCGCTCGTTGAACACGCTGCAGCTCCGCAGCCGGCGGATGGGCGCGGCGTTGTCGGTGTAGGTGTCGAGCGACTGGGTATAGATATTGCCGTTCTGGCGATCGCCGACTAAGTGCCTCCCGAACGCAAAGGTGTGGTTCCGCCCGAGGTGCGCGTGATAGCCACCATTGACCGGATCCCACCAGGCGCGCTGGTGCCACAGCGTGGTGGCGCAGTCATAGACCCAGGTGGCGTCTCCCGATGGGAACCAGATCACATAGAAGGTGTGGCCACCTTCCTGGTAGGTGTAGGCCTCGGCATCGCTGATGGTCGGGTACTTGGACCAGACGTATTCGAGCGAGTGCGTCGAGATGCGCTGCGCCGCATAGCTATTGTTGCGGTATGCGATTCCGGAGCCGTGCTCGTTGCCGCCCAGCCAGAAGACGCCGGAGTCACAGCGCTGCAGCGTGGCGGCGGCGACACATCCGGTTTCGATGGACGCGCCCTGCATGCGTTCAAACGCGAACGTCGGGTTGCCCGCGTCCCACCAGACCTCGCCGCGCTCCGAACCCATCAACCAGAGCTCGCGCTTATTCATGACCATCGAGATGAGGTTGTCCGGCCAGCTATCTTTCGACGCGAACGCCAGCGCCGCCCAGTCGGTCGCGTCGTTCACGAACGAGAGAAAGAACTGGCGCGTGCCCGGGTTCAGCGCGGCCAGATAGGTATCGAGCAGCTCGAACTCGCCCGCGCCCGGAAAGCCGGAGGCGCCCGGCTGGTTGGAGGAGACGAAGGGGTAATTCGCGGTATTGATCTGGGTGAGCGCGTTGGTCGCGAGCGTGAGTAAGTAGCCGGCGTTATTGGAGGAGACGACGAGCTGCGTTCCGTTGGACCGCATGGTCACGCGGCTGGTCAGGCCGCCGGCTTCGGCGAATGTGCCGAGCGCGTTGGCGACGCCGGCCGAGGTGATCTCATAGAGCGTGTTGCTGGATACCGCGAACACGCGTCCGCTCGACGGCTCTTTCCACAGCCCGCGGGTGGGATAGCCGCCCGGCAGCGTCGCGAAGACGGAGAGCCCGGGCGTGCCGAGCAGCACCATGGGGGCTTTCGCCTCCTGCGTTTCCACGCGCTCCGGAAACAGATTGATGCACTGCTCGGCGGCGACGATTTTGCTGCGGCCGGTATACGCGCCGCCTACGAATCCGAACTGCATCTAGCGCACTTGCCCCGTGGCCCAATCGAAGTCCGCGTTGCGGTCGTCGTTCTGACTCCCGAGGCCGATGTCCTGGCCAGTCCGCGGTGGCGGCATGCCGTTGTCGTTCGCGATATCGGCGCGCGCCCGCGCGGCCATGCGGCGGATCCGCCCGAGGTTCACGTCCGGGGCGGCCAGGTGCTCCATCTCCTCGCACAGCGTGTAGAGGATGGCGCGCGCATAGCCGTCCGGAAACAGATAGTCGGTGGTGAGGTCGGCGAACTGGGTCAGTTTGACGCGGGCGAGGAATTCGAAATCGGGCAGCGGCGCCGCGGGATAGGGGTTGAAGTAAATGGTGCCGAGGCCGGCCGTGGCCGAGCTGCCGCCGGTGCCGGGCGTCGAGACGAAGTTCTGGTCGTAATACGCTTTGACCGGGATGTTGGTCGCGATCAGCGGCACCGCAATACCCAGCCACTCGATCGAATCGAGAAACGTCACCGGCAGGTGCACCGGCGGGTTCAGGGTCGAGAGCACGATGTTGCCGGCCCGGATCCGGTTCGGGCGCAGGATGGCCGCACCGTTGATGTCGGTCGCGAGATCGCCGCCCGGGCCGATGGTGTAACTCTGCTTGGAAGAGGGGAAGGTGACGCGGGTGATCTGCTCGGCCCACACCAGGCGCCGCTTGCGCGTCCAGGATTCCAGGACCTGGTTCAGGTCATCGAGACCGTCCTGGGCTTCGTTGCCGGTGGGCCCGCGGCCTGGATCGATCGCGCCCAGCTTCCGCATCGCGCGCGTTATGAAATAAAGTCCGGTCATGAGGATGGAGTGGCTGCTAAGCTGGCAGGGAGGTGTTCAAATGGCAGGAACGACGAAGCGAACGACCACGAAGGCGAAACAGGCCACCGCGCGGAAACCGAAGCAGAAGGCGAAGTGAATCCGGATCAGCCATGGCCGGGGTTCCGCATGGAAGGCGATGGCATCCTGTACAACCGGATACGCTGCCTGAACTGCAACCGGGTGTCGTACAACCCGAACGACATCCGCGAGCGGTACTGCGGCTATTGCTATGTGTTCCACGAGGAGCGCCAGCAGCAGGAGCAGTTCGCGCGAGTCGTGGCCATGCTGGGCAAGTTAGTCACGTTCGCGCACCAGCCGCCCGGTGTCGCGCCGGCGCGCGTGCTGAGCTGCGACCGCTACGGCATGGTCGAACTGGAGGGCTGGCCCGGGCGCTACGCGGCGTATCTGCTGATGGCGAGTGAGTGCGTGGAGACCGAGTAAGGCAGGGCCCGCCCGGAGAAGGGTGGGCGGGCCCTGAGCGCGCCGCAAATGGGGGTAGCGTGCGAGGACGCACGTGGTGGGTTGGGCGCGCGAGCTGGATTATGCGTCGGCCGGCTTGTCTTTGGCCGGCTTCCGCTTACTGATCAGGTCGGCGATCATCGCCTCGAGCTGCGTCACCCGGTCTTCGAGTTCGCTGATGCGCTGGTCGTCTTCCTGGCTGAGCCCAGCCGCGGCGGCGGGCTCTTTCTTGTCGGCCGGCGCTTCGTGGCCGGGGAAATCCCAACCATCGCCCAACGAGGCGTGCTCGTCGGCCGAGTTCACGAGCTTCTTGCCGTGCTTCTCGTGCTTCACGATGGCGGGGTATTGGTTGGCCTCGGGCCGGTACACCGGCGCGGGCTTGTCTTCGTCTTCAAAGGCTCTGCGGAATTGCTGGGTTTCGTGTGCCAAAACGTTGCTCCTGTGGGAAATTGGGGCCGGCGTGCCGAGGGGCAGAGGCCGGCCTGGTTGGTTGCTGATGGAGGATCCTTAGTAAACCGTCATCAGCGGACCTTTACCCGCAGTGAAGGTGGTGGTCGGGGTGATGGTGGTAGCGGTTCCGAAGGTGACGGCAGTTTTCGAGCTGGCGCCGTATTTCAAAGGCGTGGAACCCGCAGGATACATTTCAAACGAAGACGCAGTCGTCCCGTTGCCGGCTACTCCGACATAGTAAGTCTGCGGTCCGAGGACCTGGGCCGTGGCGGTGAAGGCAATGCACTGGTACTGCGAGGCGCCTGCGCTGGCGGTGCCAGCGAGCGCGGTGTTGGCGACCAGCGCGCCGGTCTGGTCCCACAGGTAAAGGATCACGGAGTCGGTGCCGGCGCCGCTTCCGTTGTAGACGCACGCCCCCGTGACGGTGGCATTGACCGGAATGAAGATCTGGTCAAACCAGACCGTGGTGGCGACGTCGGTAACGGCGGTGAGCGAAATGCCAGGCGCCGGGTAGGGCGTCTGGAACCCGCCGAACGGCTGGGCATAATTGACCTGCGGATCGGCCTGGCCGGGCAGGTTGGCGGAATTGAGGACCCAGCGCCCGTTGATGCAATCTTCTACCGTGCCGGTGGACAGGTTGATGCGCGGGGTGTACAGGTCCGCGCCGGTGCCGGCGGTGCAGGCGGTTCCAGGGGGAAGGTCAAAGCCGGCGAACTTATCGGGCGTGCCGAGATACACGACGGCGCCCGAGGCGTGGGGGAGCGAGGAAGTCCCATCGGTGCCGCGCAGCACGTTCACCGCGCAGGTCGTGGTGTTGATCGCCTGCACGTCGAAGGCTTCCCTGTCGATGAGCAGCTTCACCGGCGCCGAGACGCGGTTGAAGGCGGCCATGTCGGTCTGGTTGCAGGCAGCCAGAAAGACGATGGCGTTGAGCGAATTGGCGGTGCCGCCGACCAGGCCCACCACCGAGGTGGAAGGATCGGCGGTCGAGATGGCCTGGGACAGAGTGGTCGAGCCGAGCTTGGTTTGCGCGCCGGCGAGGGCGGCGAGGACGACGAGCGCGAGAGTAATACGCTTGAGGGTATTCATGGGTGAGTGTGTTTCTCCTGAGTGAAGAAGGGCCGAGCGGAAGCCAGGCCCGTCATCGCTGTTACGCCAGCGACAGAATGCGCACCGAGCAGTTGTCGGGGTACAAGTTCCCCAGACCGATGACGGTCTCGATGCGATGCGTCATCATGCCCTTATTCGGATCCCACGCCTTGACGATGCGGATGGCGAGACCGGTGACCGGGTCGCGCTTCTGCGTGGAGTACTCGACCGCCTTGGGCGTCTGCATCTTCACGCCCACGAGCGCGAAGGCGTCTTTGTTGAGCTGCAGCCCGTTGATGCCGGCCTTGGCGTTGGGGGAGCTGGTGCCGGGGAACAGCGTAATGGTGGCGCTGTTCAGCGGGAGCGAGTCGACGTTCTGATACGGGTCGCCAGGCCCGACGATCGGGGGAGAGATCGAGAGCACGTCGGCGCCGCCGCCTACGGCCGTGAAGCCCTGCGTGACCACGAAGTACTTCTGTTCCCCGGTCGAGCGACGCGTGACCGGGTTCACCGCGAACACTTTGTTATTCGCCGTGATCGCGAAGACGTCGCCCTGGTTCACCGTGTCGGCGGCGCTGAGGTTGACCGTGAGCGAGGAACCGCTCTGGTTGGCGCCATTGACGGTGGGCGAGGTCCAGGAGCCGGCGGTGTGGCTATAGAGCTGATTGCTCTCGTACCAGTCAAAGCCGCGGGCCTTACCGAGCGAACCTTCGCGATAGAACTTGCTGATGTCCGTGGCCGGGTTGAAGTTGGTGACCACGTTCTCGCCGAGCGTCTCCATCATTTGCGGGCTCAGGATGAAGCCGCGCTCGCCAGGCGTGCACGAGTTGACGTTCAGCAGCGTGCGCCCGTGGTTGATGGTCTGCATGGCGGTGGGCGTGGTGCCCAGAACGCCGGCGATCATGTTGGTGTTCTGGTAAGCCCACAGCGCGCAGCGAGCATCGATCTCGGCCGCGATCTGCTTGATGGCCGGAGCGACGTACTGGTCGTAAACCTGTTCCTTCGAACGCTCCAGTTTCAGGGCGCCTTCGATGTCGTCCCACTGGAAGTGCACGCCGAACGGCTGGCCGATGGTGACCGTGGTGTACTTGCGTTTCACGGGCTGCGGCTGGTACTGCAGGCCGTTGGTGATCAGCCAGCGCTGCGGATATTTCACCCGCACGGTGTCGCCGACTGCGTACTCCTCTTCGAATTCGTTGTTGTGATCGGTGTTGAAGAACTGAGCGATTTGCGATCGGTTGATCAGGTCGGCGAGGGACTTCATGCCGATCCAGTCAACGACCTGGAAAATGTTAGCCAAGGGGTCTCCTGGGGATGCGGAGCGCCCCGATCAGAGTCGGGCGCTAGCGCGGGTTGCCGATCGTCTTCCGCGTGTCCAGCTCGTAGAACTTGCGGAAGTCGTCGTTTCGCACGGCCGCCTCTTCCTCGTTCGCCGGCGCGGAGTTGCGCCCCGCGATGTCGACGACAGGAGCAGGCGTTTGCGATGGTTTACGGGGAGTAGAAGCAGCAGCAGGGCGCGCACTGGCGGCGCCGGCTTTGGGAGGATTCGCGAGCGAGTTTTCGAGCGTCACCAGAACCCGCGCGGTAGTGAGTGGATCGGCCTGCGCGAGCTGCGCGGCGACCTGCGGATTCTTTTGCAAGGTGTATAGGATTTTGGGGCCCATCTCGGACGTGAAGAGGAACGCCTTGGTGGTCTGGTTGACGTTGACGCCGCCCTGCTGGAACGCGACGGTTTTGAAATCCGGCATGTCCGGATCCTTCTCCGCCTGCAGACAGCGATCCGCCCACTGGGCCTTGAGCTGCTGCTCGGCTTGCGCGGCGGTCTCGGCCTGTTTGTGCTCGCCGATGGTTTTGGTCGCCTGGCGGGCGCCTTCGCGAATCAGCCAAGAATCCTTGGCCGCTTCGTATTCGTTCCAGTCCTTCCACTGGCTGCCATCGGGCTTGTGCGCCCGGACCGGTTTGGGGTCCTCGGCGACGGGGGCCGCCGCGGCCGGCTTATCGGCGGGCTTCGGCTGCTCAGTGACCGGCTGCGCGGTGGGCGATGCTGCGGTCCGCGTTACGCTGCTTTCGGCCGGTGGCTGCGCGGCACGGAGCCGCTCGTTTTCCGCCAGTAACTCTCGAATCCGTTTTTGGGCGGGGGTCTCTTGCTTCGCGCCCTTCGCTGGCCGCTGGGGCGGCTGCTGCTTCTGTTGATCCGGTTGCGAGGCCGGGGCAGGTTTGACGCCAGAGGCGTCGGCGACTTCAGTCTCCTCATCCGAGGTGCGCGTAGTCTCGGCGGGTGACGCGCCGGCGAGAGGGATCTCGCCTTTGAGGAGCCAATTCTCGCGCTCGCTCGAAGTCATCTGTTCGGGTGACTTGTATTCGGGCGCGGCTTCACTGACAGCGGACGAGTCTGTCTGTACGTCCAGTTGTTCGAGTTCCATGATGGTGGAGTTGCCCGTAACGCTGGGCTGCGAGGTACTGCCGTTGTGCCCGCTAACGCGGGGCGTGCGAGGGTGCTGCTAAACTGTTCCGCGATGCGGAAATGGCGGACGATCCGGCGGGGCCGACATCCGTGGTGGCTCTTTCATCGGCACACATGGCAAGCCCCGGAGCCGCAACGATTCGGCTTTCAGTACGGGGTCATGTTTGAGCTGATCGGCGAAAGCTGTCCGTGCGGCGCCTTGCGCGCGCTGAGGGACCTGGCTCATTTGCTCTGAGGTGTACTGCTACACTTGGGCGGGGCCGGCACCGCGCTATGCATACGCGGGCGGATGTCCGAGAGGGCGTGTCAGGCGGGTGACGTCGCGGGCCGTGAACCGAGGGCAGATCAAAGCCCGAGTCGGAACGCGGGGAACAATCCTGTCTCTAGCGTTTGAAAGGCGCCGCGGCCGGCCTGCTACGGAAGGGTCAGTTCTTCGATGTCGCTCACCTGGCACGCGGCGATGTGCAGCGCGAGCAGCTCGTGCGCCACGGCGAGAATATCTGTTTCATGGCACTGCGAATAGTCAGCAGGCAGCGCCTGGCTCGGCGCGCCATTGATGGAGTATTCGCACTGCCATTCGACCGGATTGAAGGCGACGAGGATCTTGTCGCCGGTGTCGGGATTGGTCGCTTTCGCCCAGCCGGTCATCATTGCTGCGAACCTCCGACAGGCGCCGGCTGGGGCGCGGCGGCCTGCTGCTCTAGCGAGTGCTGGTGCTGGAGCTGCAGCATGTCGCGATCGCGCGCCGCTTCCGCGTCCAGCATCAAGCCTTCGTGCTGCTTGTCCCACGCCGCCATGGCCGCGGTGAGCATCCGCTCGGTCTGCGCTTCCTCGCCGGCATAACCGGCCTTGATCAACGCGGCCGAGATGACACCCATGGTCGACATGCGCTGCTTCTGCAGTTGCGTCTGCTGATCCATGTTGGCCTTCGCCATGACGCCCTGCATCTTGACCACTTCGTGCTGGCGCTCCTGCATGAGCTGCTGGACCGCGCCTTGCAGTTGCTGGATCTGTTGCGCCACCGCCGGCGGCAGGCCGTTGGGGTCGGGCGCGAAGCGCTTGGCCATCTCGTCGCCCAAGGGGCCCAAGTTCCGCAGCTTCACGATCAGGTCCATAACCTTGCCCGCGAACTCCGGGATCTTCATGAGGCTTTCGGCAAAGTCGGCCGCGGCCATCGCCTGGTTGACGGCGCTGGGCCCGGTCGAAATATCCACGTCGTGATCGCCCTGGTCGGTGTGGAAGCCCACCGGATTCCCGGTCAGATCCAGTTGATTGATGGTCTCCTGCGACTGTTCGCCGGCCATCGTGCGCATCCCGACCGTGCGCGTGCCGTCATAGACAGGACCGAGTAACTCGTTCAGTTGCCGGCCGCCGTTCTCGAGGGCGATGTCGAGGTTGTCGACGAAGTGGAAATTCCCGGTGGCTTCCTGCGCATCGAGCGTATTCAGAGCCACGCCCGATTTGGCGTCGCTATCCTGCGTGCCGTTCAGCAGCCCCGTGATGTTCATGGCGCTCTGAATCGCGCGGCGGCAGGCCTCTGCCGAGATTTCGAGCGCCTGGATCCCAGAGGCATCGAACAGAATGCGCTGGGGCTGCGGCAGATTCGGGGACGCGGCGCCCGGCGCGCTCTCGGCCGCGGCTTCGGACTGGTCGGTCGTCAGGTTGAACTCGACGTACGCGGTCGGGATTTTGTGGATGTTCTTCCAGTCGGTCGAGGTGTCGAACTGACCGACGAAGCCCTGGAACATCGCTTTCGGGCTTTGCTGCGCAATTTCCATTTGACACGTGCGGATGTAGCAGTACGCCATGTAAGGCGAGCGCGCCAGGCGCACGAGCGACAGCAGCTTGCGCTGCGCGCCGCCGCCATCGTCCACCCAGATCTCCCGGCCGAGCACCGCAATGATCGGGATGTTACTTCCCGGCCAGATGTGCTCATCCAGGATCTCGATGCCGTTGGTGAGGTACTGCGTGACCTGGTGCTTCTCGGTATCGCGCTTGCGCTGGAACAGCAGCGAGTCCTGGCCGTCGCCTAAGTCGATGTAGTTGCCGCCGACCTTGACGTTGCGTTTGCCGTATCGCTTCTGGAAGGTAGAGAGGACTTCCGATTGCCCGTTCTCGAACAGAAACAGCGTGTCGCGATCGGTGTGCCGTTTCCAGTAACTGGCCACCATGACGCGGTCGGTCTTCACCCACGCCGGCGCGATGCGGGTAAATTCGGTGTTGAAGAACTGGTACTGCGCGTCCTTGTACTTCGACCGGTATGCCTTTTTGGGCATCGTGTCGAACTCGAACGCATAGGTCATGTCCGAGCAGTCGGCTTCCTTGGTGTCCCAGTCGATGTAGATGGTC
>Ga0307477_10001476_pt1 | contig 19704 bp, 20 predicted proteins | sample atmos_gasesECM2C_FD_203316 | JGI IMG/M metagenome (GOLD analysis project Ga0307477, IMG submission 203316) | Hardwood forest soil microbial communities from Morgan-Monroe State Forest, Indiana, United States - atmos_gasesECM2C_515 | ecosystem: Environmental > Terrestrial > Soil > Temperate...
TTTAGAGAAGTTCCTCCCGGCGAGTACACTCTGTTCGCGACTTCTCGGAATTTCAAACCTTATAAACTAACAGGCATTAACCTGAGCGTTGGCAAACTGCCCACGTTCGAAATTGTCTTGGAGGTGGGGGAGCTTACCCAGACGGTCGAAGTCGTTTCCGAGCCCTTGCTAGTGGACGTGACCACAAGCAAGGTGGCTTTAGCCATTCCCGAGGAAGTTATCGAAAACATCCCGAAAGGGCGGTCCTATCAGTCGCTGATTCCGTTCGCCCCGGGCGCCCGCCAGGAGCCTTTGCAGAGTTCGCGCGTAGACCGTGGCCGCGCAAATGGTTTCCAGATCGACGGTGCGAGCGATTCAGAGAACACCTATCTCGTGGAAGGGCTGGACACCAGCAACATTCAGAATGGCGGCGTGAAACAAGACGTGGTTTTCGAATTCGTAAAGGAACTTCAAATAAAGACTAGCGGGTTCGAAGCGGAATATGGCGGCGCCATGGGCGGCGTAGTGAACGTCGTTCAAAAACGTGGCGGAAACGACTGGCACGGCGGTCTGGTTACCTATTACCGGTCTAACGTGTTCGATGCAAACGATCAGTGCGCGACCACACCCCAGCCATCGATTTCAGAAGTGATTCTTCCTCCCCAGCAGCAAATTCAGTGCGGTCAAAGAGCGAACCCCGCCACGGCAACAGATCCGACAATCAGGCTGGATCAAACCGCTCAATACTACTTGCAGAAACAAGATCAATACAGAATCCTGGAAACCGGATATGACATCGGTGGGCCGCTGCTGAAAGACAGGCTCTGGCTCTTCTCGAGCTACATCCCGACCATCGAGCGGCAAACGCGAACGGTGAATTTTGCCGGCGCCGTCAATCCTGGCCCTCGCAGCTTCACGCGGAGCTACACCGCGCACAACATGCTGAACCGCCTGGACTACCAAATGTTCAGCAGGCTCCGCCTTTTCGGGAGTTGGCAGTACGGCTACTCGCGGATTGCCGGAATCCTTCCGCCGATTCCGGACTCGACGATCGGCCAGTTGAATACAGTCGCGACATCGGATCCATCTCAGTTTCGGCCCGATAACGGTTCCGTGAACCCGAGCAACATCTTCAATTTTGGAGGGGACTGGACGCCCAACTCGCGCACGGTGATCACCGCTCGCTACGGATACTTCTATTACAGCACTTCGGACCGTGGAAAAACCGTTGGAGTCCGCGACTTTTTTCAAAGGGACCTGGCGGTCGGAACTACGCTCGGTATCAACGGTTCGCCTCTTATTCCCACTGCTTCATCGCCGGAAGCGCAATTCGCCCACGGAAACCTTTTCGCGAATATCCCCAACAACTTGCAGAATCTGTTCGATGTGTACTCAAGGAAGGGGTTCTCGACGGACCTGTCCTATTATCTGAACAAATGGGGGACGCACAACTTCAAGATCGGATACGGCTTCAATAACCTGTCTAATGATGTCGTCAATGGCTACAACACTGCCCAAGTTCTCCTGTTCTGGGGAGAGGCCTATGTTCCCAAGACAACCACTGGAACGTCAAACTGCAATGCGATCATCTCGACTAACGGGACGACCTTTGGTACTCCGGCGCAGGCGGCCAGTGCGGGTTGCCGGGGCAATGCGGGTTATTTCCTGATCCAGGACGGCATCATCACCGCTGGAAAAGCCTCCAGCTACAACCACGGGATTTATGTCCAAGATAGCTGGACCGTGGGCGGCGGTTTAACGCTCAACCTGGGCGTGCGGTTCGACAAGGAGTTCGTGCCTCCGTATAACGACGTGGCTCCGTCCGTCAGGTTTAACTTTGACCAGAAGATCGCACCACGTATTGGCGGTTCGTACGATCTCTTCCGGAATGGAAAAGTGAAGGTCTTTGCCAGCTACGGCAAGTTTTTTGACATCATGAAGTATTCGTTGCCTCGCGGCTCGTTCGGTGGCGAATACTGGCATGATTGCGCCTACGCGATTGACAGTCCGGACTTCACCACAGTCACACCGACGAACCCAGGCGGCCATTCCTGCAGCGGCGGTCCCACAACTCCTGCACCAGGAGTGTCGGCGACGAACGTTCGGTTCATCGAAAACCAGAACTGGAGAGCCTCCGCGGGCAGCCTGACGGATCCCGGCGTGGATCCCAACATTAAGCCCATGTCACAACACGAATTCGTCGTGGGCTCCGATTGGGCCATTTCGCCAAGGGTAGGTCTCGAACTCCGGTACGTCCGAAAGCGGCTGGACCAGGCCATCGAGGATATTTCCCTCACGGATTCGACGTACTACATTGGAAATCCCGGTCCCAACGTATTCGCGGATTTGCTTCACAGGTCCTCCATCGACCAAGGAGTACCACTGCTGGCACAGTGTTCCTCGTGCCCGGCACAGCCCTCAGCCTCACGGCGATATGATGGTTTCGAAACGCGGTTGAGCTACCGAGGGAGAAACCTCTTCGGTCAATTGTCGTATACACGAAGTAGCCTGACCGGGAACTACTCTGGACTGACTGACACAGATGTGACAGATGCCAATGGCGGCCGGCACAGCCCGAACAATCATCGCGCGTACGATATCCCGGCGATGCAGTTCACATCCAGGGGCACATTGAATGACGGCCCGCTGGGAACGGATCGTCCGAATGTCCTCACTATGGTTGGATACTACCGCTTGAAGTGGTTGGGGATGGAAACGTCATTTGGCGTGAACCAAATCTTTGCTTCGGGCACACCGATGTCCACGTGCATTCCCGTCGTTTCCACTACCTCCAGCTGCCAATACTTCGAGCAGCGCGGTACGTTCGCACAGATGCACCGTGACCCAGCTAATGGAAATCTAGTGGTCGACGGTGTCATTCGTGATGCACGTACTCCGATGTATTCGAGCACTGACCTGAACTTTGGCCACCAGTTCCGAGTGAGCAAGAATAATGAGGCAATGAGACTCGGATTCGAGATGAACATCGCGAACCTGTTCAACCAGGCGTCCGTTCTCGCGGTCAATCCCATTCCTTTTCAGGGAACGAATACGACGGTAACTCCAATAACATCCAGCGGCGCCATCGACTGGAATAGCCTGCTAACGGGCTGGGATCCCATTGCCGGCGCCAATGCCCAGGCGTTGATTTTCAACGAGCGCTATGGGCTCCCATACCTGTTTCAGGGCCGGCGCAATATGCGGATGGCCATACGGTTCACCTTCTAGTTGGACATTCGTCCTAACCGAACCTTTTCCCATATTCTAAGTTCGTCGAAGTTCGGCGCGCACTCGACAAGCTTCCTGCACCCGCGCATGGCGCTCGTGCAGCGCTATGGCGCGTTCATGGGCATTGCCCCGCTCGGCGAACGCCACCAATCGTGGGCGTTCTGGGTGAACGCGGCACTGCGAGCCCGCCCGCGTCGGACGGTCGGAGGCGCCACATGATTCATTTCGACGAGATGGCATGCTTGCTGTGTCTCGAAGGGCAGCTCGAACCGGCGCACGCGCGGGAAATGGCAGTGCACATCAGGGATTGCGCTGCGTGCCGGAATCTGCTTCACGCGCTCAAGCGAGAATCGCACGCGCTGGCCGAAGCTCTGACCGAGGACAATGAGTCCATGCCAGCTCGGCTGCTGAGCGCGCGCGGTTGGGGCGTGGCGCAGCTATCTAGGGGCGCCGTCTCTGGGCACGGATATTCTCGAAGGCTTAGTAAATGACCGAGCACGTGTTTCCCTTCCTCAACTACTGGTGGTTCTACGCGGCCTTCACCGGCCTAGTCGTCGCGCTCCTGGCGCTCGTATTTTCTGCTAACCCGTGCCCTTGCGAGCTTTCACCTGTCGCGTTTTGGCCTAGCGCTCATTCTGATTTTTGTCGGACTCGAGATGTCCTGGCTCAACGCAGGCGCATTTCTCATCCACGATATCCCTTCGTTTGATCGTTGGAACGCTGGCGGCGTCCATCGGTCTGTCACTCGTCTTTCCCGCTTCGCGCGCGCCGAAACACCAGCTGATTAGCCGATCGCTAGGGGGAGCCCGCAGAGTAAAGGTGTCGCGTTTCAACGCGGCTACGCGTGAGGTGTTCGAGTCGTCTCGCGCTGGAGGCAGTGTACCTCCGCCGCAAGGCCACGTAGAGCCTCTTGTGCCCGAGGCGCCGGCCCCGGAGTTTCCTACGCCCAATACACCCGCCCCCGTCGTAAGGGCGCAGAGACAAACGCCCTCCTGTCTCGACCAACTGGACGGCGGCCTGGGCGTTCGTAAAAAACGCCGGATAGTCCTTCCCTGACGAAACCGCATTCAGTTAAAAACTCCCAAACGCAGGCGCCCTTGCATTTGCACCTTGCGTAGATTCCATCGACTGCACCGCCATTGCAAAGCACGGGTTCCCTTTCACCTACCGCCCTCGACGATACAGAATCGGTCGTGACGAGCCTCGAGCTAGGGACTGCGTGAAATGGCACCTCGATGGGGAAGCCGCGTTGCGACTGGCGGTGCGGAAAGGGCCGTGGCAACGAGGGTGGTGGTCCGATATCGGGCCGCACTTGCAGGTGCACATACAAATGCCGCTCTGAATGTAACCGGCAGAGTACGTTCTGGCAGTGAGGCTTTTCCTTCGGGGCTCCCTTTGACTTCGCGACGGTTATTCCATGTCTGACAGTCGATGGAAGTCATCAATCACGCGGCGAGTCCCGCCGCCTCAGGTTGGTAGGCGATCTTTTCGACGTGGAGCGCGCGGATTCCTCCCGGCGCCGCCACACGGATCACATCACCTTCCCTCACTCCGAGTAGGGCCGTGCCAATGGGTGCCAGAACTGAAATCTTGCCTTTTGAGATATCAATGTTCCATGGAAAGACCAGTGTGTATGTGACTCGCTTGTTGCTAGCTAAATCCCGAATACAAACCTCCGAGTTCATCGTGACAACATCTGGCGGAACTTGTTCTGGAGTCACGACGACCGCGTGTGCGATCTCGTCCATGAGTCTTTCTAAAGGTCGTTGATCTTTGTCACGTAGCCTCCAATGGGAAGCGTGCAACATCTTGAGTTTTTCCATGTCTAGTGCGTTCACGATAATCATTTGTTTACTCTCCAGTTTTTCTTCTCTTGGGAGATATCAGAGCCTCAGAAAATTGGGTACCGAATGGATTCCCGGCTGCATCGCGCGCTGCGCCGGCGCTCTATCCTGCGTCGCAACGCTCTCTTGAATCGTTCTATAGCTCGGCTGACGGCTGTGTAGAGATCTGCGCTCGTCTCTATTACGACGAGCTCTCCGGACGGTACTAATTTTGCAGCCAGAAAACAGAGCTTTGCCGCGTTACCCGTGGCACTATCTTGTTCGGCTAGACGAAGTTTCAATGTTCGGACATGCCCTGCATGCCGGCCCAGCTGGAATTGCAAGCGCCTTTGCACGTAACCCCGCAAAGCATTAACCAAATCGACTCGATTCGCATGAAGTTCAAAATCCATCTTGATCCTCCCCGGTCAGATTTTCGCTAGCTCCAACTCTGACCGCGCGTTGCGCACCAGCCTCCACTGCATCTAGTGCTCAATTGCGCCAATATTTGCGCAATCCTCGTTTCGGGGAGCCATCGTCCCCAGCCTCATTTTTTCGATGTGCTGCCAAAGTAATTTTGGAGAATCCAAGTCATTTCTGCGCTCGGAACCGGCTTTTCCAAATAGTCTATCGCACCCAGAGCAAGTGCTTGTTGACAACAAAGCAGCTCTCTAGAACGCGCCATCACGACGAAGGGCGTGCGCAGGTTGTAACGAACCAAGTGTCTGAGGACTCGAAGCCCTTCGAAAGCTGCGGAGCCTTGATCAACTAGAGCGAAGTCGAAATCTTCTCTCTCAATACAGCGCATCGCTGCTTCCACAGACAGGCACTTATGGACCTCGAAGCCATGGGCCTCGAAAGGTTCGGCATGCCAATTCAGGTCCCCGTAATCTTGATCGTAAATCAGGACCTTGCGAGCGCCGCACAGTGTCTCGCCGTCACTGACAGATTGTGATGTTCCTTGCCGCATCTTTGACCTCTCCGGCCGAGACTTCCAGGTCACCGCGAGCCATACGAACTCTGAACCCTGATTCAGAATTGCCCGGGTTGTTCGTAAAGCGATTCTGCCAACTCCCGCTCTTAGCAGAGAGCCACTGAACAGCACGCTCTAGGGCGGGAAATCGGGCTCGACACTCCTCACGTAATTGCCTCAGCCATGTGCACCGACAACCAAGTATGAGCGCGCCGACAAAGATTAGAAAAGCACCCGGCACGATCGGCAAAAGCAGCCCGGCTGCGCCTGCCAGCATAAAAATCCCTCCAAGGATGACTACGCCGCTACGCCGAAGTGGTTTCTGCTCCTTCCCGCTCCCAGTTTCCTGCACAGGAGACCTCCTGTTCTTCATTGCTCCTGATTCGACTTGTCAGTTCCGTTTCAGCTATCAGTGGGCAGCATAGAGGGGGAAGTGGCGCGTGACCATCCCGACGGGAGGGTATTTAGAGGCTCAAATCTAGCTAGCTTGGTGTACGGAACGGCAGCGACCGCGTGGTCGACTACCGACCGTCAGCTTGATGGACATGCGACAGCCAATATTCACAGACCGTTTGCTCGTTCAGTATGTTCAAGAACGCTCGGAACTCGTGCGGAGCCGTCGCGCGATCGCTGGGGCGACAAGGGAAGCTATTGCCGACCCAGCGAGAAGCGCAGTCACTGTTACGAGCGACAACCAGACTGGAATCTCGTAGATCGATGCAATCAACATCTTCGCTCCCACGAATACAAGAACCAGGGCTAGACCGACGCGAAGGTATTTCAGGCGTACAAGGAACCCGGCAAGAAGGGAGTACAGAGCGCGGAGTCCCAATACTGCAAAAGCATTCGATGTAAACACAATGAATGGATCTGATGTGACCGCAAAGATCGCAGGGATCGAATCCACTGCGAATATGATGTCGCTAATTTCTACCAACACGAGCGCAAGAAACAGAGGTGTCGCGAGCAGTCGCCCGTTGCGGCGAAGGAAGAATTGGTCAGTATCGATATTGATTAGTGGAATCGCCTTCTGCAGTGTTTGGAAGAGTGGGTTCGCCCAAGGATTAAGCTCCGGCGTTCTGGTCAGAAGCTTCAATCCAGTGAGCGCAAGGAAGGCTCCGAACAGATATGTGAACCAATGAAAATGCGCTAGCAGTGAGGCGCCGATCGCGATGAAGACCGCGCGAAATACTAGAGCACCGACGACGCCACAGAAGAGCACCCAGTGTTGACGTGTCGGTGGGATTCCGAAATACGAGAAAATCAAGGCGAACACAAACAGGTTATCAACAGCCAAAGCCTTCTCAATGAGATAGCCAGTCAGAAATTCAAAACCACGTTCAGGTCCAAATTGGAAGCAGACCAGTGCGTTGAACAAAAGGGCTAAAGCAATCCATACGACGCTCCAGACCAACGCATCTCGGGCACGCTGCAAGTGCCTTTTGTTGCGCTGGAACATGAAGAGATCGAATGCGAGCAGCCCGAGAACGGCACTGCCGAACAGCGTCCACAAACCCGCTGTCGCGACTGAACTCAACGACCCTCCCGCTTGAGGAATCTCCATTCTCGGATAACGAACGGGCACCCCGAAGTCACGGTCCTCCGCTGCGACGCTGCCTAGAACGTGTACGCTAAGCCATCAATGGAGGAGGAGTCGCCAACGGATGTGTGCCATTGAACGGCAACGCCGGCCATCAGCTTGATAGGTCTTTAGGCGATCGCTTATTGAGCACGGATAGTAATTCCTCTGCCGCCGTTGGCGGGGTAGCCTCGTCATCCAGGAGAATTTCCTTAGCCGTGATATTTCGATTGTAGAGTCTCTTGTTAGCATCACCATCCGGTCGAAGTGTTGAGCCATCGAGGAAAGCGCCCGCGAACAAACCGCGTGACCTCGAGTAACCTAGGACTTCTGCTAGCAACGCCGCATCGGTGGCTGCAATTGCATCGCGCCCTTTTGGTCCCGCCGCAGCGGATATCCCTGCACCCAGCTTCACCTTGCTGGACAGAATGGAGTGGGCACCTCTCGGATTCATCACTAGGAGCACATAGTCCGTGGCCTGTCCTCCGACTTGCAGTCCAAAGCTGCCTCCCTCCAACGCCATCATGGTGGGAGCGCCCCACGGCCCTGCAAATTCGCTCCCGCCACGACAGGTCATTACGCCGCGGCCATAACTCCCTCCAAACCCGAATGCCAGCTTAATGACGGAGGGAAGGACGATGACACACTCCGCCTTATCCAGAAGTTGCTGAGGAATACCGTCCGGGATGTTCAGGATCTCCTTCATTACGATGCCGGCATTCTGCACCCTCTGCTGTTCCTTCTGCTGCCCCGCCAAAGGCACACTCAAGAGCGCCAGCATCAATATTCCTGCCAGGTATTTCATCGTTTCCTCCTTTTATCCGGGCGTTATCGGCTCACGCCACAGAAGTAATCCCCCACTACTTTTGGGCGACACTTTCCGTATTCCGGGGCAGCGACGAGCACAGATTCTCGATGGGTTGATCCGGCGTATACTCAATTTTCTTGGGAACTTCGCATCCTTCTTCGCGCGTGATGAGAAGGCTGGGCTTGCCGACCTCTTCAATTTCCGCCTTGGCTGCGACCGGCGCGAGATCCCGTTTCATTTGTTCGAAGGCCGATGTTTGCGTGATAGCTTCCGGTTTCGGCTCCAGGAACATGATTTCGCGCTCCGACTGCACCATTCTTTGATAGAACGGCGGATGCGTTCGGAACCAGCTGACTCCGTTCACGTAGCCCTTCTTGGTTGCCATTTTGTCGAAAAAGCGCACGAAACCCGTTGGGTCGTAGCCGGCGCTCCAGGCGTATTGGACTCCCAGTTGATCTGCTTCCAGCTCGTAGTCCCTGCTGACTCCCAGCAATTTCAGATCGAGCACCAGCCCCAGACCGTAGAATCCGTATTGGATGGCGTAGTACAGGCCGATGCCGGCGGCTCCACCGGTCAGAACGATGGCAGCGATTTGCGCGGCCTGATAAAAGAGGCTGGCGATCGTGGCGCGCTTCATCAGTTTGTTGCTGTGGCGGGCCGTGACGTGCGCCAGTTCATGCGCAAGCACGCCCGCAAGCTGAGACTCGTCATCGGCCGCTTCCAGCAAACCACGCTCAACAAAGATGTATCCGCCGGGCAGGGCAAAGGCATTGATCTCGCGAGACTGAAGCACCTCGACATGAAGCGGGACTTTGAGATCCGAATGCCGGGCGAGGCGCTCGGCGACGGAGCGCACGTAGTCCTGAATTGCTTTGTCCTCAACCGCCGGCGGCATGAGTCCGACTCGCTTCATCTCTTCGACCGCCTGCGCGCCACGCTTCACATCGTCCTGCTGGTTGGGTTCGATCTGGCGGAAGCCAATGTCCTTCACGTCTCCCCAGCGCCTCGTGTGATAGGAACCATCCGAGATTTCCTGCCGAATCTGCTGAAGCTGGCCGGGCCATAACTTGATTACATCGAGCTTTGCGCTGAGATTGTCATAGGCGGTCGGGATAGCCTGGTTCGCGAGCACTTCGGCTTCGCTCTTCAGCAGATCGAGATTCTGAATATTGCAATGCACTTGCTTACGGTCCGCCTCGGTTAGCGTGCCCGTATTCTTCTTCAGGCCGCTGCGCGCCACGTCAATTTGCTTGCCGTACTGCTTCACGTGATTCTCGAAGCGGTCCACACATATGTCCTTGCCGCTCTTCAGAGCATTCCGCTGAGCCTCGATCTCAGCTGTGCTGAACTCCAGCGTGGGAGCAAGCTCGAAAAGCTCCTGATACGATTTCTGCAGATATTCACGCAGCGGCAGCTTAGGTGCCGAATGTGAGCGCTTCGATTGCGGCGGCGAAGCAGCCTCTCCCACCGGCGGTAATAAGATCAAAACGCAAAGTCCCAGAGCCACAACCCTTCTCCACCTGCTGTTCATTGGATGTTCCTTTCTGCACTCCTCTTGGGAGTGCGCTGTCGCAAAATGTATTTCGGGACCTGACTGCCTTTGGTGCTCACATAAGCGGGCTGCTACCCAGGCGCGATGTAGCCTTCGCGCGCGTAAACGATGGGTTTCTGACGCTTTCCCTCCGCCGTGGTCACGAATAAGGGATTCCCATCCGGCCGGACAATCTGAATCTTTAGCTTGTGATATTTCCCGTCGTGCGCCAGCTTCTCCGGCGAAAACCCAATGCTGTATTGGCTGTGCAGGAAGGTAGCGACGCCCCTGAAGATGTCCGGCATCTCCCCGTCAAAGCGAGGAAACCAGGCGCTCCCTCCGGACAGTTTCGCAAACGTCTGCAGCTGATTCTTGGCTTGAAGATAGTTGAGAGAACTGGCGCCGGAGGATAGAGCCTCAGCCTCCGCCAAAGCGACGGAAAAAATCGGAACGTCGCTCTTTTTGATTCTCGTGAGCGTCTCGTCCAATGTCCCGGCGCTCATGGTGTTGGCGCCCGTTGAAAACAAAAGGATGGCCTTCCTTCCTTTCACACGCCCCAGGCGGTCCAGTGTGTCCGTGAGGGCGTCATACAGATTGGCTTCACGAAAGAGCGGATACGACAGCCCGCTGAGCGTCTGCTGCAGTTCGGCTTTGTTACGAGTAAAATCCAGCTTGACTGTGGGTTTAATGTCGTAAGTGACCAGCGCCACCCAATCCAGCGGATCAAGGTGGTTCAGAAAGCTGGATCCCCAAGAGGCGGCTTTATAAGCGTACCGGTTGTAGGCGATACCGCTGTATTCCATCAGGATCGCGATCGTAATCGGCGCGCTGACCGGTTCGAAGTGCTCGATTTTTTGAAGCTTTCCTTCATCTTGGATCCGAAAATTTTCCTTTTTCAAGCCATCGAGAGCGCGGCCGTCCTGATCCGTAACAAGTACGTCAAGACTCACGAGCGCAGATTCGACGGATATCGCTGAGCCTGAATTTGCGTGTTCGATTTGAGCCAACGCCGGCGCACTAGTCTGAAAGGCACGAGTCTCTATCGTGAGCGCTGCCAGGGCCGCGACAGCTGCTGCTAAACCAAGTACTGTCTTTCGAACCTTCATGACACTCTCCTCGCTTTTTGGGCCTAATGAGTGGGGGAACCCGATGGATTCCTTCTCAGAAGGGCGCGAGACACTGTTATCTTCCCGGCCGTTGAGAATGGTCGATTCCCCCACCGTCCCCGGCAACCACTGCCCGGCATTAGTCACTGGCTAGCTCTAACTCGTTTTGTAACTGTTGGAATTTCTGTTGGGCCTTCTCGTAGTCGAGGAACTTGTCCACGGTCTGCTTCATGTCTGCCGAGCGGGCCGCAATCGTCGTCAGATGGTCGCGGTATTCGGAGACGAACAGACGATTTTGGTTCTCGCGCAGGTGAACGATGGCCGCCTGGGTGCTGGCCGCTACCTGCGCCGCGTGAGAAGTCACGTCCGCAATGGCCTGTTGCTGCCAGGGATGTACGTCGTCGCGCATCCGTTGCAATTCAGCTATGCGATGCCCGACCGCATTAATGTGGTCCTTGACCCTGGTTAGGTAGGCCGCGTGAGTTTGCCAGCTCAATTGGGGGTTCCAGGCGAACGTTCGCAGTGTTTCAGCACTGAGCCTCAGCGGTGCCCCTTCCGCCCGGATTTCGGCCAGCAGCGTGGATGCCCGCCCGGAGGAATACTTAGATACGTACCTCTTGTCTGGTGCTGCTGGAGTGGTGTCGGCAGAAGCAACGACCGACTGGTCGCCGTGAGGTTCGCTGAGGGTGCCCCCGGAGCTTTCCGAAGCTGCGCTCGACGGAACCACTGGCATGGCAGTGTCGTAAACCGGCGCGGGATCGAATGTCTCGTTCACCGGGACGAAGGAATCGGCGACTTCCTCATGTTCCACAACTACGGCTGGGGATAAGGTGCTAGAAGTGGCCTTCCTGCTTGCGCGACGATCTCTCGATATTGCGCTGTTGGTTTCCTGCCGTGCTTCCTGCGAACTCGGCAGGAACGCTTGGTTTGCCTCAAGATCCTGCCCTGGGGAAGCCGCCGCCGAGAGTGGCTGGGATACCTCGGCTTGTTGCGGCGGGCTCGACCATCGCGTCAGGAAAATCGCCAAAAGTGCCATCGTCGCAATCCCGGCGACGCTTCCAAGGGTAATTATCCGTTTCAAGCTAGGTTGCATTTTGATGCCTCCATTCGATTTTTTCTGACCTGCGAGCTGGTAGCCAACGTCCGTACCTCCTTACGGCTGTCCAGCCCGCAAGCCAGTTTTTGTTTCCGCCTTGCCGTCGAGAGAATAGACGGCGAGGCATCGACCGCCTATCCAAACGGGAGGGTATTTCGAGGCCCAGATTTAGTTATCGCTTGCCGAGGAAACGGAGGATATCTATGGAAGTATCAAGGAAAGGGGTGATATTGCTAGCAGGCACAAATTTTTGGTAGATTCGCCTCGCTTTCATTCCGCAGCCTTTATTGTACTGATCCGCTCCTCCGTTGCAGTCGAGGCTTTAAGGGATGCAGTCCGAAGGTCCGGCCCAGCCATCTGGCGTTGAGCATTCCCCAACGAGACAAACCGTTGTGACTCAGAGGTCTGCCAATCTGATCATTTTAGCGTCATGCGTTGCCGTCGCCGGCGTGCTTTTCAAAGCGGATGTGTTTACACCGAGTGGCGTTACCCCCACGATCGGCTACTGCATCGTTCCTCTGTTGGCGGCACAAACTGGGCGCCGCTCGTTCATTGTAGGCATGACAGGGCTATGCACTGTCCTGACGTGGGTGGTGTTTTTTCTTGAATTGCCGGGCGCTCCTGCCTGGATGTCAGCATTCGAACGGTCGATGGTGACTGGCGTGCTTTGGTTTTCGTTCGTGCTCGTCTGCCAGCGAATGAACGCGCTAAGCGCTTTGGCACGCCAAGCGGAAGTGCTGGCCGAACTGAATAGGGAGTTGAGTCGTTCGAATCAAGAACTAGACGCTTTTGCCTCCGTCGCGTCCCACGATATTCGTGGCCCTCTGGCAACGACTGGAATGTTCGCGAGTCTGCTCGCCAGCCGCTTGGTGGGAAAAATCGACCCAGATTGCGGAGAATGGCTTTCATTGATCCAATCAGAGGTGCGCCGAATGCACTCGATTGTTGAGAATCTGCTTAAATACAGCCGATTCGACACAGATCGTTCGGGGATAGAGGAGTGCGAATGCGAAGCGATTCTAGCGAACGTGCTGGATAACCTGAGAGCGGACTTAATTGCGAGCGGCGCTGAGGTAATTCATGATCCGCTGCCTAGGGTCACAAGTGATCCTGTGCAATTGATGGTGCTATTTCAGAACCTAATCGGGAACGCGATCAAGTACCGCAGTGAGGCATGGCCGAAAATCTACCTTTCCGTTGCAGCAGAACAAGAAGGCTGGAAGTTCTCTGTGCAGGACAACGGGATCGGAATTGATCTGGCAGATCGTGAAAGGATTTTTGACCTGTTCCAGCGTGGGCAGGGTAGCCACACGGCGAAGGGGTCGGGAATTGGGTTGGCCACCTGCAAGAAAATTGCGGAGCTGCATGGGGGCCGGATCTGGGTGGAGTCCGCATTGGGAAACGGATCTACCTTTTACTTCACAATAGCAAAGGCAAAGAAAAATGAACGAGCGAAAAGCGTCACAGCTTAGCCCTTGGCTTCAAGTCCGCTCTGATAAGCCGATACCCGCTATTCCAGTTCAGTGGCGAAGAGGCCCAGAAAACTGCCCAGACGAGCGCCGTCGCGACAACACCAGGTATTATCGATATCAAGCGATCTCGCATTGTCGATTCCTCCGATCTTGATTCCGTCTAACGCGGCCAGCTGTTTCTTGTTGCAAATACCTCAGCTCTTTTGTCGGCCCGCCGGAAGGCCCATCTCGCCCGCAAGCGCTCGCATCGCTGCGAAATTATCGTCGCCCAGCATGAAAGTCGTTTCGCCGAGCTTACCTTCGACTTTCTCCGCGCTAGCTACGTTCAGAAATTCTTCCAGGCTAATCGCAGCAGTCATGTGCTCAGCTGGCCTGCCGGTTCCCTCGTAGACACCAGCCCACCTCGGCTCGACGCGCATTCTTTTCCCACCGGCAATCAGAATTAGCTGATGCGAACGCACATGTTCGGCAGCTGAATAAGAGACAAACTTAAATTCAACCTTATCTGGGCGGCAGTGCCTCGTATCTCCGGTGCAAACGTAAAGAACTTGTAAGCGAAGATCCTGTTTTTGCTGGTTGCGCCCAATCGCATTGTCTACTTTCGATAAGTTAGTCGAAACCTGAGTTAAGTCTTCGAATTTGTCATAGCTTACGTTCACCATCGAGCCCGGGGACCGGGCAGCGAGCAGGGTGGGCGAAGGAACAACGAGAACGGCGGCGAGACAGATAATCAGAGTGATTTTCATTGGAGGAACCTCATTCCTTATATGGAGTCAAGCTTCTTCGGAATCTGTTTGAAGTGGTTCTCGTCACTTAGCTCACACTGGGCACAGGCAGGCCTTCCGCCTCCGATTCAAGCGTCTCGAGTTCAACACGCATTGACTCTGTATTCCGAGCCTTCGGGAGACCGACGGTAAGAATCCCGTCTTTCAGGGTTGTGGTGACCTTAGCGGTGTCGACGGTTGACGGCAGATCAAGCGTTCGAAAGATGCGGTCGGCGTACCACTCGCAGCGGATCATTATTTCATTCTTCTCGTCATTCCTGTCCCTCGTGTCGCGCTTGCCTGAAATTGCGAGAAGCCGCGGTTCCACGCTGACTTCGATATCCTTGCTGCTGAAGCCCGGTACCTCCGCCAAGACGATGTATTCGTCATTCGACTCGGTTACGATAAGAGGGACCGAGCGTAGCAGTTCGGACTCGGCGCGAAGCCAGTCTTCCATGTCATACCCCGGAGAGCCGCCACGCCTCTCAAAAATCTCGTACGCCCTTTGAGCGATGAGGTCGAACATGCGCGACGATTGATCGAATATCTCCTCACTCGTTCGACTAATGAGATCAGTTCCCTTCACGCGCTGCATTCCTGTTGTTGTCATGATCCATCTCCTCTTCGAAAGCATTCCGGACCTCCCCAACCCGCCCCCGATGCGGAAGCGATTGTGGGAAGTTCGGAAGAAAGAATAAGAGTATGGGAGGAACGCGCCTATCCCTCCCAGAGGGTATTCGGCACACCGAAATGTCGGTAGAACTGGAAGAGGAAAGCCGAGGAACTATGATTCCTACCCGCTCAAGAAATAATGCCCTTCCGAACAGCGTAAAGCACAAGCTCCGCGGAATTGTGCAGGTTCAATTTCTCCAGAATATGGCTGCGATGAGTCTCGACGGTATAGGGGCTAATGTTAAGAGCGGTTGCCACCTCTTTGTTTGCCTTTCCCTCGGCCAGCAGCTGCAGGATCTCCCGCTCACGGCTTGTCAGCAAATCGTAGGTGTCTACGGCACCTTTTTGTTTAAGAACGCGGACATAGTCCTCGGCTAGAATGCGGCTCACCTTCGGGCTAAAAAATGACTTGTTTTGTGTAACCGCTTGAATCGCACTAAGCAAATCGGCTGGAGCTGAGTCCTTGAGCAAATAGGCTCGGGCGCCGGCCTTCAAAGCGCGCATCACATAAGATTCGTCCGCATGCATACTGAGAACCACTACTGCGGTAGTAGGGTGCTGAGTAACGATCGTCTTAGTAGCCTCGATGCCGTTCAGAACGGGCATGCCCACGTCCATCACGACCACGTCCGGTCTGAGTGAAGCGGCAAGTTCGACAGCTTCGCGCCCATTCTCGCTTTCGCCCACAACCTCCAGGTTGGGTTGGCGCTCAAGCAAAGCACGCAATCCCGTGCGCATAACGATGTGGTCGTCGGCCAACAAGATTCTTAGCTTCTTCATGGACTCAACTCCCTCGATTGGTGAATGCGCCAGGGAGCGGCAAATCGACTCGAAGGCGCGTACCTCTCGCCGGGTCCGAGTCCACTTTCAACACGCCGCCTAGTTGACTCACCCTCTCGTTCATCCCGACTAATCCCAAGCCGCGCACGCGGCTTGACTCAAAACCCTTCCCGTCATCCTCGATGCTGACTCGGAGGCGATTCGGTTCCTGGCGCACAACGATTCGGACGTTCTTGGCGTATGCGTGTTTCGAGCAATTATTCAAAGCTTCTTGCACGATTCTGTATATGCATGTCCGATGCTCGTCTGGCAAGTCGTCTGAAACATTCTCTTCTACCGTGTCAACAAGCATACCCGTTCGCTTGGACACTTCGCGTGCTTGCCACTCAAGCGCAGGGATCAGGCCAAGGTCATCTAACATCGACGGGCGCAGCAGCAAGGCCATATTTCGCACTTCGTTCACGCAGTTTTCCGCAAGCATCCGAACGTTCTGAAAGCGCTCCCGAACCGAACCTTCTTTGCTCGACATCTCCGTCAGGTTTTCAATATCCAGCAGCAGGGCGCTCAAAGATTGGCCAACTTCATCATGAAGTTCCCTGGAAATGGCGCGCCGTTCCCGCTCCTCGGTGTCAACGAGGCGCCTTGACAGTTGTTTCAGCTCACGCTGAGCTTGCAAGCTTTCGAAGTATTTCTCTTCGAGGCTTTTCTCAAGGCGCCTGGCGTAGATGATCGTGGTGGCCGCCAGACTCAATCCAAAGCTGAGAGCGATCACAGCAACGACCAGCAAGCGGCGCCGAAATTGTGCGAATGTTTCCGCCAGCCTCCGGTTGGTTTCCTTCAGCTCGTTTTCATTGACCGCGCTAACTTCTTTCGTGATCGCTAGAACCTCCGTGTGCTGTGCGAGCACGTTCCTACGTAACGCTGGTCCTCCTCGTTCGAGCTTCTCTTGCTCGCCCAAAGCGAATACGTATCCGATCGTCGACCAGTATTTTCCGAGCTCTGCTTCTAGGCGTTGGAATGGTTCCTTCTTGCCTGGAGGCAGAGTTTGAACACATGCCTGCAACTCTGCAGTCGTTTCGTTTCGAATAGATTCAAGCTCGCTCCGAAACTCTTCCTTTGCCTGTGGGTCTGATTCGATCAGCATGTAGTCACTGAAAATGTTGCTGGATTCGTAGAGGGCGGCTCGGACCTGCTCAAGCGTACGTTCGCGGTAGAGAAAATCTTGCCGAATCTGAGTATTGTTGACTTCGAACGCTCTCAAGGTGAACAGTGAATCGATGCATATGATCGCCATTAGAACTAGCAATGCTCCGAAACCGGCAAACAACGCCGCACGAGATCCCAGTCCTCTCCGCTTCCGTGCTGGGGAGGCTACGCGAGTATCAGCCTTCTCCTCGGTCATATGTTCGCCATCCTTGCTTAATAATCTACCTGGCCAGTTCCATTGGGGAAAGGTTCTTACGCAGGGTCACTCTGCGAAGGCATTCTCAACCCCCTCAAGTGCAGAGGAACATCATCGACGATTAGCTAATCTAGCTCTTCTTCCTCTCCAGTAACTCGAACCCTATGCGGGTACTGTCTCCGGAGTCGGAACTTTTCGTCCCAGTCGTCTCAGAGCGCCACGCATGATGAAGACATTTATCAATATCGAAATCAAAGAGGCCGCTAGCGTTGCTGTGAAAACATCCTCAGCTACCATTCCCGATGACCACGCGACCTGCGCTAGAACGAATGATAGCTCCCCGATCTGCGTCAACCCTGAAGCCACAGCAATTGCGGTCCATAGTGGATACCGGAACAGACGAACCAAGATCGTCCAGATTGCAAATTTACCGACCACGATGAGCAGAAGCATCACGCCGAGAAGCGGCAGGTTGTGTGAAAGCACTCGAGGGTCAATGAGTGTCCCGAGCGACACGAAGAAAAGTGCAACGAAAGCATCGCGAAGCGGGACAAGCTGCATGTGCGCGTTGTGAAGATCTTCCGAACCACTGATGGATAGTCCGGCTAGAAAAGCGCCAAGAGCAACTGAGAATCCGGCAGCTTGCGCGAGTGCACCGGTGCCAAGGCAAATTGCTATTGCAACCAGCAGAAATAGCTCTGAGTTATTGGATCGCTTAGCCCACCGTAGGAGGCGCGGAACGACATTGATCGCAAGGAAACTCAGAGGGATTAGGAGGAGTAACGCCTTACCCAGCGTCCACGCCGCCTTCGCAATGCGACCATCTCCCGAGCCACTGAATATTGGAAAGAGCACAGTCATAACAATGACGGCCAAATCCTCTACGAGTGTGATCCCGATCATCAGACGGCCATAGGTCGTACCCAATTTCCCGCTGTCACTCAGCAAGCGCGCTAAGACCATAGTGCTGGCTACCGAGACGATTGCACCAATGACAACTCCTTGCACCATGGTCCATCCCGCTACGCTGGCCGCGGCTATCCCGAGGCCGAGCATCAACAGAATTCCGATCGGTCCACCGACGAGAGCCATACGTTTCACGCGCATTAGGTCTGGGATTGAGAATTCGACGCCAATGGAGAACATAAGCAGAACGACACCCACTTCGGCAAACACGCCGAAAGTATGCGAGTCCGACAGGTGCGGGCCTGGCGTAAGCGGGCTGATCACAATACCGCCTAATACGAACCCCAAGATAAGGGGCAGACGCAGGCGCCAGGCGATCAGACCCCCTCCAACGGCGGCGAGGAATATATAGGTCAGATCTCGGAACAGAACCGGATTTGCTTCCATTCGTCCTCACGTATCGCGCAAGACCTAACTGCTGAGATTCCCGGTGCGGCGTCTCTAGAGTGCTTGGCAGGCCGGATTGAGGTCTATCCCAAGTGCAGAGTATTTGTGGGCTGAAATTTAGCTATGCGCTGAGAATGGGTAACGGGATCAAGATCCCACTGATTGAAAGACCATCGTGATTGTGACTGTCCATCAGCTCGACAACACCACGGTGCGGACGAGAAAGCCATTCATATGCCCGCGGGGTTCAGTCCCTTAGAATCAACGAAATTCGACATGTTTCAGCAGATCGTGGCATCTGGTTTCGGGACCGGGGATTCGACCGCGGCCTGCCATCCGTGCCGCGAAATTTGAGCCCGACGCCGACTGGTTAGTTGGGGGGAACTCACATGGGGCAAAAAGCTTTTCGAAAAACGCGAATCATCTGAGATCCTCAGCTCACTTTTCTTAGGGGCAATAAGGGGGCAATAAGAATCCCCTCTCTTTCCTTTCAATACCTTAGAAGGCCAGGTCGCACCGCAAAACTCCTTTATTTCCTTACAGCTGGCGGATTCGAATCCCATCGGCTCCACCAACTTTGTTTTTTCGTTTCAACCACTTACAACAAATTTCAAAAGGGCACTAAGGGGCACTAAGCCACTTTCGCAGCCAACATCATGCGCACGACTTTGCCGCGCGCTTCGCGTTTGCTTGCGTCCATAGCTTTGCCGTAGACGTTCATCGGTGAGTACCCAGGCAATCGTTCGTGGTGAGCATGTCTCGGACGTATGGGATCTCTTCGATCTTATGAAGAGCCGCCCAGAAGAGCGTCCAAAGACGCATACCGGCCAGGACAGCGCCGATCATCGTGGGTGTTAACAGCATGTTGTAACTCCTTATGTTTTGGATTGGACCGGGGTGGGCTCGAAACGAATAACCGAAATCGACCCTCACCTCGGAACTAGGGCTTCATCCGATTTGAAAACTTCGCCTCCCGTGTTGGCCCGGTCGCGCGTCTGATGAGAGGAAGGATCTGTCACAGGCTCTGCGCATCTCATCGAAACGGAGTGGAGAGCCTTGATCAGAAGAAGCGGACGGTTAGGCGCAGGTTTTCAGCAGGAAGGGCAGAACTAAGAGGCCTGGTTGCGAGGGCGTTCAG
>Ga0307477_10001477_pt1 | contig 19700 bp, 18 predicted proteins | sample atmos_gasesECM2C_FD_203316 | JGI IMG/M metagenome (GOLD analysis project Ga0307477, IMG submission 203316) | Hardwood forest soil microbial communities from Morgan-Monroe State Forest, Indiana, United States - atmos_gasesECM2C_515 | ecosystem: Environmental > Terrestrial > Soil > Temperate...
AGCCTCGACCTGATATCCGTCGAAACTGTAGAACCGGACGGCCGTGTCCGTGCGATGGTCGAGCGTGATCTGGTCGTATCCGACCGGAACGATCGTTACCTTCATCATCCTGGGGTTGAGATAGTAAATGCCCGGTTGCAAGACATCTTTGAGGATGCCGCGTTGCAACGAACCGACAACCAGCCGGCTGGGCGCCGCGGCCGGGCTCGAAGCCTGAGTCGCGGCGGCGCTCATCTCCGTCAGCGTTGCGCTGCTGACCGTGCCGACCTGGCCTACGAGGCGCGTGACCACGCCGACGGAACCGGGCGGCACCACGACCGCCGGCACGAGCGTCCAGGTCATCAGCGCCGGATTCAATTTGTACGTGCCCGGCGTCAGCACGTCCCTCTGGACGCCCTTATATCCGTCAGGAACCACCGCGTCATCATGATCGAGCGTTTTGCCCTGCTTGAGGGAGATGACCGCAACCATGGGCGCGGTGGCCGGGTCTTTCAGGTTGCCCTCATCGTCAAAGTCCCACCTCTCCGGGTCGCCGGCGGGGATTTCCACCTGCTTGACGACCTGCCACTCGTACTCGACGGGATCGAGAAAGTAGCGCCCCGGTCCGCGGACCGCCCCCTGCACTCCCTTGAAATCCGAACCTTCGGGCGAGACGACATCGCCCGCCGGCAAAGGCTTGCCGAACTTGCTGGTCACGATCAGGGCCTCGTCCGGCCCAACGTAGACGCGCATCGCCGTCCACTTGAAACCGAGCCACAGCAAGTAGAGCGCCACGACGGCGACCGCCAGCTTGGTCACGATGGCTTTAATGCGATTCATTGTTCGCCCCTGTCAGCTTCTGACTGTTGGGACCGGTCGAAGATTTGAGCGGAGCCGCAAGCTGCCGGAACAGATCGGCGAAAGGCCCGTCGGTATTGGTTAGGATCGATTTCACCGATGGCGCGAGCTTCAGATAGAAGAAATATTGGGCGAAGGCGTTGCCGTCGCCAAACGCGGCAACCTGCTGCCGCAGCGGCTCGGCCTCGGCCTTCTTTTGCAAAAGGAGGACGGTGGCTTCGGCCTTGCCCTTTGCGAGCAGCGCATCCGCCTGCTGCTGGGCAGCCTGAAGCTGCAACTTGGCGACATTCAACTCCTGCTGGGCTTTGGTGAGGGCGACGTCGCGGTTTTGCTCGGCCTGCTTGACGATCGAGATCACCTGCTTGTTGGCCTCGCCGATCGCCTGGTTCTGGTTGGCAGTCTCGGTCTGCGTGGCCAGGTCCGCCTGGCTTTTGGCCACGATGATCTGCTGCTCGAGCGTCTTGATCTGCTGTTTGGCAATCTCTCGCTCGTTGATCGGGTCCTTGATCGCGTCCGGCGGGACGATATCGCGTACCAGCGCCTGGAGGATTTCAATCCCCTGATAGTGAAGTTTCTCGCGAAGCTTTGATTCAAATTCGGCCTGGAACTTGAGCTTGGTATCGCCGCTGATGAAGTCGCGGGCGGTGTACTTGCTTCCGATCAGCCGGCAGAAGCTGCGGGCATTGGGAAGGATCACCGTTTGTTCCAGGTACGGGATCAGTTCGCCGCCCATTCCGTATTGCACATACCGGAGCGGAAGTTCACGGGGAACGATCGACCACTCCACAAAACCCTCGAGGCGAATGTCGAAGCTGTCGGCCGAGGGGAAGGTAATGATATCGTCGCCCTTCATCTCGAAGCGCTGCGACTGGATGCTCACGGGCTTGATGCGCTTCTGGAACAGGTTGACGTAGCGCAGACCCTCGGGTTCGGTAGTGGACTGAACGCCCTGCTCGCCGTCGGCGACGAGGAAATCATTGGGATTGGCCGCGGGCCGGCCAGCCATGATGCTCACGACGCCGCGATGGCCCGGCTCGATCTGCACCGCCGCAACCAGCTTGATTTCATACGCGTAGGGATTCGCGTAATCATTATTGCGCGTTCCCGGCATGAGAATGATCGCCAGCGGTCCGCGCTGGTTTTTCGCGGCATCCGCGATGACCTGCCCGGGCGGGAGCGGGTCGCCAAACCTCCGCACGACCAGGCCAACTTTGTCGCTGGGCACGTTGGCGTTGCCGATCGGGATCACTTCCCGTTCGTAATCCCACGGGCTGAAGCCGAAGTAGGTGCCCTCGGGAAAGACCTGCTCGAAAATGCCGCTGCACCCGCCATACTTGGCTTCCCACGCTTTGAACGCGGCCTTGTCGGCAGGGTCCGGCGGGCGGGGAATGATCACCTGGTCCTCCGGCAGACTCCTGGCCCCATCCTTCTTGAGAAGCACGAGCACCTGCCCGCGATGGACCACGACCCGGCGAATGAACCAGAAGTAAGCGCCGTAAATAATGACTGCCGCCAGTGCCAGCGAAAAGATGGCCGACCCACGACTGGGGCCGCGCGGCCCTGGGACCCTTCCCGTCTTGGGTGGTGCGTCACCGGTCCCGCTGCCCGAAGTCCGCCGGCGTGCTGGAAAGTTTAGCCATGTCATAGTGAACCTCCCCGCTCGCATGATTCGCCTGAGAACCGCCCCTGGAAACGCGCCCGGCTAGAGGAGCCGTTGGCCACATCGCCGGCAGAACTGCGCGAACGGCGGATGCGCCGCGCCGCACGAATTGCACATCCGCATGCCCCTCCATCGCGGCCCGCGCCGCGAGGCTGACATGCTGAAGATCAGCATCGCCACCACGATCGCCACGACGATGACGAACCACTCGAATTCCATTCGCCGGCCGTCCCTTGCACTCCAGCCACCGATCGATGCGTCAGCGATACAATACCATTGTCAGTCGGGCGGCAACAGTTATAACCCCGTGGGAAAATCCGAACAGCAACGCGGCGTGTTCGTCCCTAAAAACCGTCTCCGTGCCCTCGTTTTGGTACAATTACCTGCAATGGACTTCTCGAAGGAACAGCAGGCGCTGGTCCTGAATGTTACGCGCGGATTCATTCGGGCGGCGCTCGAGAGCCGCGATCTGGTTTGTCCGGAGAATCTCGATCCCATCCTCGACGCGCCGGCCGGCTGTTTCGTGTCGCTGCACCGCCTGGACGACCACCGCCTGCGCGGGTGCGTTGGGCGAATCGACTCGAGTCAGCCGCTGGTCGAGGCCCTCCGCTCATCGGCGGCGCACGCGGTTCGGGACCCGCGCTTTGCCGGCAATCCGATCCGCGTCGAAGAGCTTTCACTCCTAGAGCTTGAAGTGAGCGTGCTGTCGCCGCCGCGGCCGGCACCGCACGCGCTGGGCTTCGACCCGCCCAACGACGGGATTTATCTGATGATCGGTGATCGCAGCGGTTGTTTCCTACCGCAGGTTGCCCGCGAGACCGGCTGGACCCGCGAGCAGTTGCTCGACCGGCTCTGCCTGGAAAAGCTGGGTCTGCCGGCCGGAACCTGGCGTCACCCACAGGCCCGTTTGCACCTGTTTTCCGTCGTCGTCATCGGCCCCGAAATGTTTGACCCTCAAGCCGGTCAGGTACTTCGATCGACTTGGGGCGAACACGATCTGGCGATTTAGGGACTGATTCAAAAACTAACGGTCCCTCAGTGCGCCAACCTCAGCCCTGTCTTGACGACGGCGAAGCATCGGCCCAGAACCGTGCCGGGCCTCGGCAAAGGGTTTTGCCGCCTTGACGTTTGGGTATAGCGAAGGACGGGCATGGCGCCGCGCGACAGCGCGATCGCCGGGTCAAGCGCCCGCAACCGGGTATGGCAATGCTGGCACACGACGTTGTCCCGCCAGACATAGGGCATCACCCGGCTGCTTATCTTCCGGCCGCATCGGGCACAGATCTCTCGCGGCCGATTCGATCTGAGGGCTCTCATGAGCGACCTCCTGATGGTTGATGGATCTCGTCGCTCGAAGTTACGCCCGCAGGCGTCGGATCGACAACGCATGTTTTGCCAAGACTTGAAAAAATCTCATCGGCAGGCCTCGCGGATTGCCGTCACCAGGGCTTCGACCGAGACAGGCTTGAGCAGATACGTGGCGAAGAGCGTCGCGGCTCCTTCGTATTCATCCGGCGCCGCTCCGCTCAGGGCGATCGCCGGAAGGTCGTGCCGCGATTGCAACTCGCGCGCCAGTGCGACGCCGTTCCCATCTGAAAGCCGTAGGTCCGTAACCAGAACGTCGCATTTTTGGCGCTCGGCCGCCTCCAGTGCGTCGGTCATCCCGGAGGCGACGATCACCTCATGACCGCTGTGACGCAACACCTTGGCGGTGACGTCGAGCATGGCAGTGTCGTCTTCGACCAACAGCACCCGAATCGTCATGTGGCTCGGCCCGCGACCGAGGAATTGTAGAGTCAATTGTGCCGGACACAGCGCCGAATTCCGCGGCGGGAAAAACAAATTTCATTGAGCGACGACGTGGCCGCCGAGGCGGGGGATGGTAAATCGCGAGAGCAAGACCACGGCCAGACCCGGAATCAACCAGATCATTCGACCCTCAATGAATCCCATCCAATACATCGGGCCGGCGACCATGAGGACCAGCAACAGCGCTCTGAAAGTCGCCATTGACGGGCCGCCGATCGCATGCCGCGGCCGGAACATGAAAAGCCAGACGTAAGCGGGGAATACCAGCCCGTAAAACGCCATAAACAGCCGGTAGATGACTTCGCCCGAGTCCAGACTGTGGTAGCGCGGCAAGAGGCTTGTGCCCAGCGCCGCGAAAAGCGAGATCTGCGCCAGGACCAGCATTCCTAGCAGACCGGCAGGCTTCAGCTCAGCCGAAATAAGCGACCGGACATGGACCACCACGGTGAAAGCCGATTGCACGATCAGGTGCGTCGCCACGATCGCACCCAGGGCCGGCAGTCGCCAGGCGGGCGACAGAAGCGGCGACAACGCCGGGGCGTAGAACAGCGAGAACGTGATCATCGCCAGAAAACAGAGACCAAATCCAAGACCGAAAGAAACTTTCGCCTGTCCGGCAGTAAGCTGTCCGCGGGCACGGTGAAACGTCAGGTCGAGATACGGGCACAGAAAAAAACCAAATATACACAGCGGTGCCAGACACAAAGCGTCGGTCGCCGGGAGCGAGCCCGACAGCGGGACGGACAGGTGTGGCGAGCGAAACAGGAAGATCGCAAACATCGCCAGCGAGATGATCCAGGCCGCGCCCGCCGCCGGCAGGTCCAGACCCGGCCGGCCGATGGTCACCAGCAGGTACACGGCGATGAGAACAAGCACCATCGCCGCCGTAGGCAGGCCGACCAGCCGGGGGACAAACCAGATCACAAAGAAGACGTGAAATGCGATTGTGATGATCGAGAAGAGGGAACAGGCCGCGCGGTGTTCGCCGACAAGCCTCCGGCTCGCATCGGCCCTTGATATCACCCATCCCATCGCCGCCGCTCCGACGACGTTGGGAATTGCAAAAACGATCCAGCCCCACAATCCCAGGTCACGAACCAGGAGCACCGGCAGGAACATGCCGATGCACCAGGTCCAGGAGCAGCCGAGGAACATCGCCCAGCCGAGCGGTTTGAAATTTGAAAGCTGAAATCTCAAATCTTCTGTCGGCGAGCCCGCTTGGCCTTATGCTGGGCCTTGGGCGTGACATGAAAGGTGGCTACGCACTGCCCGACGCGGCGGTCATGCTCGCCGCGGAATCCCTGCTGCTGCACTTCCAGGTCAAGCGTCACGTTGAACTCGTTGCCCGCGGCCATCAACGCGCGAAGATTTTCGCGAGGCGTCATCCGATACACCGCCGGACCCAGGCACGGACGCAGAAACCGATACTCGAGGTGCTTGCAGACGACGGTCCAGTCTCCGCCGCAGATTCCAAAGACGTACATGCCCCCCGCGATCTCGGAATTGGCCAGCAACGCCCCGCCGGCCATCGCGCGATACCAGTTGCGGTTGAACCGGCGAAACGGCAAGACCGCCGCGAAGGTATTTGCGTCGATCGGCTTCATCCGAATGCCGCTGAAGAATGCCAGCGGCAGCCAAACCAGCGAGCAGATCGAGTGCCAGAAATTGTCGCGAACGCTTAAGCGACTGACGAACGCCTCGATACGATCGAACAATGACTGAGGTGTCCACCGGCTTTCGAATTTCGGCTCGGTCTTCGTATCCTGCGGCACATTCGCGGCGGAAGCCATGTCCAGATCGCCGATCTGCTGCGCCGAAGCAGGCACATCCATGGTGGTGTCCTCGAGCGACGTCATGTGTGTCGTCCGTCGGGGCCGATACTCATACCGCACGATGGCCCGTACGACAACAGGTCAATCATACGTCGCGGGGCGGCGATCGGGTCGCGGCCGTAATTGTGCGCTGATGTGAAGGGTCAGTTAATGACGGCCCTGCTGAGTTTTTCAGCGGCGCCGAGGGCGTGCTGGCGACCGATGGGTTTCTGGCCGTCGTTCAGGACGCAGACGAGCTCGGCCCCGATGGTGTGACCGCCCTTGGCATTGGGCTGGCAGCGAACGGTCTCGTACAGCACCGTCAAAGGAGTCCCATCCGACTTTCTGGTTTGGAAGATGAACTGGTCGCCTTTTTCCATCGGCTTGTCATGGATGATGCCGATGCCACGGGCGGAGACGTCCATGAGATGGACCTTGATCGATTGCCGCACCACGCCGCCGAGACACGGAAGGATGAATACGTCCGTCTCGCGCTTGATTCGCGGCGCCCGCCGCCGTTCATGTTGGGGGCGCTCTTCACCCGTCTCTTTGCTGATCTGGAGCAGCTTCTCGTTGGCCTGGCGGATGACCGTTTCGTAGTTGGTGTTCGGATCGATCTTGACCTCGAACAGGGGCGCCAGCTCGGTGGTTCGGTGGCCAACTTCCTTGAGCAGTTCGTCGCAGGCCGCCTCGTCGATCTTGAGCAGCTCGAGGGCCAGCCGGCGGGCATCGGCCAACGCCCACATCGGGCTCTTGTCAACGAACACGTCGGCGCAGCGACCGGCGAGCGCGACGATATCCGTCAGGCTGCGCGGCAGGCTTTCCTTCACGTCCTGAGGCTGATGATGATGTTCCATCGGGACTTGAAGAGTCAGCGGAAACTTCCATTGATGCGCGAGCACGCCGGAAACCTCGGCGTGAGTCAGCCCCAGGGACTGAGCCTCGACCGCCGGCAGGTCGCCGTGGCTGTGAACGCGGGCGGTGACCGCACCGTACTCAGCGCCGAGTACCTGATCCAGCGCCAGCATCCCGATGTCCATGAGCAGCGCGGCCAGGAAGCAGGTTTCCTGGTGGGCAAGCTGGAGGCGTTGGCAGATGGTGCGCGCCGCGGCCGCGGCGTAGATCGCTCGCCGCCAGTACGTCGCGCGATCGAAGGCGGTGGTCTTGGTCTGAACGATCCCATCCCCCAGCGAGAAGCCGATGACCAGGGTTCGGACCGCCTGCGTGCCGAGCAAGACCAGCGCCTGGCTCATCGTGCTGACCGTGTGCCCGTTTCCGTAAAAGCTCGAATTGATGGTTCGCAGGATTTTGGACGAAAGGGCCGGGTCTTTGGAAATGACCCGTGCGACGTCGGCCAGATCGAACTCCGGGTCCTGGGTCAGCGCCAACACGCGCAGCGCGACGCCCGGCAATGACGGGAGCGTCGGGCAGTGACGCACACGATCGAGCAGCTTGCGATCCATCGACGGCGCTCCTGAGGCGCCCCGACGGAGGGCGGAGCGTCATCTTCGATATCGGCCTCAAGAGCTACCCACTTGGACCGCGACTCGCTCGCCACGCAATTTTCGGCAGATTTATTCGGACGGTGACGGCAGGGCTCAGCCGAGCGAAGGATTTTGAGAAGTCGCGAGTGCCGCTCAGGTACGACGGAGAGACTATGTTATGATCCGGGGCGCGAAATGTCCGGCCGAACGCTGACCAGCCTTCTGCTCACACTGACCGCGATACTGCCAATCGGGGAATGCTGTCGCGCGGATGATGGAGCGTCCGATGCCCTGAAATGGCCTCCGATTACCGTCGAGTGCCGGCCATGGACCCGTGGTGGTGGCTCGGTAGCGCGGTGGACAAGCCGAATCTGACTCGACTTTTTGAGGAATATCATACGGCCGGAATTGGGGGCGTCGAGATCTGCCTCATCTACGGCGCCCGCGGATACGAGAGCCGCAAGCTGGCTTCATCCGAGGCCTTTTATCTTCAATTGCAGCCCGGCGAGTCCTGCATCCTCTGCACATTTGTGAACGAAAGATTAAATGTGCGGCAGTGGACTTATTTCCGAAACATCGGAACGCTACCACTGGTAACCGGCCGCTGGAAAGTGGAATTTGTCGAGGGTGGCCCAGTAATACCTGCGACTTTCGACATCAACGAATTGGTCTCATGGACCAAGCTCTCCGACAGCGATGCCGCCCGATTCGTCGGCACGGCACGTTACACCATCGAGTTCGACCGTCCCCCGGAAGACAGCTCTGACGGGCTTCTCGATCTCGGTCGTGTTTGGGACAGTGCTCGAGTGAAACTAAACGGCCATGAAGGCGGCGGCTTTTGGTCCTCACCCTTGGGGATGCCCGTTGGCCAATGACTGCAATCGGGGAGGAACACGCTCGTAGTCGAGGTAACGAACCTGGCGATCAACCGCATCGCCGACATGGACCGCCGGAACGTGAAGTGGAAATATTTTCGTGATGCTAACGTTGCAACCCGACGCGGCCGCGGCGTGTTTGACGCTTCTTCCCTCCCCGTCCGCGACTCTGGGCTGCTCGGCCCGGTCCGGTTGGCGCCTCTCGCGCATTTCGATCCCCGGAAGACCGACTCATCGGTCCGGTAGCGGATGGCCGCGCGGAATCAGTGGGAAGAAACGGGGCAAGGTGCGCTACTAAGTCCAAGCGGGGGTATTCCTGGTTATTTCCGGGTTCGATCGAGGATTCGCGACGAGATTTTGCTTGTGTTCAAGCCATCAGGAGTTAGTGTGTCGCTTTTATGCCAAGTCCGGGTGTCCGATGACGAAAGGACGCCGCAGCGACGTTTGTACTACATGTGCTGAAAAATGACCGCCTGGCGGGATCGCCGTGATTCGCGCGGGCATCAAGCGTTTATGGGTATGGAGCCAAGCGCTCATCCCATTTTGGAGGATCTCTTATGATCAGGACTGTGATGTTGGGCGCGGTCGCCCTGTTGGGCGGGTCGGCAATGGTTGCGTATGCCGGGCCGCAGGATGACGTGAAAGCCGCGGCACAAAAGCTGGCGGATTCGGCTAACTTTAGCTGGAAGACGACCATCGAAAATGCTGGTGGCGGCGGCGGTGGTGGAGGTGGCGGCGGTCGCCGCGGTGGATTCGGTGGCCCCAGTGAAGGAAAGACCGAGAAAGGCGGTTATACGCTGCTGACGATCGGCAGCGGCGACAATGCCCGCCATATCGCCATGAAGGGCGAGAAGGTCGCCATCGAAACCCAGGACGGTTGGCAGACCCCCGAAGAAATGGCGCAGAATAACGGTGGCGGAGGCGGCCGCCGCGGCGGCGGGTTCCGTAACATGAACCGCACTCCTGCCGCCATTGCCGACGAGCTCGTCGGCCGGGTGAAGGAATTGTCGGAATCGGACGGCGCCTGGAAGGGCGACCTGACGGAAGACGGCGCCAAGGCCCTGCTGACCTTCGGCGGACGCCGTGGCGGCAACAATGCCGGCAACGGCCCCGAGATCAGCAATGCCAAGGGCAGCGCGACGTTCTGGGTGAAGGACGGCGTGCTGACCAAGTTCAGCTATCACGTCTCCGGCACCATCAGCACGCAAAACGGTGACCGTGATGTCGATCGGACCACCACGACCGAGATCAGCGACGTTGGCTCGACCAAGGTCGAGATCCCTGACGAAGCCAAGAAGAAGCTGGAATAGGTCAATGAGCCGTATTCGTGCGGCTACTCCCCGGCGGCATGCCGGCCAACCGGGCTTTTCCGGAAGGCCGGGATGCCGCCGGTTTTTGCGCTATCGCGGTTGCAGAATGGGGCTGGGGGTTTATGCGTTGATGATCGGCAGCGTCGGGAATTGCGAGCCGAGAATCGGCTTGCTGGGCGCATCGAGCCAGTTCTGGAGGATACTGGCGTAAACGCTGCGAAAATCGGTGGTGAACTTGAGGTCGCCCTGATCGAGATCCGCCAGTGACGGATGGCGCCCAACCACCTCGGCCTTGATCGAGGAGCCAAACAAGAACATCGGTGCGGCGGTGCCGTGGTCCGTGCCGGCACTTGCATTCTGGGCAACGCGGCGACCGAACTCGCTGAACGTCATCATCAGCACGCGCTGGTCATTGCGCTGGTCCTGCATGTCCTTCCAGAATGCCTTCACACCGTCGGCGAACTGCTTCATAAGCTGGTCGTGGCGGCCGCGCTGGTTGGCGTGCGTATCGAACCCGCCAAGACTGACGTAGTAGACGCGGGTGGGCATCTCGCCGCGGATCATCGCAGCGATGGTTCGCAGCCCCTGACCAAATTCGCCCGGCGGATATTGCGAATCGCTGTGGAACTCGCGCATGATCTGGAGAATCTTGTCGCTGGAAAGCTGCGCGTCCATTGCTGTGCGATGCAGGAAATCCAGCTCCGCCTCGGGGGTGCCGGCGGACGCAGCCGAGGGCGGCTGTGCCACCGCACTGTTGAGCTTCTGGTGGCGCTCTTTGTCGGGGCCGTTGTAACGGAACGCCTCCGGGCGCTCGAAAGCCAGCGGCATCACGCGATCGCCCTGCATCGCCAGCGGGAGCTGCTGGCCGATCGACATACCCACTTGCGGATCACAACCGCAGCACGTGTTGTCGAAGTATCGTCCGAGCCACCCGCTGGTCTCGACTTGCTGCTCCGGGCGGGCGCTTTGCCAAATGTCCATCGAACGAAAGTGTGAGCGGTTTGGGTTCGGATAGCCCACGCCCTGAACGACGGCAGCCATCCCCTTCTGTATCATGTCCGCAACCGGGCCTAGATTGGGATGCAGACCGATATAGTCATTGAGCTTATGAACCGTGCTGGCATCGTGCCCAATCTGCGACCGCACGCGATGGTACGAATCGTCGGCGTAAGGGATCACCATGCTCAGGCCGTCGTTGCCGCCCGAGAATTGCACGACGACCAGTATCTTTCCGTCTTTCCCGCTCGGCGGCTGCACGCGAAGTTCATCGTCGTGCCCGGCCACCGCGAGGACCGTCTGATCGAGGAAGGTGGGAATCGTGCTGGTGGCAGCAAGTAGCGTCATTCCCCTTTGCAGAAACACCCGGCGGGTACTGAGGTGATCTAGCATAACTGGTACTCCGGCATCGAGACGATCAATTGGATCACTTCACGAATGCCCTGCTCGCTGCGCGGCCGGCTCTTGTATCCGTCAACGAGGACCTGGCGTTTGTCCGCGGACAGGGGCCGCTGAATAAGGCGGGCAACCAAGGCGTCGACGATTTCCTCGGGAGTTTTGGATTCCTCCGGCAATTCGCCAAGCGAAAGCGTTCGCAGGGAAGCCAGTCGCGTCGCAGTATTATAGCGAACGAAGATCGTACTGGCATTGACCCACGAATGCCCGCCGGGCCAGCCTTTGACGTTGGGCGGCATCATGGGAACTTGGCCCATGAGTTGAAGTGGCCCCATCAGGGCCTGGGGTTGCGGCGGCATCGGAAGATCGAGCATCCGAATCGTCCCGATCACCAGTTGCACGGGACTCTTGATCTGAATGCCGATCGCCTGCGAATTGTAAAACGCCCGGCTGCGGAACATCGCCTGCAATAGCGGCCGAAGTTGGTAATTGCCGCCCCTCAAAATATCCGCCAAGGCCTCGACAACCTGCGGCTGGGGGCCGGGATGAACGAAATATTCAAACAGCTCCGAGGAAATGAACCGTGCACAGGCCGGGTTGGCCAGAATGATTTCAATGACGTCATCGCCGTTGAAGTTTCCCGTGTGCCCCAGGAAATTCTTGCTTGCGAAATCGTGCTGGCGGGCGTTGAAAATGTATTTGTCCCCGTCGTGCATCCAGCCGGTGAAAGCGCGGGCAGCCTGCTTGACGTCATCCTCGCTGTAATTGCCGATTCCCAGGGTGAAAAGCTCCATCAATTCGCGGGCGTAGTTCTCATTCGGGTGGCCCTTGCGGTTCTGATTGTTGTTGAGGTAATCGAGCATCGCCGGGTCACGCGAAATCGCGTGGACCAGCTCGCGGAAACTCCCTGCCGCCATCTTCCGTAACAACTCGTTCTGCTCCCACATCAGCAGGGTCATCCGCTCGTCACGAAAGCTCGTGGTGAAATGGCCGTGCCAGAAAAAAGCCAGCTTCTCCTGAAGCTGAAATGGGCCGTGCGCCATTCGTTTGAGCCACCATCCCCACGTGGCCATAAAGGCGTCACGGTTTGCCATGTTCAGCTTCATTTGAAGCTGGCGGCGCTGTTCCGGCGTCTTGTTGGTGAGCTGTTGTCGCAGCTCGCGAAAATTGGACGGGATATCGGCAATGGCCGACAGATTGGGCACGTCGGCGGCATTACGCTCCTCGGCCGAGGCGTCGGGAAAATCCAGCAGCCAGTCCACCGCGCCGGCCGGGCCAAGTTTCAGCACCTTCTCGACCTCGGCCGGCGTCCCCCCGAAGCCGGCCCGGTTGAGCAGATGGGCCGCCTTAAGCCGATCAAACGGATCGTGGGAACCTGGCTCGTACGGCTCTAACAACGGATGTAGGGCTGACATATTTCGTTCGGTCTTGGATTTGACACTGTTTAAACGCCGGCGCCGGGTTGTTATTGCGTGCCGCGTCAATCGGAGCGCTTGCCCGGACTGGTTGGGACCCCTACGCTTCGGCCATGCCTCGACCTCGTATTGGAATCACCGTCGATACGCACGACCGGGCTGATCATTACGAATCGCCCGCCCATTATGCCATCTCGGTAGAAACGGCCGGCGGCCTGCCCTTCCTGCTTCCCTACCGCACGGATCTATCGCTGGTACCTCAGCTTGTGGACGCGCTGGATGGAATCCTTTTTAGCGGCGGCAACGACCTCGACCCGACCCTTTATGGCGAGACCTACCACCCTAAGGCCGTTCCAATTGATCCTGATCGCCAGCGATTTGAGCTGGCCCTGCTGGCCGAGGTGGAGCGGCGTCGGATGCCGACGCTGGGCATTTGCCTGGGGTCGCAACTCATGAACGTTTCCCGCGGCGGCTCGTTAATTCAGTTCCTGCCTGATGTTCCGCGCGATCCTTCAATCGAGCATCGCAAGTTGAACGGCACGCATCCCCGCCACGCAGTGCGCGTAAGTCCCCAGTCACTGGTGGCCAAGGCCATGGGCAAGCTGGAAATCGACGCCAACAGCAGCCACAAGCAGTCGATCAGGGAAGTCGGCCGCGGCTTGAGCATCATCGGCACCGCCCCGGACGGAGTGATCGAGGGCATCGAAGACCCAAGCCTGCCGCTTTTCCTGGGTGTGCAGTGGCACCCCGAATGCCTGCACAACGAACCCGACCATCTGGCCCTGTTCAAGCTGCTGGTCGAGCGCGCCTCCCAGTTCAGCATCTGAGTTCCACCAAGCTGAACGGAGGTTGCGTCGCAGGTACCTGGTCCCTACCGTTTCGCGCGTGGCGCGGCGCATCCTCCTGCTGATTACGGATCTCCAGATCGGCGGAACTCCGACGGTGGTGCGTGAATTGGCGACCCGGCTCAACGCTCCGCCGCGAGCAATGGTCGATGTGGCGTGTCTGGCCGGTGACGGGCCGGTTGCAGGCCAACTCCGCCGGGTCGGCATTCGGGCTTTTCCATTGGACGCGCGCGGCGCCGCCGACGTTCGGGCGATCGCACGACTTTCACGCCTCGTACGCGATCATGGGTATGATTCGGTCGTCAGCTTTTTGATTCACGCGAACGCCGCCGCGGCAATCGTCGCGCCGTTCCGTAGTGAAGTCAGATTCATTCAATCGATTCAAACCACCCAGCCGTATCCGAGATGGCACTGGATCGTGCAATCGATTGTCCAGCACGCCGCGGATTGCATCGTCGTTCCCTCGCCGTCCGTTGCGCATTGTGCGGCGAGTTGGGCCGACGTGCCGACCACGAAGATCGTCATCATTCCCAACGCGGTTGACCTCGCAGATTTCGCCGACATTACGAATCCGCCGCTCGTAAAACCTGACGGATCGTTCGCGATCGGCTTCATCGGCCGGCTCGACCCAATCAAGCGCCTCGAAGACCTGCTTCAGGCCGTTTGCCTGCTGGGAAGCGCTGTACATCTTCACGTATTTGGCGAGGGCTCGGAGCGAACCCGGATCGGGGCCCGGATTCGCGATCTCGACATGGCATCCCAGGTCACTCTGCATGGCGCGATCCCGCGACCGCAGGAGGCGCTGCGGCAGGTCGATCTCCTGGTCCTGCCCTCGATGGCGGAGGGATTCGGCCTTGTATTGATCGAAGCAATGGCCGCGCGCGTGCCGGTGGTGGCGACCGACGCCCCGGGCATCCGGGACGTCGTTCGGCATCGGCAAACCGGCCTGCTGGTGCCCGTCAGCTCGCCGGGCAAGCTGGCGCGCGCCATCGACCGGCTCAGGACCAACGACACGCTGCGCCTCAGCCTGATCACACAAGCCCGCCAGGAAGTCGCCCGGCGGTTCACCTGGGACGTGGTCCTTCCGCAATACCGGCAATTGCTCGAACTGGATTGATCGGATTTGTCGCCCCCTGCGCACACCGATACACTACCGCCCCGATGATCGATCGCATTTTCAAAGCTTACGACGTGCGAGCGACCTACCCCAGCCCGCTCAACGAAGAGATGGCCTGGAAAGTTGGACACGCCACCGCACAGTTTCTCAAGCGCAGCCGCCAGAATCTCGCGGCTCCACAGAAGGTGAAACGCGAGGACGCGTTGGTCGTGGGCCGTGACATGCGGCCCAGTTCTCCCGATCTGTCGCGCGCCCTGGCGGACGGCATCCGGTCCGTCGGCCTCAACGTCATCGACATCGGCATGGTGGACACGTCGATGGTCTACTTTGCCATCAATTTTTTTGACGCGGTCGGCGGCGTCCAGACCACGGCATCGCATAATCCGGTTCAGTACAACGGCTTCAAAATCAGCGGTCCCAAAGCCCGGCCGATCGGCGCCGCCAGCGGGTTGGAAGACATCAAGCGCATCGCCGCCACCCTGCGCGTCGGACAGACCGGGTTGCTGGGAAAAATGGAACAGACCGATCTGTGGGCCCCCTACCGCGAGCACGTCCTCAGTTTCCTCAAGCTCGGCCGGCCCGTCCGCGTGGCCGTCGATGCCAGTAACGGCATGGCCGGGAAAATGGTCCCCGCGGTATTCGGAGCGGCGGTGGGCCTCCAGATAATTCCCGTCCTGTTTGAGGTGACCGGCAGCTTCGTGCACGAGCCAAACCCGTTGGTCGAGTCGAATCTCGACATGGTGAAGCAGGCGATCCGCGATCACCGCCCGGACCTGGGAGTCTGCTTCGACGGCGACGCCGACCGCTGCATCTTCCTGGACGAAAACGCCAACACGATCGGCTGCGACCTGATTACGGCGCTGCTGGCTCGAGATTTCCTTCGTGACCGGGCCAACGCCGGATCGACCATCGTATATGACCTTCGCTCCAGCCACGTAGTCGCCGATGAAGTGAAGGCCGCCGGCGGCGAGCCACGCCGCGAACGGGTCGGCCACGCCTTCATCAAAAAAACCATGGCTGAGACGAAAGCCGTTTTCGGCGGCGAGCTGTCCGGTCACTTCTATTTTCGGGATAACTTCTACGCCGATTCCGGTGCAATCGCCTTTGCCCGGCTGCTTTCAGTGCTCTCCACTCAGCCCGAACCGCTCAGCGAATTGGTGGCCCCGCTGCACCGCTACAGCCAGAGCGGCGAGATTAATTTTCAAGTCGATGACAAGGACGCCAAAATCCGCGAGCTGGCGGATGCTTATAAAAAAAAGGGCCAGATCGACTATTTGGATGGAGTCACAATCGATTTGGGTGACTGGTGGTTCAACGTTCGTAAGAGTAATACCGAGCCGCTTCTGCGGCTGAACCTCGAAGCTAAATCTCCGCAACTAAGAGAAGAGAAGTTCAAGGAACTGCGAAGGATCCTGGGCGAGCCGGTCCACGGACGTTGACGGCATCCATTAGTAAACCCCTTTTCGACAGTAGGTTAGAATCCGCCTGTCCTGCGGAGACGTGGACTTGAACTAACCAACAGGCCGTGCAGTTGTCTTCTAAGCTGGACAGGCAGAGAAATTCGAAGGAGAACATTTATGAAACTCGCATTACTTGGCGGATTGGCGGCAATGGCTCTACCGGCCGTAGCACAGGCGCATTGGCGCGGCGGATTAGGTCTTTCCTTCGGCATCGGAATTTCGCCGGCCTACTCTTACCCTGCCTATTGCGCACCACGGTATTACTACCCGCCCGCTTACGTGGCGCCGGCGTACGTGCCCCCGCCCGTTGTTTACGCTCCGCCGCCCGTCGTGTATGACCCGCCGGCCGTTGTCTACGGTCCGCCTCCCGTTGTTTACGACGCGCCCGTGGTTGTTTATGGACCCTCGATATCGACCGGATTCTTTTTTGGCGGCCATGGCGGCCACTACTTCGGCCACACCCACTACGGATACCGGCATCGCTGATTCGTGGCTGCAATAGTGGTCCAAATGTCTCCTGACCCACGGGTTTGCCGACCCGTGGGTTTTTCATGTGATTTGCCGTCGCGTCGGCCTGGCCTTATCCTTCGCGTGCCACGAAAAGGAAACAGGACGCCATGCAAATCGCGCGGTTCCTCTCGGACGGGAAGATTCAACTCGGCCAGCGGCTCGACGATTGCACCGCCCTCCAGATCGAAGGCGAAATCGCTAAAGGCTATCGAGTCACCGACCGCCGGATTCGCATCGACAGGTTGTTGGCCCCACTCATCCCCACCGACATCCTCTGCATCGGACTGAACTATCGTGAGCACGCGATGGAGAGCGGCGGGGAAATCCCCGCCAATCCAGTCCTGTTCATCAAGGCCAGTAACACCCTGAACAACCCGTTTGACCCGATCCCGATTCCTCGACGAAGCAGCCAGATCGATTATGAGGGCGAGCTGGCGATCGTGATCGGAAAGGCCGCACACCACGTCAGTCGGGACCGGGCACGAGAATACGTGCTGGGATACACGTGTGCCAACGATGTCTCCGCCCGTGACTGGCAGCGCGAAAAGACCCTTGGCGGCGGGCAGTTCGCCCGCGGCAAGAGCTTTGACGGTTTCTGCCCGCTGGGCCCCTGGATCGTCACCGCCGACGAGATTCCCAATCCCAACTCCCTTCGCCTGCGGACGTTGCTCAACGGCCAGGTCATGCAGGACAACACGACCGGCGACATGATTTTTGATGTTCCTACCCTGATCGAGAGCCTCTCCAGCACGATGACGCTCCGCCCCGGCGCCGTGATCCTCACCGGCACGCCCCAGGGCGTCGGCTTCGCAAGAAAGCCTCCCGTCTGGATGAAAGACGGAGATACGGTTGTGGTTGAGATCGAGCGCATCGGGCAGCTCGGGAATCCGGTCGGCCGCGAGATGAATTCTTAGGGACTGGCCGGCCGTCGGCCGGCAAAATCGACAGACAACGCTTCTGGTACCCGCCGTGATGCTATAATTTGCCCAAACCTGAGACGATCACGCCGTGTCCAGGTGATTGTCGCGATTGTCTTTTGCGAAACGGAGGGCTCATGAAGTCCCTCGCATTCCTGATCGCTGCCCTCGTGGGAGCTGCCGCCTTGGCAGACGTGGTGACCTTGACCGACGGGACCAAGCTCCAGGGGGAGATCAAAAGGGCCGGCGACGGGTGGACCGTTACCGACGCCGACGGGAAGGTGACGATCGTAGCCGCGGGGCAGCTCCGCTCGATCGAGAAAACCGCCACCGGGGGAACCGAGTCAGCCGACCAGCGCCTCGCCTCCCTGCGACGGTCGGTCGGTAACCTGACCGACATCCACCAGATCCTCGATCGCTACAACAGCTTCATCGCCCAGAACAAGGGTACGCCGGCGGCCGCCCAGGCGCAGCAGGAAGTTGGCCAATGGCAAGACCGCTTGGATAAGGGCCTGACCAAAGTCGGCGATCAATGGGTCACCAAAGAGCAATACGCCGAGCTCGCGGCCAAGGCACTCGAGGCAAGCGATCGGGTGCGGGTGCTGATCGTCGCGGGCAAACTGGCTGACGCTTCCACCGCTCTGGATAAGGCCCTGGCCGTCATGCCTGCCAGTGCCACCCTGTCGTATATGAAGGGCATCGTGCTCTTCCGCCAGTTGCAGTTGGTCCCTTCCCGCAACGCTTTTCAAGCCGTCGAAGCTCAGCTTCCCGATCATGCCCCGGCTCATAACAACGTGGCCGTGATTCTGTGGAAGACCCATGCCCAGATGCCCGCACTGCTCGAATACGACAAGGCGATGATGGCGGACCCTGATAACCAAACCATCCTCGACAATGTTGCCGAGGCCTTGCACGCGTTGGCGGCTGACCACCGCAAAAATGATCTGACCAAACGGGTCGTCGAGCACTTCAACGAACAAGACGCGGCGTTGCAGAGGACGATGGCACAAAAGGGTCGTTACCGCTGGGGCTCCAAGTGGCTGGACGAGAAAGAATTCAACAACGTCCAGGCCGCCGAGAAGTCCGTAAAGGATAAAATCGACTCGCTTCAGAAGGATTTTGACGAGACCCAGGCAAGGTTGATCGCCATCGCTCGCAACATCGACGATGACCGCAATCTCATGAACACGATGTCGCAGCAGTCAATGCAGCTCGATCCCAACAGCGGCCGGATCATTCGGTTTCCGTTGCCGCAGCGGTATTACGACCTGGATCGCGACATCAGCTCGCTCCAAGCCGAAAGCGTCATGCGCAAGCGGCAGTTACAGGACATCCAGCGCTTGGCGGCGGACCAACAAAAAAAGCTGCCGCAACCGCCCTACTCGGGAACTCAGAAGCTCATTGACGTGGAAGGGACGCCCGGAGGCCCCGCCACCACAACCCAACCCGCAACACAAACGTCCGGCGGACAGTTCTAATGACTATAAACCGCCGGCTGCTCAGGGGCCTCGATCTCGATCGCCTCCTGGATGCAGCTCGGGTCCAGCCCGATGCGGGCTTCATCACGGTGCGTCTCGACGATCAGCTCGAGCGAGTCGCGCAGGTTCTGGCGACATTCCTCCAATGACCGGCCCTGGCTGATAGCGCCCGGAATCTCCTCAACCCATCCCACGAACCACCCGTTCGCTTCCGGTTTGATGATGGTGTGATAGCGCTGTTTCATACGAGCCATTTTGCCCACGTTACCGCGGCCGCGTCAAGGCAAATGGGCGTCATGCAATCTCATATTCCTGAATCGGGACCGTGTCCGGCGGCCCCACCGCAGGCTGGAATCCCTGACGGGCGATGAAATCCTATGATAAGATTGTCATCCGTCGATGGGTCCGCTATCGTTTACGTGGGTCTGTTTGAGAACCAACCAAATATCATGAGTGTGGCATCCGACGCATCAGTGGGCCAGCGCTTCGGCGCGCCCGGGGCAAATGGGAACGGAGACAACGGGAACCGCAAACCGGTGGTGGCGCTGCCGGAGGTTACGGTTCGGTTTGCCGGGGACAGCGGCGACGGCATGCAACTGGCCGGCACGCAGTTCACCGACACGTCGGCGCTGGTCGGGAACGACATCAGCACGCTGCCGGACTTTCCCGCCGAGATTCGCGCCCCGGCGGGGACGCTGGCCGGCGTGAGCGGGTATCAGGTCCACTTCTCCAGCACCGACATCTTCACGCCCGGCGACCATGTCGATGCATTGGTCGCCA
>Ga0307477_10001478_pt1 | contig 19694 bp, 14 predicted proteins | sample atmos_gasesECM2C_FD_203316 | JGI IMG/M metagenome (GOLD analysis project Ga0307477, IMG submission 203316) | Hardwood forest soil microbial communities from Morgan-Monroe State Forest, Indiana, United States - atmos_gasesECM2C_515 | ecosystem: Environmental > Terrestrial > Soil > Temperate...
TACGCCTGATACTTTCCTGCCGCCAGACTGCGAAACAAGTCCAGAGTTTTATCGACGGTCGGCTCGGTGGCAATAGCTTCGAGCATCGCAAGCAGCTTCTTTCCCAGTTCCGGAGAAATGTCGTCGAGCGAAACATAGGGGCGCAACTCGTCGCGAAACCACAATGTGGTTCGGCTGAAGTCGAAGAGATCTCCTGCTATCACGAGTTCGAAGCTTTCCGCACAGCGCCGGCGCACTTCATCGGCCATGTGTGCAATAAAGCTGCGATAGGCCTTGGGATCCAGATTCCGGCGGAAGACAATCTCTTTGTCGCCACTGCCGATCACGTCGGAAGCTTCTTCTTCAAAGTGCAGGTCGGAAATAACGGCGATCATGTTCTGTTCAATGACACGAAGAATATGAGATGCAGGCTGGTCAAAGCTCTATTACCCGGATCGCGCAACAGGCATAATATAACTAGTCGCTATGACACCATCAGGCAGCCAATCCGTCGCCACTCTCGTATCCATTGAGGAGTTCACATCGGAACTGCGCAAACGACCGGAGAGCAGTTTTCGAGAAGTGGCCGAAATCCATCACTTTCTGCGAAATCATCCGGTGAACCCCGAAAGTCTTTCGCCATTTCTGGTATGGGACCGGCAGCATTACACCCGGAACCTCATCGACAAGACGCCGCTGTACGAGATAGTCGCCATCTGCTGGGAGGTGGGCCAGGCTAGCTCGATTCATAACCACCGCGATCAGAACTGCTGGATGGCTGCCCCAATCGGGAAATTGAAAGTGCAGAATTATCACGTTGCGTGGCAGGACGAAGAGCTAGGCAAATGCAAGATCGAACCGACTGACACGATAGAGATGAATCCGGCCAATCCCGTTTCGGTAAATCCGCTGGAGCCAGTGCACCGCGTGTACAACCCGGCTGAACTGAAGCAGCGGGCAGTGAGTCTGCACGTCTATTCGCGACCATTCGATACTTGCGTAGTCTATTCCGATCAGCAGGGCACCTGTGGCACTATCCAGCTACACTACACCACACAATACGGACGGCGCTGATCGATTAGCTGGCACGCGACGCGCGACGCGGTCCAAGAACTTCTGCAATTTTGTCGAGCAATGCGTCGGGATCGTCGGAAGTTGAAACAAAGCCATCGACGAGAGCGATCACCATTTCCGAAAGCGTGAAGACTCCAGAAAAAATAATAACCGGCACTTCCCGTCTCTTATTCTTCATCTCGATCGCCACCAGATCGCCATTCATTCCTGGCATGTAGTAATCCACAATAGCCAAATCGATCTGATGAGCTGCGAATGCCTCTAGCGCCTGCGTCCCGGTGCTTGCGTTTAGCACTTGATAACCCAGAAGACGCAGGCGCGCAGTCATTACCTCCGTCCGCAGGGCATCGTCATCGACATAGAGCAGCGTTTCCACCATGCAGAGAGAGATGCTGGCGCGACGCCAACCAGGCAGGTTACCGAGATGCGTGACCTTTGGTGTAGGAGTTTGGAGGCAACCCTTTTATCGTTCGAGTGGTTTTGATGTGGTGTAGTAGCTCTCACCGGCGCAGCCGCGACAAAGTATCCTGCCCTCGCGAACAACCTCGCGATGAAAGTTGATGCCTTCACCGCATTCAGCGCACACAATGCGCTCTCCCTTGTATCCAGGGAGATCCTCGGCGGGCACGTGCACGCGAACATCGGCAAAGTCGAATAGAGCGTCTTCTGGCATTTCCCTATAAGCCAGCATCTGCTGCTGGTTTTTGCTTTCCAATTCGGGATGAAGCAGGCGAGCAGCATCCTTGGAAGACTCTTTCGCTGCGACTCGGATTGCGCGTCCGGACGCAAGATCGACGAAGGTAGCGGCCATCTTGCCCCAGTCGCGAAACTTCAGAGCGCGCTTTCCCAGGCGGCACCCAGTCACGACCATCACCGCGTCCGTCGCACAGCGATCGATTTCCACGTACGTAACCAGACGCTTGCGATCGGCTCCCCGAGGATCCTGGATTCCCAGTCTGGACAATCCCGCCATCGCCAGGCGCACGCCGAGAACTTGCCCGGCGCAGAGATGTCCATGAGCAATTTCAGCTTCGCGGAGATATTCGTCGAGCGTGTTCATATGAAGTAGAGACGCAGCATTGCTGCGTCTCTAGAGCTATAGCAGCGAACATACACTAAATCGGGGGCCCCGGAGGCGCTCCAGAGGGCTTCAACTTGGGCACGTTCTGCCTAGGATCTCGCATGAAAGCCTCAATCCTGCGCGCCATGTTGCCCGATACGCCGCTGCGATTCGCCTTTGCCGCTGCATAGACATTGCTCACCCCAGACCAGGCTTCCGACCGAACCTCCGGCGTGGCATTCTCATCCGCAGCCAGAATCATAAGTTGGTCGGCCAACTGATCCTGCACCACATCGGTGAGATCGTTGGGCTTTCCCGCTGGTGCTCCTGCTGCCGGAAATGTGCTCTTTACCAAAGCAGAGATCACCTCTTCAGCCGAAGGGGATGCGCTATCGAAGTGATGAATCGAATCCGCTCGCGCCAGGCGCTCTGGATCCAGCAGCCCACCGAAGACAATTTCCGCGATGGAACGCGCTCCGTCATATGGACTGAAGAGATATCCCGCGCTTGATTTGTAAGCTTCAGGATCGAGATCGCGGTTCTCATGCTGGACCAGGCTATTCCAGATTCGGGAAGGAACTTCCATCTGGTCCGGACGAAGCGCCTGCAGGCAAAGGCGAATGGCTTCGCGCTGACTCTGCGGATCCCAGACTTCCATCGGTTTCTGTCCGTCTCCGGCGAGCGACGGTGGAATCTTTGCGCTGCCAACGGTGCTGATGGCCGACGCCAACGCGTACCGATGAAACAAATAGACCAGAGCGAAGCGCGCTGTCAGCTTCGAGACTGGCTCACCTTTGGGCAGCATCGCTGGCCCGTACGCCGCCACTAAGGCATTTCTAACCGCCAAGACCTGCCGCAGCCAAGTCACGGGATCGGGTCCATCGTCGTAAGCGTTCCAGCGCGGATCGTCGTAGTTGCTCCAGAAGATCCCCTGCTTGAGCGCCTTCTGCACCACCTCTTCGAGCCGAGCGCGTTCCTGCTGATCGTCCGGATCGGGAGCCTGCGCCTGACCGCCCGTGCTGTAGCCCCACTCGATAGCGAACTTGTCGTAGCTGCCGACACCTTGCATGTAGGCGTCGCTAAGGTCGGCGGTGCCGTCTTTGCGTATGGCGATGCGCGGGGCGAAGTAGTCCATCACCGAGCCGCGATTAAACGTGCTGGCAGCGAAGTTGTGCTCCAGGCCGAGCACATGTCCCATTTCGTGACAAGTGAGCAGTGCGATGCGCCGCACCATCGCTTCATCTTCTGACAGCTGCGGATCGGCTGCATCCAGTTCGGCGAAAAGATCCATGGCGGAATCGTCGCGCGAGTCTGCCCCGCGCGGAACCGCGTTCCAATAGTTGTTCACCGTGCGCATGCGATGCGAGTCGAGCTGCACCACGGCGTGCAAGATCTCTCCAGTGCGCGGATCGGTTTGCACCATGCCCACCGACCAACCGCGTCCATCGCGGTTTGTCCACTGGATGGTGGGGTAGCGCAGGTCAAGGGGATCGGCGCCTTCGGGAAGGTCCTCGACAACCAGCGCATTCCGGAATCCCGCCTGTTCGAAAGCCTGGTTCCACCACAAGGCTCCGCGACGCGCGGCCGAGCGCATCGGCTCCGGGATCGCGCGATCAAGATAGAAGGTGATCGGTTTGACCGGCTCGCTCATCGCAGCGGCGGGATCTTTTTTCTCCAGCCTCCAACGGTCGATGTAAGTCTGACTCAGCGATTGCTTATAAGTGCGCGAGAAATCATCGAAAGGCTGGCCGAAGAAGCCCACGCGCGGATCGGCGAGGCGGGGTTGATATCCGGTCGCCGGCAATGCCAGCAACGAAATATGTTCGTGCACCGTAAGCACGCCCGCTTCCGGATTATTTATGCCACGAGCAGCATCGCTCACGAAGGTGAGGATGTTCTCGATTTCGGTGTTCTGCGGAAAAGCGCGGGTATGGTCCATATCCACTGAGCTGCGCTGTTCGTCCAGACGCCAATTGCCTGCGTTCTCGGTGGCCACTGGACGCACCATGCCGTTCACCGCCCGTGATGGCCGCCGCAGTTGTCCCAGCAGTCCTGTAGCGTCACGCACGACCAGCGGATTGCCATTTACAACGACTGTGTCTCCCTGTTCTGACTCGATGGGAAGTGTGGCAATTACCGAAATGGGAAAGCTTCGTTCGACAGAATGCTTTAGTTCCGGACTTCCGCGCTCAGCGCGAAAGCGCATGTTTTCTGCAATGACCAGGACCTTCGGACCGGAGCGGACGAAGCGGCAGAGTTGCGTTCCGCCCACTGTGCTGCGGTCGGCAAACATCGCAATGGAGCCGACTCCACTGCTCAGACCGGTAAAGTAGATAAACTCCTCGCTAAGCCGCTGCGGCGTGAGCTCCAAGAGCAGCTCGCCTTTCTTTGCGTCCCAGTAATAGGGAATAAATCCATCTGCGCGCTTGAGACCGGCCATTCGATTGGTTTCGTTATGGGAAGCGGCCTCCGTTTCGGACTGTCCACCGTGACGTGGACTCTCGGTTTGGGCGTAGGCGATCGTCGAGAGGAGCAGTGCAATCAGGAACCGGTTCATCGTTGCAGAACACCAAGCTTTAGGATTTGCGACCTGCCATGCTACCAGCAACTATCCAGGCTGACGAGACCTCGAAGCTGCACTAAACTGTCGCATGCTTCCAGGGCTCGCACGCAGACACTACGTCGCCTATGGCTTGATCTGCCTGATTTGGGGCAGCACCTGGGGCGCAATCCGCTTGCTGGTGCGCGATGTTCCAGCTCTGCGGGCCGCGGCCCTCCGATGTTTTCTGGCCGCCCTGCTGCTCATCGCAGGCGCGCTTACAAGCGGAAAAAGAATGGCGCTCAGCTCGAGACAATGGCGAGCTCTCATCATTCTGGGCATCACGATGATGGCCTTGCAATATGGACTTCTCTTCTGGGCGGAGTACCGCATTAGCTCATCGATGACGGCAGTCTTGTTCTCTTCGTACCCGCTGTTCGTCGCTCTGTTCACGCCGCTTTTAACTCGCACACGCGTGCCCCGTCGTGCGGTGTTCGCCATGCTTATTGGGCTGGGAGGTATCTCCGCGCTGCTTTCCACCGGCCTGTCTGCCTCTGCGGATTTCCTTCTTGGAGGCGGAGCCGTGATGCTGGCGGTTGTGGTCAGCGCATGGTCGGCAGTATTCGCCAAGCGAGAGCTGAGCGGAGTAAATCCGTTGTGGGGAACCGCAGTACAGTTCTGTGTCAGCGCTGCTGCTCTCTTCGTGGCGAGCTTGATCTTCGAACGAGGCCGCTCTTCCGATTGGAATCAAACCAGCATTCTCGCGCTCGGCTTTCTCACGATTTTCGGATCGGTCGTGGCCTTCTCGCTGTACTACTGGCTCCTCGGCACGATGCAGGCCTATCAGCTCTCGACGACGAATCTGGTTGTTCCGGTAATCGCGATGGCGGAAGGCGCTCTGCTATTGCGGGAACGGGTACCACTGCTGATGGTAGCTTCGGCGCTTCTGGTGCTAGTCTCGGTCGCAATCGTGTTGCGGGCCGACGATGAGCAAGTGACGTCGCTGAAGCTTGAATCTCCCGAAATAGAACTTAAGAAAGAGTAGCGCACTCGGCGATTCAGGCACGTGAGGGGGCACTGGCTTCAGCCGTGCCGTAAAAGCCCTAATTTGTGCGGCTTTACGGGCTGCGGAAAAAATGGTTCCGGAAAAGCCTAACTGATGCCGCAAGCCAAGATTTTCAGGGCCGTAGGCCCGATCGCCAAACGTAAGCCCACGGCGCAGGTCGTTTAAGGCCGAAGCCGTGGGTATGTTTCAAGCATGACGGAGCGCCGTAGGCGCGGCACTAAACTTGTGCTCTGGCGCGAGTTTGGTCCCGCGCCGCTGGCGCTCTCACGTTTCATTTCGGCACCCACGGCTCCAAACCTGCGGCTCTCCGCCGTGGGCTGACGTTTCGCAATCGGGCCTCCGGCCCTCGACGCATGGCTTGAGAACGCGGTTATATTCTCAACGGGAATTTTCCGCAGGCTTGATGGCACGGCTAAAAGCCGACGCCCCTTCACTTGTGTCGCGAAAGATCGTCCGGCCAGGAGTACTTGTCGAAAACTCACCGGGCAAGAGAGATTACTTGGTTGGGCTTGCGACATGCTGGCTCCTCGACAAGCTGGAACTGCAAATTAGACACCCAACTTCTCCCCGGGCGACGGATGGTATCCACGAATAAAATCCCCAGCCGACATCTTGCGCTTTCCCTCTGGCTGCACTTCGAGCAACTCCAGGGCGGTATTCTCTCCGCATCCGACGAAAAGGCGCTCCCGATCGATCATCAGTTCGCCTGGGCGGGGAAGCGATGAGGAATAACTGGGGCGAGCGGAAATGATGGACAGCTTCTTTCCGCGAAGGACCGTATAGCAACCCGGCCACGGCTGGAATCCACGCAGACGGTTATAGATTCGCTCTGCGGAAAAATTGAAATCGGCGATTCCGTCTTCCTTCTTCAGTATCGGGGCCAAAGAGGCGCGGCTGTGATCTTGCACCTGCGGATGGATGCTTCCCGATTCCAAACCGCGGAGAGTTTCGACCATGAGTTCCGCACCGACCGACGCCAGCCGCTGTCCGTAGCCGATGGCATTTTCGTCGGAGCCAATGGGCAGCTCGCGCTGCAGAAAGATATCGCCGGTATCGAGGCCTTCATTGAGCTGCATCGTAGTTGCGCCGCTCACGCTTTCGCCTTCGGCGATCGCCCACTGGATCGGCGCCGCTCCGCGATACTTGGGCAGCAGCGATCCATGCAGATTGATGTTTCCACATCGCGGCAACGAGAGCATCCAAGGCGGAATTAGCCTTCCGTAGCCGACCACGATGATGGCTTCAGGATTGATGGTTTCGAGCTGCGTGCGAAATTCTGGGTTGTTCTTGATCTTCTCCGGCTGCGCGATCTCCAGCTTGTGCCGCTGAGCGCAATGTTTAATCGGAGACGTTGCGAGTTCCAAACCGCGTCCCTGCGGTCGGTCCGGCTGTGTGACCACCAGCGCAATGTTGTGTTCAGCGGCAAGCAGAGATTCAAGGGTGGGAACCGCAAACTGCGGAGTGCCGCAGAAGACGAGCTTCATTACTTCAAGCTACCAGCTACCGGCTGCCAGCTACCAGCCAAAGACTTGGACGCCTCGCCGTGGCGAGCTGCATATCTACGCTCGGGGTACGAGAACAGACCGTCGGTGCGTAAAGCCGGAAGCTGGTAGCCGGAAGCTGGCAGCTCTCTTACGCTTCCACTCTCGGCATCATGGGAAGAGCACGGGCGTTTTTGAAGTTGGCCATTACTGCGTGCAGATGTTCGAGCGTCTCATTGACGGAGAGCGTGTACATTTCGCGTCCGTTGTCGTATCCGCTCTCAATGGCGGATTTCAGGTAGAGTCCGGCAATTTGAATGGCCAGGGGATCGGTAATGGACTTGCCGGTCTGCTCCTTGTAGCGCACCCAGGCGAGATGCGGCAGCGAAAGCCAGATGGGGCGGCCGTTGGCGAGGAACTTGATGTCGATGGCATCGGCGTGGCGGGTAGCGATGGCCACGATCACCGCCTGATACGTGCAGTGGATAGGTTCGCCTGACCAGCGATCGATAGCGGTGAAGTCGTCGTACATGGCAAACAAAAAATATAACACGCAGAGAATCGGGCCATCGGGTGATCGGGTCATCGGGTGAAGTGAAGAATGGCAATCGGCATTCGGCTGTCGGCGTTCGGTCATGAAACTTTTCTTTCTGTGCGAGAGTCGCAGCTGGCCGAAAGCTGAGAGCCGAAAGCCGACCGCTGCTTACTTCACCCGATCACCTGATCACCCGATTCTGTTATCTTGCCTGCATGAATTTACGCCTGCGAGCCGCCGTCTTCGTTTTCCTGCTCGTCGTTCCGGCGTTGGCCAAAGAGGAGAAGTTCTCTAAGGCAGGTCCGGTTCAACTCACCTCTGACGGCAACAAATGGGCAGAAAAGACGCTGAAGAAGATGTCGCTCGAAGAGAAGATCGGGCAGATGATCCAGGTGCGCGCCTACGCCGACTTTCTCAACGTCGAGAGCGACGAATACAAGCAGGTCAGCGACCAGATCAAGAAGTATCACCTGGGCTCGATCATCCTCACCGTCCGCGTTTCTGATGGATTGTTATTGAAAGACCTGCCTTATGAAGCTGCGGCCATCACCAATCTGCTGCAGAAGGAATCGAAGTTGCCTTTGCTGGTGGCGGCGGATTTCGAGCGCGGCCTTTCCATGCGCCTCAATGAAACACCGGCGTTTCCTCATGCCATGGCATTCGGCGCTACCAACAATCCTGCGTTCGAGGAAAAGTTCGCCGAGATCACCGCGCAGGAATCGCGGGCCATTGGCGTGCACTGGAATTTCTATCCCGTCGCAGACGTCAACATCAATCCGCAGAACCCCATCATCAACACGCGATCGTTCGGGGAAGATCCGCAGCAAGTCGCCGCCATGGTTGCAGCCTACGTGAAAGGATCGCGCGAATACGGCCTGCTGAGCACGGCCAAGCATTTTCCCGGACATGGAGATACAGCGACGGACTCGCATCTTGGCGTTGCCATGGTTTCGGGCAATCTGCAGCGGCTCGACGCAGTCGAGTTGCCGCCGTTTCAAAAAGCCGTTGAGGCAGGTGTGGACTCCATCATGGTGGCCCACGTTACCATTCCCGCTTTGGAACCGGACCCCGACAAGGTTGCCACTACCTCACACAAGATCGTTACTGACCTGCTCAAAGACAAAATGCATTTTCAGGGCCTCATCGTTACCGACGCGCTGGAGATGCACGGACTCACCCGGCTCTATCCCGAAAACGGACCCAATCCCGCAGGTCGCGCCGCCGTGGATGCGGCGAAGGCCGGTAATGACATGGTGCTGCTGCCTTCGGATCTGGACGGCGCCTTCAATGGCCTGCTGCAGGCGGTCAAGAGCGGCGAGATTCCGCAAACGCAGATCGATGCCTCGGTGCTGAAGGTCCTGCGCGCCAAGGCTTCGCTGGGCCTGCACAAGGCGCGGCTCGTGGACCTGGAGCAGGTCGCGCATATCGTGAGCCGTCCTGAGAGCCTGGATTTCGCGCAGCAAGTGGCCGATTCCGCGGTGACTCTGGTGCGCGATGGGGGAGCGGTGCTGCCTCTCGTGGCCTCTCCGCCGAGAACACCGGGAACCGCTCTGCAAGGGAACGCGTATCGCTCAACAGGCACAGGCGCTCCACTGGTTGCAGTCGTGATTACGGACGATATGCGCAGCGAATATGGACGTCTCTTCGAATTGGAGTTGCGACGGCGGGCGAAGGGGACGAAGGTCTATTTTGTCGATTCCACGATCGCCACAGCCATGACGCCTGAGATTCTCGAAGCAGCCAGACAGGCACAGAAGGTAGTTGTCGCGGCATATGTCGTGCCCACCGCCGCTAAACAGGTTGTGGTCAACGGCCAGATCACCAATACGGTGGGCCTGAACGATGCCACAGGAAGTCTCATGCAACAGTTGCTGGATGCGGCAGCGGCTAAGACGGCAGTGATCGCCATGGGCAATCCTTATCTGGCAATGAACTTCCCCGCAGTGCGGACGTATATTTGTACGTACTCGAATGCGCCGACTTCAGAACGCAGCGCGGTGAAGCTTCTGTTCGGAGAGATGCAGTTAAAGGGCAAACTGCCTGTGAGCTTGCCGGGCATCGCGGAACGAGGATTCGGACTCGAACTCAAACCGGAAGAGCTGCGAGTCGCCGCCGGCCCACAAAGTCCCATATCAGGAGGAGCACAAATCCAATGAAATCGCGCATCGGAATTCCTTCTACTTTGCTCGTCCTGATCGCCGCGCTCGCGCTCACTGCCTGCGTGAACGTAAAAAAATCCGACAATGGCGACAACGTCGATGTGAAAACGCCGTTTGGTTCGGTGAGCGTCCGCACCGCGGACGTGAAGCCGGAAGATACCGGATTGAATGTTTATCCCGGTTCGAAGCTAGTCCCCAAGCATGGCCATGACAATGACCAGGCCAATGTGAACATCTCCAGTCCATGGGGACAGCTCAAAGTAATCGCTCTTAACTACCACTCCGACGACCCGCCGGAAAAAGTTCTCGACTGGTATCGCAAGGACCTGCAACAGAAGTACGGAAAGTTTCTCGAGTGCAAAGGTGGCGACGTCTCAATGCGCCATCGGGATAAGGATAAGAATGACAGCAATGAGCTCACCTGCGGCAGCGAACGCGGGAACGGCAAGAATTACAGCTACAGCTCTGGCGACTCGAACACTCTGGAGCTTAAGACCGGCACCGACGACAAGCAGCATATTGTCGCGGTGAAGCCGGAAGACGGCGGTAGCAATATTGCCATCGTCTATGTCCAGAAGCACGGAGAGAAAGACTCGATCTGAGCGTACAACGTGGAACCGGCCAGTGCCACGTTACTTCTTGACGTTTACCAGCGCGATCTCCGCGCCGCTTCCATGTGGCAGGACTACAACGATGCGCTGCTCGCCGTTGTTGGCGATCTTCAGTTCCGTTCCTGAGGCAGCGAAGTCGTCGGCATTGCAGACTGAGGGATTGGCTAAGGCGGCTTCGTCGAGCTGCACATCGACCGTGGTGTTCTTACCGCCTGAGCACTCGACCACAGTTCCAGATGCTTTCAACCGGTCGCGATAGAACTGCAGCACTTTGTCCGGCTTGTCTGCTGAAACATAAGCGCTGGCTGCAAGGCGGTGGACCTCGGACTGGTCGCTCATCGATACTGTTCCCCGGCCATCGCTGTGCTCACTGGCCACCGCTTTGGGATAAACCGGGATGCCGGTGCTGTTGCCGCCGTCAAAGCGGCCTGCAGAACCCTGCTGCGCGAAACTCAGACTGCTAACAAGCAGCATGCCTAAACAGCGGACGAAGATGCCTCCCATTGGATCCTCCTGACAACGAGCCCTACTTTTAACCGCAGGAAACAAGTCCTTCGATGCAAAGATTACACCTGCCGACAGGCTGCGTTTCCAAATGGGACGAAAAAATCGCAACTTGGGAAGTTACAAAGCGTCTAAACTAGTGACATGCGCCGAGGATTACTCATCCTCGTTTTTACTACCCTGCTCTACGCTTCTCCTGCGTTAGTGGCTCAGCGTGGCATAGAACTTCATGGCGTGCCGGCGTCGGTCACTTCTCCTGGAGCTAACGGCCGCCCGCGGGGCATTGCCGCCAGCGTCACCGATCCCTCTTTTGGTTCCTCACTCCGCCGCGCCGGCAACGTCCGACATCGTGGACATGATGGACGTGGTCGCGATGTCAGGCCTGTCTATGCGGTGCCCTATTATGGCTACTACGCCGGGTTAGACGACTCCATGCCGTACGATCAGACGGAACAGCAGCCACAACAGGCAACGCAGCCTCAAGTAATTATTGTCAAAGAGGAGCCCGCCGAGTCTGACGACAGCTCGCGCTACGGCGAGCATTCCTTCGACGGCCGCGAGGGCAAGCGCCAGCCGGATGACGATCAGTTGGAGCAGAGCAAACCAGCCTCGCCTCCGGCGGCGAAGCAGGACGACTCACCGCCGACTACCCTGGTCTATCGCGATGGGCACAAATCCGAAGTGCGCAACTATGCTATCGTCGGCAGCAACCTGATCGATCTCACCAAGAGCCCGGTGCTGAAGAAGATTCCGCTGGCTTCACTCGACCTCGTAGCCACGCGCAAAGAGAACGAAGACAACGGCGTGGATTTTCATACACCGTAGGGAGCTGCGGTAGCTTCTAGCCTCCGCGCGCCCCAAGCAGTGAAATCCCCATCTGAAACAAAAGAGCGTCAACGAGAAACACAGCCTGATCTCGCCAGAGAACCTGCCCAGGGGCTATTCTTCTCGCATGAAGTGGCCTACATCTGGCCGATGGTTCCTTGGCGTTAGTATTCTGCTATGTGGGCATGTTTCTCTCTCACCACCTCATTGCGTTTGGCATCCTTGCCCTCGCCGTGTGCATTTACGGCGCGATCGTTTGTTACGATTTTTTGCGATAGCTTTGTGGTTTCAAATTTGGACCACTACCCACAGAAACTCTCATATTGACTTTCGTATCTTATTCGCCTACACTAACGACGTGAATTTTGAACTCGCAGAGCGCTTCGATGTCTCTAACCCGGAAATCGCGGAGCCTTGTGTGGGTGTTTTTTCTACGTTGCGATTTGTTTATCGAGAAGTTAACAGGAATCTCGAAGCGATCCCGGCGAGGTCCCGGGATTGATCCCGAAGAGATCCCGAAACACGTTGGAGCGAATCCCGAAGCTGATCGGGATTTATCGGGATCTTGTTGTGTAAGTCCTTTAGATTTCGGGATCAAAAAAAATATTTTCTGTTTCAGATTTTGAAATGCGCGCCTGCTGAGAAAAAAGTAAATATGCAGGCACGAAGCTCGGATTCAAGCCTCAAGTAGGGCCTCTTGAGATGCCGTTCCTGTGCTATAATCCGAACAGCGGACCAGGCAGCTAACATCCTGAGAAAACAACAGTTTACAGGTAATCGAACGGCTTTCCCCGATGCGAAGGCCGAAGCGATTGGTGTGCCGAGTTTTGAGCTTCGTAGCTACGCGGCTTCGAAGCTTCGCAGCTAAAGCAAGGAGCCAGCCGCTAGCAGCTGGTAGCTAGCAGCTTCTTAAAAATGGCCGACGATCAAAACCCCCAACTCCCCTTAACTCCTCCTGGCGGCGAGCCGCCGCAAGGCCCAGGCGCAGCCAACATCATTCCCATCAACATTGAAGAGGAGATGCGCCACTCGTATCTCGACTACTCGATGTCGGTGATCATTGGCCGCGCTTTGCCCGATGTCCGCGACGGTCTCAAGCCTGTCCATCGTCGTGTCCTTTACGCGATGAATGAGATGGGCCTTCAGTACAACAAAAAGTACACCAAGTGTGCCAAGGTCGTAGGACAGGCAATGGGTCAATACCATCCCCACGGCGACAGCGCGATCTACGACACGCTGGTCCGCATGGCGCAGGATTTTTCTTTGCGTTATCCCCTCATAGATGGTCAGGGGAATTTCGGCTCCGTCGACGGCGATCCGCCGGCGGCCATGCGTTATACCGAATGCCGTCTGGAGAAGATTGCAGGCGAGATGCTCGCCGATATCGATAAAGATACTGTCGATTTCGTTCCTAATTACGATGAATCGACCACGGAGCCTACCGTTCTTCCCACGCGCATTCCCAATCTGCTCATCAACGGATCGAATGGAATTGCCGTGGGCATGGCGACGAATATCCCTCCCCACAACCTGACGGAAATCGTCGATGCGACGATTACGCTGGTGCAGAATCCGCAAACTACCCTGAAAGAACTTCTCAAGATCGTGAAAGGCCCCGACTTCCCGACCGGCGGTTTCATTTACGGCCGCGGGGGCATCGAGCAGGCATATACCAATGGCCGCGGGCGATTCATGGTGCGCGCCAAGGCCGCGATTGAGAACCTCACGCAGGGCCGCCAAGCGATTATCGTTACCGAAATTCCCTATCAGGTAAACAAGGGAACGCTCATCAAGCGCATCGCCGACCTGGTAAACGACAAGGTCATCGACGACATCTCCGACGTTCGCGACGAGTCCGATCGCGATGGCATGCGCATCGTGATCGAGCTCAAGCGCGGAGCCGAATCGCAGATCGTGCTGAACCAGCTCTACAAGCACACCTCGATGCAGGAGAGCTTCAGCATGATCTTTCTCGCGGTGGTGAACAATCAGCCGCGCGAGATGGGCCTGATTCCGGCGATTCAACACTTCATCGATCACCGCGTCGATGTGGTGCGCCGCCGCACCGCTTACCTGCTGGCGCGAGCCCGCGAACGCGAGCACATTCTCGAAGGTTACAAGATCGCGCTCGACAACCTCGATCAGGTGATCAAGCTGATCCGCGGATCGGCCTCGCGATCCGAAGCCCGCGAAGCCTTGCTGGCCGCCAACTTCAAGGTCACCGACAAGCTGATTCACTCTGCCGGCAAGCTGAGTGGAAGGCAGGCCGACGCCATTCTCGATCTGCAGCTCTATCGTTTGACGCGGATGTCCACCGAGGAAATTTTCAGCGAGCTCACGGAAATTCGCGAACGCATCGCGGAATACGAAAGCATTCTGGCTTCGGAGAAGAAGCTGCGCAACGTGATCGTCAAGGAACTGGAAGAGGTCAAGAAGGAATACGGCGACGAGCGCCGGACTACCATCACGGATGAAGGCGTCGAGATCACTCTGGAAGACCTGGTTGCCGACGAACAGGTTGCGGTTACGATTTCCCATTCCGGGTATCTGAAGCGCACGGCGATTTCCACTTACCGCCAGCAGCGCCGCGGGGGCATGGGCCGCAAGGGCATGAGCACGCGCGAGGAAGACTTCGTCGAGCAGTTGTTGATTGCCTCCACCCACGCTTATCTGCTCATCTTTACCAGCGCCGGGCGAGTGTATTGGCTGAAAGTCTATGAAATTCCCGATGTGGGACCTGCGGGGAAGGGCAAGGCTATCGCCAGCCTGATTTCGCTGCAGCCAGGTGAAAAGGTCTGCGCGATTCTGAATGTCCGGGATCTCGAAGAAGAAGGCAAGTTCGTCTTCTTTGCCACTCGCAACGGCACGGTGAAGAAAACACCGCTCAAGGATTTCTCCAATGTGATGTCGCGGGGCATTATCGCTATTGGCATCGAGAAGGCCGACGAACTCGTCACAGCCCGTATCACCGACGGCAACAAGATCGTCTTCCTGGCGTCGCACGACGGCATGGCCATCCGCTTCGAGGAGGCCGATGTGCGTCCGATGGGCAGGCCGGCATATGGTGTCCGTGGCATGGACCTGCACGAAAAGGACTACATCGTCGGAATGGCGCTGACTGATCCTCGCGATACCAAGAAACCGTCCACTGGCAAGAAGAAGGCAGACGGCGAAGATTTGGATGAAGAGAAACCCGCGCCGTCGCTCATCCTATCGGTGACCGAGAACGGCTATGGCAAGCGTACGGATGCCGAAGAGTACCGGCTCATATCGCGCGGCGGCAAAGGTGTGATCAACGTCAAGACCGCAGAACGTAATGGCAAGGTGACAGCCATCATGCAGGTAGAGGAAGACTCGGAGTGCATGATCATCAGCCAGTACGGGAAAATCATCCGCATTCCCAACAGCCAGATCCGCGAGACGGGGCGCAACGCCCAGGGCGTGCGCTTGCTGCAGTTGGACGCTGGAGATCGCGTCGCAGCAGCAGTGGTAATTCCGCCGGAGGAGAAGAACGAGAACGGCGGGCTGTTGCAGTAGAAGCTTCTAAGCTGCTTGGCTCCTAAGCTTCTAAGCAAAGACCTGCTTCGTGCGCAGAGTCGTTCTGCAATTCCGTTTCTTCTTAGCTTCGGCTGTTGGTGGAGAAGCTCAGCAGCTTAGGAGCTGAGCAGCTTGTCAAAACACCTTGAAGTGTATTGTCAGGTACCTCTTCGGATTTTCGCGGACTGCTTTAATCAGATAGCGGGTCTCCACCAGCATCTGGTCGGCATTGTTGTACAGTGCCGGATCTTTGAACAGCATGCCGGCGCTACCTTCTCCTGTGGCAAGACGAGTTGAGAGCACGTCGAGATTGCTGGTGATGCGGTCGATCTTCTGCGCGTACTCCTGATCTTTGGCCAGCTTGCCAAGCGTTCCGCGCCCGGCATCGATATCGTTCATCAAGTCTCTGAGCTTTGCCGTGGTCTGGTTCAGGTTGGTGTAGAGCTGTTCATCCTTCAGGAATTTACCGGCATTGCCTTTTCCGGAATTAATGTCATCAACGATCTTGTTGAGCTTAGTCACGGAATCGTTGATCTTGTCGTAAAGTTCGTCGGAATAAAGCAGCTTTCCGATGCTGCCCTTGCCTTCGGTGATTTGACTGGTTAGTTCTTGCAACTGGCGGATGGTAGCGTTAGCGCGATTGTAGAGTTCGGGATCGTTGATGATTTTGCCTACAGAACCTTTGCCACTCTGAATCGCCGATACGATGTCGTCCACTCGACCGAGAATGACATTCAGCTTGTCGATGGTTCCCTGACTGGACTTAAGTACGTCCTGAAGCGCCGGTGTCTCCGTGGTCGGCAATATGTCTCCATCCTGGACCGGCTTGCCCGAAGCACGTGAGCTGTCGATATCGACGAAGGTTGCGCCCAGCACTCCAGCGGTTGCCAGGGTCGCACGGGATGGCTGATCGCCTTTCAGGATTTCGGATTGGTGCCCCGCGCTGATCTTCATGACGACTTCCACCGGAGTGAGTCGGCGATTGGGGTCCTTGGTAATGCTGATTCGGTCCACATTGCCGATATCGACTCCGGAGAGCCTGACCGGCGCGCCTTTCACCAGCCCGGCGGCATTCTCAAAATATGCGCGAAGAACGATCTTGTGGCTGAACGGACTCACGGTGCCGCTCATTACGAATACCAAAACGGCAAGGGTAATGCTGGCAAACAGAACGGTAAGTCCGACGCGTAGCTCTGACCACTTAACCTGCTTCTGGCTGGGCAAACCGATCCTCCCGCGGAAAGTCGTCGCGCCTTCCGGTTGTTATTGGGAAATGACCATCGAATATAGCAAACCGGGCAGTTGCAGTCAGCAGATACACAGGGAACAGTCGAAATCCCGGCATCAACACGATGGCTTTTGACTTTGGGAGATTTCGGCAGGTTACAATCTTGAGGAGCGCGCCCTTAGCTCAGGTGGATAGAGCGACTGACTTCGAATCAGTAGGTCGGGAGTTCGAATCTCTCAGGGCGCGCCAGTTCTCGCTGCTTCCTGAATCGCTCGCCTTACCGAATCTCTCCGAGCAGAGGTGCCTTCATGTTCTTCTCACGCTTATCTTGGCTTGCGGCTGTTCTAATTCTAAGTTCTTTGCCAGCGCTTCGCGCCTCTCAACCGCCGGCTCTTCGACTTGGCGATGAGGTCCTGCCGGTTCATGCAGTGCTCGATCTGACTTTATCCCCGGAGCGACCAGATTTCTCAGGAAGGATTCAGTTCGACCTGAAAATTAGTCAGCCGGTCGATGAGTTCTGGCTGAATGCTGTCGAGTTGACGGTAAATGAAGCTACCCTGACGGCCAACGGAAAGACAGTCCAGGCTCAAATCGTGCCAGGCGGGGACGATTTTGTAGGCCTTCAATTCTCTACGCCGCTACAGCCGGGGACTGCTCAACTGAGCCTCACGTTTTTCGGCAAGGTGAACCAGAAGTCCAGTGAAGGAATCTTCCAGAGCAATCGTAAAGACGATAAGTACGTGTTCACGCAATTTGAAGCGATCAGCGCGCGCCGGGCGTTTCCCTGCTTCGATCAGCCCAACTTCAAGATTCCCTGGCGCCTCACTCTGCATGTTCCCATAACCTATTCGGCTGTCGCGAATACCAACGTGTTAAAGGAGACGCCTGAGGACGACGGTGGAATGAAGGCAGTTGAATTCGCAGAGACGAAGCCGCTGCCGAGCTACCTGGTTGCATTTGGAGTCGGCCATTTTGAGTATGTCGACGCCGGAGCTGCAGGCATCAGGCACTTTCCCGTGCGCATTGTTGTACCGAAAGGGGACGCGGATCGCGCTAAGTACGCAGCCAGCGTCACCGCCGAAATTCTCACTCGTTTGGAAAAGTACTTCGGCATTGCTTATCCGTATGACAAGGCCGACCAACTTGCGATTCCACTCTCTTTCGGCGGAGCCATGGAGAATCCCGGACTGGTAACTTACGACGCCAACATCATCCTTTCTCCTCCGGGGCAAGACAGCCTGGCTCATCAGCGGGAGTACGCCTCGATCGCAGCGCACGAATTGGCGCATCAATGGGTGGGCGACTTGGTTACGACGGAGTGGTGGAACGACGTCTGGCTGAACGAGGCGTTTGCTACCTGGATGTCTTCGAAACTGCTGTCGGAATGGAAGCCCGAGTGGCAGACTCGCGCAGACGACCAAGGAGCGCGACAAGGAGCCATGCTGGACGACACCAAGACGAGCGCGCGCCGCATCAATCAGCCAGTCGATAGCAAGAGCGATATCGCGAATGCCTTCGATGGCATCACCTATGAAAAAGGCGGATCAGTGCTCGCGACCTTTGAGAACGCCGTCGGTCCCGAGAATTTTCAGCGCGCCATGCACAATTATCTGGAGGCGCATGCGTTCGGCAATGCAACTACGCAAGACTTTCTCGCCGCTCTGGGAGCAGCCAGCAAACCGGAATACGCCACCGCCTTCCAGACTTTCCTGGATCAGACCGGGGTTCCGGAGATGAGAACGACGCTTGCATGTACAACGGGCAAGACGGCGGTTGTGCATGTGGAACAGCAACGGCTGCTGCCGGTCGGATCCACGGGCGATGTTCACAGCACCTGGGGAGTCCCATTCTGCGTGGCCTATGCAAGCGGAAACAGCCGCGCGCAAGCCTGCAAATTGATCACGCTGCCGCAAGACGATGTTGCGCTCCCGGGCATTGGCTGTCCTTCGTGGTATCTCGGAAATGCGAAAGAGATTGGCTATTACGAAGTGCAATACGACGGCAAAGCGCTCAACACTCTGTTGGATCATCGCAAGGCTCTGAGCCTCGCGGAGCAGGTCGGGTTGCTGGGAGACGTCAATACTCTGGAACAGACCAGCGAGATTCCCTGGGACCAAGGTCTGGTCTTGGCCAGCAGACTGAAAGACGATAGCAATCCGAAGATCATTCGCGCTGCCATGAATCTCGCCGCTTTGCCTATGGCGTATGTCGATGCGAATTTGGAGCCGAACTACGCCAGCTTCGTGGAGAAAACATTCGGAGATCGCGCGCGCCATCTTGGTTGGCCGCCTAAGCCTGGTGATACCGAGGAAGAACAGCTTTTGCGTCCCCAACTTGTTGGGTTTGTCGCCCGCTGGGGAAAAGATCCCGAATTGCTCGCCGAAGCCAGACGCCTGGCAGAAGCATGGATGGCAAACCACAAGTCTGTGCCCGCGGACGTGGCGCGCAGCGTGCTCGCCAGCGCCGCGCGCTATGGCGACTCCGGGTTTTACGACAAAGTTCTGGCTGCGGCTAAGGCCGAGACCGATCCTTCCTTCAAAGGCATGCTTATAGGCGCACTGGGCGCGTTCATGGATCCTCAGCTTGTCAACCGCAGTCTCAATCTCGCCTTCGATGGGACCTTCGATATCCGACTGTCGCTACGCATTGTTTTTGCTACGTTGCGCCAACCAAGCACGGCCAACCTTTCGTACCAATACGTCAGGGAACACTACGATGCAATCAAAGCCAAGCTGCCTTCATCTGTAGATTCAGACTACGCGGCGTCCCTTCCCTTTTTGGCATCAGCATCTATGTGCAGCGATCGAGGCGAAGCTGAGGCCCGAGAATTCTTTGGACCGCGCATGGAGAACGTCGTCGGAGGACCCAGACAGCTTGCCAATGCCCTGGAGCAGATTCATCTCTGCGCAGCTGCAAAACCAAATGCAGGAAAGCAGATCGCAAGCTTCTTGTCGCAATACGCTGGGGCTCAGAGCGCCGGTGGAAGATAGGTGCGAGTTCTTAGTGAACTTCACCACGCTCGATTTATCTCAAGTGATCGAGGGACGAAGCGGTGGCAATGTTCTAGTGTTGACATTCGACACCAAGGAGCGCTAC
>Ga0307477_10001479_pt1 | contig 19694 bp, 16 predicted proteins | sample atmos_gasesECM2C_FD_203316 | JGI IMG/M metagenome (GOLD analysis project Ga0307477, IMG submission 203316) | Hardwood forest soil microbial communities from Morgan-Monroe State Forest, Indiana, United States - atmos_gasesECM2C_515 | ecosystem: Environmental > Terrestrial > Soil > Temperate...
GGCTTTATTCACACCGACAACAAGGCCCCGGCTTCAATACGCGGATCGGCGCAGGCACTCTTCAGCTTTCTGACCTACGGGGTGGGGATGTACATCGGGAACGTTATCGCCGGATTTGTCGCCCAGCACTATACGTCAGCCCAAGGGGTCACCAATTGGTCAAGGGTGTGGATGGTCCCAGCCATTGGAGCGGCGGCGTGCCTCCTCCTGTTCATCGTACTGTGGCGTGACTCGGCGGGGAAGGTTGAGGTCGTCGAGCCCAGAGGCTTCCCGGTCGAGCCGCTGGGCGCTGCTACATCGCAGCACTGATCGACGATCGTTCACGGCTAGTCGAACCGTAATGTCCTGTGCTCCGGGTGACCGGACGTCGCCGGATATTGATCACCATTGGACTTTCCTTGGTGCCGTCGTCTTTCCGGAACTTTCCTGACCCAAGTGCGTCCTAGCCGCGGAGATTTGTATGAAATTCCAATCGGCAGGCCCTTCCTTGACGTTTTTGCTGCTTTCAGGTGTTTTGGTTTGCCCGACTTGTATTGGGCAGGCGGATGTCCCGGCAACCCGCCCCGCCGGCGGGGCCGAGGTGCCGGTTAAAGACGTCGTGCTGTTTTCTTCCGGCGTGGGATATTTCGAGCATTTTGGCACCGTGAAAGACGACGGCAGCACCGTGCTGCACTTCAAGACCGGGCAGATCAACGACATCCTCAAGAGCCTTCTTCTGGAGGATCTGGACGGCGGGAAGGTCGCCGCGGTGAGTTATCCCAGCCCGGCGCCGCTGGCGCGGACGCTCAAGAGCTTCCAGGTGGACATCACCAGCAACCCGCCGCTGCCGCAGTTGCTCAATCAGCTTCGCGGGGCCCGGATTGAAGTGGCGGTGGGACCAGATCAACGCTTCGAGGGAACGATCCTCGGCGTCGAAACACGGACGAAAGCCGTGGGAGACAAGCAGGTGCTCACGGTCTCCGTGTTGAGCCTGCGCAGCGGCCGTACCATCCGCACCGTCCTGCTGGACGATGTCCAGGAGCTTCAGATGCAGGACCCGAAGCTCAACGAGGAGCTGGACGCGGCGCTCGCCGCGGTGGCGCAGGCGCGCGACCAGGACAAGAAGCCGGTCGAGATCCACTTTGCCGGCCAGGGCGAGCGGCGGGTGCGAGTCGGGTACGTCGTCGAGACGCCCGTCTGGAAGACCAGCTATCGGCTGGTGCTGGATAACCCCCGCGGCAACGCCGCCGGCGCCAAGCTCCAGGGCTGGGCGATCGTCGAGAATCAGACCGACAGCGATTGGAACGATATCCAGCTCTCGCTGGTCAGCGGCCGTCCCATCTCCTTCATCCAGGACCTCTACCACTCGCTGTACGTACCGCGCCCGGTCGTTCAGCCGCAGATCTTTGCCAGCCTGATTCCGCAGACCTACGAGAACGGGATTACCCAGGCGGAAATGACCAAGCTCCAGCAGGCCCGCAACGCGGCCAACTCGCAGTTCAATCAGCTCGGGGCCGGGGTCGGTGGGGCCGGCGCTACTGTGGCCAATCAATTGTTTGCCAACGCGAACGCCGGGCGGGCAGGCGGCGCCGCTCCGCAACAGCCGCCGATCGACCCCATCGCCTCGGTGATCTCCCAGGCTTCCGCTTCGGGTCTGGGCGAGCTGTTTCAGTTCACGGTCCGCAACGTTTCGATCCCGCGGCAGCAGTCGGCGATGATCCCGATCGTCAGCGACGACGTGAAAGCGTCGAAGGTCTCCATCTACAACCGTGCCGTACTGGCCAACCACCCGCTCAACGGCGCCCGCCTCAAAAACAACACGACCAAGCACCTGCTGGCCGGCCCGGTGACCGTGCTGGAGGCCGGGTCGTATGCCGGCGACGCCCAGATCGACGATGTTCCGCCGGGCCAGAGCCGCCTGCTCAGCTACGGCGTCGATCTGAAGGTCCTGGTGCAGGCGGACGATCGGCCGCAGCTCACCACCCTTCAAACCGCCCGGCTGCTAAAAGGCGTTCTCCAGCTCAAATGGAAAGACGTCGCCCGCACGGAATTCCTGCTGGATAACAAGGGTGAGACGGCCAAAACCATCGTCGTGGAATTCCCGCGCCAGCCTGAGTGGAAGCTGACCGATCCACCGGCGCCGGATGAAACCACCGAGCAGGCCTATCGTATTCAGCGCGAGCTGGGCGCTGGCAAGCTTCTCAAGTTGCCGGTGGTACAGGAGATGGTGCGAGCGGAAGAGGTGGCGCTGCTGCCGCTCGAGGCGGACAAGCTCGACATCTATGCCAAGGTTGGCGAAATGCCGGCAGGCGTTCGCGACGCCTTGCAGCAGGTCCTCGCTCTCAAACAGGCCGCGGCGACGACCGTCCGGCAGATCGATCAGCACGTCCAGCAGGTCGGCACGATCACCACCGAGCAGTCCCGCATCCGCGAAAACATGAAAGCGGTTTCCCCGAGCACCGATTATTACGCCCGGCTGGTTAAAAAACTCGATCAGCAGGAAACCCAGATCGAGACCCTCCAGCAGGAAGTGTCCGGGCTCCAGAAACAGCTCGATTCACAGCGGAAGGAACTGGACAACAAGCTGGCGGAATTGACCCTGGGATAACGCCGACGCGTTCTGGCGGTGTCTGCAACGGTTCGGAGCGCGATCGGGTACGCAAGACAAATGTATCACTCAATTGCCCGATTGGCCGCCATCGCGGTTATCACCCTCGTCCTGGCCGCGCTCCTGCGTGCGGATTCGTTCCTGACCGCGCCGGCCGTGCGGCAGGAGGACGAGCGGCTGTCTTTTCAAACCTCAGGACCCTGGTCGCCGCGGGTGGATCTGAACGCCGACGTGGCCCTGGTCTACGGGATCGGGCCGGCGGTGCCCCGGCGGCTGGCCGACTGGCGCGATCACGGCTATCGCGTCCACGTCATGACCGGCATCGCCTGGGGGAACTACCAGGACTACGTGAACGGCCGCTGGGACGGCAAAGACCACCACGACGAAGCACAGATGCGCGCCGACGGCACGCCCAAGATGCACGGCCGCGATGTCTTTTACATGTCTCCCGGCGACGATTACGGAAACTACATTGCCGCTGGGATCAAAAATACGCTCGACGCAGGGGCGCAGGCGGTCTGTCTCGAGGAGCCCGAGTTCTGGGTCGAAAGCGGATGGGAACCCAACTTCAAGCGGCAGTGGAAACAGTATTATCACGAGGACTGGCAGCCGCCGGACTCTTCGCCGGATGCGCAATACCGCGCCTCGAAGCTGAAATATTACCTCTACCGGCGGGCGCTGGCGCAGGTGTTCGATTTCGTCCACCGCTACGGGATCGAGCACGGTCGCCAGATTCCCTGCTACGTCGCCACGCACTCGCTGCCCAATTACGCCCACTGGCGGATCGTCAGTCCGGAATCGTCGCTGCTGGAGGTGGGCTGCGACGGCTATGTCGCGCAGGTCTGGACCGGTACGGCACGGACGCCCAATGTGTACGAGGGCCGCCTCCGCGAGCGGACGTTCGAGACGGCGTTTCTGGAATACGGCGCGCTACAGAACCTGGTGCGGGCCAGCGGCCGCCGCGTCTGGTATCTTAACGATCCTGTCGAGGACAATCGCAACCACACCTGGGCCGATTACCGCGTTAACTGGGAGAGCACGCTGACCGCGTCGCTCTTGCAGCCGGACGTCTGGCGGTACGAGATCATGCCCTGGCCGCAGCGGATTTTCATGGGGCGCTATCCATCGGCGGATGGCAGGGGGCGCGTGCCGATTCCCAAGGAGTACGAGACCGAATTGCAGTCGGTCATCACGGCGATGGGCGAAATGAAGCAGCCGGCCGGCGCCACGCGCTGGGAAGTCTCCGGCACGCAAGGCGCCGGCGTGCTGGTTTCCGACACGATGATGTTCCAGCGCGGCTCGGCGGCGGCTTCGGATGCGAACCTCGGCTCGTTCTACGGCCTGGCGCTGCCGCTGCTGGAGCGCGGCATCCCGGTCGAGCCGGTGCAGATCGAAAATGCAACCGAAAGCAAGGCTCTGGACCGATACCGGCTGCTGCTGCTGAGCTATGAAGGCCAGAAACCGCCGACGCCGCGGTTTCACGAGGCATTGGCCAGGTGGGTCCGCGACGGCGGCGCGCTGGTCGTGATCGATGACGACAAAGACCCGTTTAACGCGGTCAGGGAATGGTGGAACACGCCGCCGCTGTCGTACGCGACGCCGCGGGAGCATTTGTTCAAGGAACTTGGGCTGACAGGCGACGCGCGCGGCTTGTCGCGGGTCGGCAAGGGCGTGGTCGTGTTTGCACCACTATCGCCCGCCGGCCTGACTTATCAAGCGGACGGCGGCGAGCGCGTAGGAGAACTGGCACGCCAGGCGGCCGAATCCATCGGATTGAAGTGGAAGCAATCGGCGGCGCTGGTAGTTCGTCGCGGGCCGTACCTCGTCGCATCGGGACTCGACGACCCGGCGCCGGATCAGGCGCCGACGGTGCTGAAAGGGCGGTTCATACCGCTGTTCAATCCCGAGCTTCCGCTGGTTCGTGAGCTGGCGATCGCCCCCGGGACGCGGCAACTGTTGTTGGATGTTGACGCTTTGCCGGCAACACAAGAAGGGGTCATCGCGGCGGCATGCCGCGTACGCGACGAACAGGAATTGAGCCAGACGATTCAATTCCATGCCGATGGGATTGAGGGGAGCCGGGCGGTCGTTTGCATCCGGATGAACAAGCCGCCGCGACAGGTATTGATTGGCGGAAAGATTGCGCCTGAATCCTCATCCGGTTATGCCGACGGAATCCTTCGCGTGCGCTTTGATAATTCTGCGCAGGGCGTCGATGTAAAAATCGAGCGTTGACCCAAACATTCCAACAGCGGCCTTCACCACTTGCCAATCGGGCATTTCTCGTTGAGGTTGCGGGCCTTGGCCCAGGTGAGACAGTCGCACAGATCGCATTTGTAGACCATTCCCAGCGATGCCATCGACACGACGTTGTGCTCGCATTCGCCGCAGATTTGACTGCGCTTGGCGACCAGTTCGGCGTCCGCCCCGCCCTGGCCGGTGACGGCCTTGGCGATGCCGGCGACGCCGTGCGCGATCGTTCCGGCCAGCGTCCGTTGCGGCGGGTAGAGATTCTGCGGGCAATGCCCGTCCCGGGCGTGCTGCAAGATGTCCAGCGAATCGGCCGTGCAGAGACAGGGTTGGCCGTCTACGCAGTTACGCTGTCGAAACGGGCAGCGGTTACAGATCGCCAGGTACTGCTCGGCAATGGTCATCGAATCCTCGATCAATCGCAGGTCACGAGCGAACAGGGGGCGGCGAATTCGGTGACGACCTCATCCCCCGATTCGGCTCATCTGCTGGTTGCCATGTCGGCTGTGGACGTCGGGTTTGAGGCGGACGCAGTCGGCCATCGCCTGGGCAAGCTGCCGGCGCCGGCCGCGCTCCTCGCGGCTGGATCGCAAAATCGGACGGATGTCCACCTCGCCCCCCTCAAAGAGGCATGAGCGCAGCACGCCGTTGGCGGTGAGGCGCAGGCGGTTGCAGCTCGAGCAGAACGGCGCGGACATCGCGCTGATGAAACCGATTCGTCCCAGGGGGTTGCCGTGCGCCAGCCGGTAGACGTTGGCCGGGCCGACGCCGCTCTCGCTGCGCCGATCGACCGGAAGCAATTCTCCCAGTTCTCCCTCGATCGCCTGGCGCACCTCGGATTCGGGGACCAGCGCCCGGCTGCCGCGGTCCTGTGCGCCGCACCCGCCCGCGGGCCCGACTTCGGATGAATCGATCGCGGCACGAGACGATTCCTCGTGCAGCAAGGCCGCGTCTCCCAACGGCATGTACTCGATGAATCGGACGGTCAACGGCTGCGACAAGGAGAGCCGGGCGAAGTCCACGAACTCGTCATCGTTCGTACCGCGCATGGTGACGCAGTTAATCTTGACGCCCAGGCCCACATCCCGGGCCCGGTCCAGGCCGCGCAGCACCGTCGGCAGATCTCCCGTGCGGGTGATCCGCCGAAAGCGATCGGGCCGAAGGGAATCGATGCTGACCGTGACGCGGTTAAGACCGCACTCGCGCAGCGGCCCGGCCACGTCTGCCAGCCGCATCCCGTTGGTCGTGAGCGAAAGGTCCTCGATGCCGTCGATCCGGCGGAGCATGCGGACCAGATCGGTAAGCCCGCTGCGAACGGTCGGTTCGCCGCCGGTCAGCTTGAAGCGGCGGATGCCGTGAACTTCGAGAGCGGCGCGGGCCACGTCGCGGATTTCCTCAAAACTGAGGATGTCCTCCCGCGGCAGCCAGCGCACGCCTTCGGCCGGCATGCAATAGACGCAGCGGAAGTTGCACCGATCGGTGATGCTGATCCGCAGGACGCGCACCGCGCCGATCGATCGCGGCCCGGTCTCGAATCCCGTAGCGGTCGGCAAGCCGGGCTGCAAGACGGAGAGGCGCATAGCGTCTGCATTGTATAGCAGGATGACATACGTGGGCAGGGGGGCTCATCGTGACGGTTTATGAATTATAAAGGCCGCGGGATTTGCGAATTGGAAACCGACTTGCCCCCGGTTAGGATCGCCGGCGATTTACGGAACGAATCGGGGCACGACAAGGAGAAGACATGAAACGTTCACGTTCGCTCATCGCGGGGATCGCCATCTTTGTTATCGGATTGTGCGGCCTGGCCAGAGCTCAGGTGCTCGAGCAGGCGCCTTCCGATGCGATTGGCGTCTTTGAGGTACGGGACCTTCAGGGCCTGAGCACCAAGATCGCCAAAATGGCCAAGAACCTGGGACTCGACCAGTTCGAGCCCAAGTGGTCCGATCCGCTGGGGGCTATCACGGACCAGTTCGGGCTCAAGCAGGGCATCAACAAAAGCGGCGACATGGCCATCGCGTTTTACAATCCCCAGGACAAGAAGCACAAGGCCGAGGACGGCGGCGATTCGCCGCCGGTGGTCGTGCTGGTGCCGATCAACGACTACAAGGCTTTCCTGGGGAACTTCCAGGATGTGAAGGGCGTCGGGGACGATATCTCGCAGGTAACCGTTCCTAAAAACAACGAAAAGCTGTTCGTGGTCCAGCGCGGCAAATACGCCGTCAGCGCGATGAGCAAGGGGCTGCTTGCCAACCACGACGGCATGAAGCTCCACGGGCCCGCCGCCAACGAAGTGCAGACCAAAGACGCGATCGTTTACGTCGATTTGCAGACCCTGCGGCCCATCATGCAGAAGGGCCTGGCCGAAGGCCTCAAGCAGCTCAAAGACAACATGCAGGCGCAGGGCAATCCGTTCAACGCCCAGATGCCTCCCATGATGATGGCGCTGGTGCAGAAAGCCGCCGAGCAGTTCGTCAGCGACACGCGTTCGTTCGCTTTCAGTCTCAACATGAACGACACCGGGATCGGGGCCGCCTACCTCTTCGATTTCGAGGCCGAGAGCTATCTCGGAAAGCTGACCGCCGAGTGCAAGAACACCGACCAGCCGCTCCTGACCGGCCTGCCCAAGCGGGATTACTTCTTCTACGCCGGCGGGGTGGTCATGCCAAAGGTTGCCGACCGGATTCTCACCGACGTTCTGGACACGATGAAGCAGCAACCCGCCGCGGCCGGCGTCAAACCCGAGGACCTGTCCAATGCGGTAGACTCCGTCCGGAAACTGTTGAACGTCACCAAGTCCACCACCGTCGGCGTCGTCGCCCCGGAGCAGCAGGAGAACTTCATTCAGACGATTGCCATCAGCCACGGGGACGCAAAGAAGATCCTCGAAGCGCAGAAGGATGAGGTGAAATACGCCAGCGCCTTTTCCGGTCTTTCGGGCAACGCCAAGATGAAGTCCGATTTCAAGCTCGGCGAATCAGCCACCGTGGACGGCGTCGATCTCCAGAGCTACACCATCAAGTTCGATTTCGACGCCAACGACCCGTTGGCGATGCAGCAGAAGCAGATGCTCTCGATGCTCTACGGCACGGACGGGATGAGCGGGAAGATGGGGGTCGTCAACGACGACACGTTCGTCAACTTGCAGGGTGCCAGCGACAATCTCGTGCGCCAGGCGCTGGCCGCGGCCAAGGAAAACAGCGACAACCTCGATCAGCTTCCGCAGGTCAGGAAGGTAGCCGCCGAGCTTCCCAAGCAGCGGATCGGCGAGGTGTACATCGCGGTGGACAACATCGCCACATCGGTGGTCAAGCTTGTGGGAAAGATCGCCGGCGGGCAGAACGCGATGCAGTTCCGCCTTCCGCCGAACCTGCCCCCGGTCGGCATTTCCGCCAGCACCGATGGCCCGACCGCCCGCCTTGATGTCATGGTGCCCCAGAAGCTGGTCGAAAGCATGACCGCGGCGGTCATGCAGATGTTCATGGGTGGAAACAACAAGGGAGGCGGGATCTGATTCGCCGGGCCCATTTCAACAATTGGCTTCACGGGCACAGGGCAGGTCCTGTGCCCGTTGTGCTATTGGCGCTGGTCGCGGCGATGGCATCGTGCGCGCTGCCCACGCGGCCGCCCGCCCCCGCGCGGCCGCTGGCCTCGCCGCAGGAACTGCCGGGCCTGCCCAACTTTGCGAGAATTTCGCCCGCGCTTTACCGCGGCGGCCAGCCGACTCGCGAGGGATTCGAGCGTCTTAAACAAATGGGAGTGCGAACGATCGTCGATCTCCGCGGCCAGATTCACCGGGAACCGCTGGAAGGGTTGGACCTCAAATACGTCCACGTTCCCTCGGACGTGGCACATCCGGACGAGCAGAAGATCGCGCAATTCCTTCGGATCGTTGGCGATCCGGCGAATCAGCCGGTCTTCGTGCACGGCACGCTGGGCGCCCATCGCACCGGCTGTTACGTCGCCGCGTACAGGATTGTCGAGCAGAGGTGGTCGGCGCGGGATGCCGAGCTTGAAATGAGGCGGTTCCACTTCAGCCCATACTGGAAAGGCATTACAGATTTCCTGAACGCCCTGGACCCGCTGGAAATGCGGGAACGTATCCGCGCGATACCGCCGACAACGCGGACAAGCCGGTAATAGCTAAAGCTGCTCCCCTTCAAGGTAAACGCTTGCACCCGACTCAATTTGGCGCATTCGCGACTTGCGTTCGCGCAACTGCTGTGCGGACGTCGCATACAGCGGCGATATCTCCAGCGTCGCATCCGGCTCCCCGTCCTTCACCGGCACTTCAACGCCCGCCTCACGTAACCACCGCGCTGCCCGGCGGATCTGGTCACGCCGGCACGTCGCCGGTGAGTCCACGCCCTCGGCATTCTTCACCGGCGAAAATTCCTCCCCGCGGTCCGTGGTATACACCATCGCGTTCTTCGCCAGCGGGATTGCGTCGAAAACGAATTGCTCGAGCTTTACCGCGTTGGGTTTGTCGGGCTTGATGGCCGCTCCTTTTTCATCCACGTATGCGACCTTCTTCAGCGCCCGATGCCACGGCAGGCTGAGATTGCCGCCCGAGTTGAGCCGTTCGATGAACGACACCGCCAGCGCGTGGATCGCGATCGAGCCTTCGTTGAATCGCAGACTTCCGTCGGGATTCGTCTGCCGGGCCAGGTCCTCCGGAAGGTCGCTGTACTCGATGACCTGCACGACGCCGTCGCCGTAAACGAAGTTCCCGACTTTCTCCAGCGGCCCGGCCTTGGGGATCGTCTTGCTGCTCATCTCGCTGCCGACCAGATCGTGCAGCCCCAGAAACAGCGGATCGACGCAGTGAACCAGCGGGTTGTCAACCTGGAAGTAAGACAGGTGCTCGACGCCGCGGCGGCGCAGGTCGGCCAGCGCGCCGCTGCGGTGCAATGCCCGCAGGCTCCCGCCGTGCCCGTCGGGGCTTAGCGCCAGCGAATCCTTCTCTGCCAGCAGCAACTTCCCGTCCAGCGCAAAGGCCGGCATCATCCCCTGCTCGAAGAAGAACACGTCCGAAGGATCAAGCCCAAAGTAACTGTGCTGCTTGAAAAAGGCGCGGGTCGGCGCGTCGTTGGCGTCGCTGGTCATGATGTACCATGGGACCGTCCGACCAAAATCCCGCGAGTATGCCCGCAGTTGCTCGGCGAACACCTGAAACAGCGGCTTGCGCTTGATCGGTGTGACCGGAAACTCGCCCTTGGGCCCGTCGTACCCGAGCCGGGTTCCCTGCCCGCCGGCGACGAGGAACGCCGCGACTTTCCCGTTGCGGAGCAGCTCCTGCCCGCGTTTTTGAGCGTCAGCGTAGAGCTTCTGCTGGTCCGCCCGCGGCTGCCTCGGATACGCCTTAACCGGCTGAATGTCCTTTGGAATGTGGATCGGCGGCTCGTGCGTGACGTACCGCCCGGCCAGATCGTTGAGATGTCTCGGATCAAAGCGCTCGAGCTGCCGAAGCAGCCGCTGTTTGGCCTGCGCGTCGAGGCCGTCGAAAAGGCGAAACACCTGCCCCTGTCCAACCGATTCCCATTGTTTGCGCAGTACCGCCGCGTCCATGTGAGTCGTCTCCTACCCTGCGCCAACGCTTCAAGCTCTCGGCGGCGACATGTGCTGCATCTTGTATTCGTCGAATGACTCGAAATTGCCAATGCCCCGACTGTTGTTCCGACGACCGAGAATCGTGTTGTCGATGCGCGAATGCAGGTAGTCCACCAGTTCCTCGAAGCGATTTTCCGGAATGAAATAGGTCGGGGCCTTAAACTTCGCCTCAATATTCTTGAACAGCAGCGCATAGTGAAACCGCGCCCTCTGCCCAAAGCTGACGTCCGCCTCGCGGTAACGATGGTAGCGCTCGACGAGATACTTCACGTAATTGCGCTTGGGCAAATCAGCGCCGATGGAGCCATCGGGGTAAGGAACTGCTCGCCGGCCGCCCTTAACAACGCGGATTGTTGTGCGGTCGCCGACATGCACTCTTGCCGCGTTGATGGTGCCGGCGTTGTGGATGGCGTTCTTTGCTTTCACAACATGATTTTACCGCGAAGAGTGCTTTTTCAAAAGGTCGTTCATGGCACCAGCCAGATGCTGCCGAAAAGCCTCCTCGAAACCGGAAAGATCGGTGTAAATGTGGTAAAGGGCTCGGCTGCCGATTTTCTTCTTGATTTTTTCAATTCGCGCAAACTCGTCGCGATCCTTGCGTTGTCTGGGTGTTGGGAGTTGCGCGAAGTAAACCATGACGGTCTTGCCCTTTTTGATGCACCGTCGAATTTCTTCTTCCGTTCCCGACTCGGCGGCTCCGGTCGGTGTGCCGAAACGAAGCCAGAACACTGCCACCAAAATATCGCAGTGGTCCACGACCTGCTTGTTGACGAGCGATTGCGGACGCGCCCCAGCCGCCGGATGACTGTGCGTGCGCCAGTTGGTAAATTCCACGCGCGCCCGCGTCAACGGTCCATGGTCTCGGTTCCACTGTTCTATCTGTCCGCGAATGATGTCCAGCGGTTCGTCCACATCGGAGGGCGCGCCGACAAAAAGGCGGAAGAGTTGAACCTGTTCCGGCATGGCGGAGCGACATTACTGTCATCGCGGATAATTCGTCAAACAAAGCGTTGGTAGCGATCTTGGGTTCAGTGTCGGGCCAGCGGTCGACTCTTGACATTTATCACTAATCAATCGATCTCCCTCATTCGGGCACGTGCCGCTCACTTTGCCGCTCGGAACGTTCAACGATCCTTCCACGCCCCCAGCATCCTGCGCAGCATCACGAGGTGGCCCAGGTGATACGAGTTGTGATCGATCAGCAGCACGGCCTCACGAAGGATTGTCTGTCCTTGCCCATGCGGGATCGGCGCAAATAAATCGGTCTTCGGGTCCGCGACCAGCTTCTGCATCGCTTTGAGATCAGCGCGAAACTGGCGAAAGGACGTGTTCCAGTCTGTGGGCCTGGAAGGCGCATCACCCGCTGGCCAGTACCCATCGGGCCATTTGGGCGACTGGTGCCGCGGGTTACGGCTGAATTCAAGGATGTCCCACTGCGCAATCCGCATGTGCTCGATCAGCCGCCATGGCGTGTGCGGCTGGCCGGCCGGCTTGGCGCCCCGCAGCGCAGGCGGCAACCCTTTCACCACCTCGTCGAAACTCACGTGCGCCCCTTCACCGCTCAGGAGCTTTATGATCTGCCGGCGAATGGTCGTGTAAGGCTCGTTCACTAATCCCTATCATACCGCAGAATCCCCAGCGCCCACTGCGCTTCCGAATCGTCCAGTCCCAGCCTGGTGATCCGTTCGCGGATGCGCTGGCGCACCTCGGCGGCCTCGGGGAAGCTGCGGTCGGTCCAGAAGCGGTTGGCTTTCGAGAAATAGCCGATTTCGCGCAGGAAGCCGACGCCGAAATAAAAAGCGGAGCTGAGGGTGTCTTCTTCGGGACTCTTGAACGATCCGTCCGGCTGGAGCGACTGGCGGAGGCAGAAGTCGAGCATCTCGGCAACCGCCGCGGCGATCTGCCGGCGCTGCTCCGGCCCGGCGTGCGGCCAGCCGAGCTGCCACAACTTGACTACGTCCATGTTATGGTGGTTGGACATGTACTTGCCCTCTTCCAGCCAGCCGAACGGGAAGCGGCCGTTTCTCATCGCAAGCGTCGTGGCGATCAACTGCGACCACCGTTTCACTCCGTTGTCGCCGCGATAGCTGATCAAATGAAACGTGGTGCTGAGGTCCGCGGTTTTGACGATCGAGCCGTCGGCCGTGCGATACCACGCGCCCCACATGCCGGTCTTCGGGTCCTGCCACGTGTTGTCTTCGTAATCGAGCAACGCGGCCTTGAGGCCGGGATCGAAGCGGAATTGGGTGGGCAGTTCGCGAAGCGTTCCCTCAAAGAGGATGAACCGCTGGAGATCGGCCGCGGCCATGTTGAGCTCCAGGGCGTTGTTGATTCCGGTCTTGCGGATGTCGGAGATCAGCAGCGAATCGAAATACGCCCGCAGCTTCGACGGGCTATTGATCTTCTCCAGCAGCCTGACCGGATATTGTGGCTCCTTCCAGCCAAAGCTCATCGTAACGAGCTCATCGCAGGTCATGTCCATGCGCAGCCACCAGGCGTTGCAGCACGGTGCGAAGCTGCCATCGGCCTTATCCTGCTCGCGGCCGTGCGGGTCGGATTTGAGGGCCAGCACGTCGCGCAAGTCGTCCAGCCGCTGCCGTGTTCGCGGCTGGTTGTCGGTGTAGTAAACCAGCCAGCGGCACTCGAGAAATATCTGCCGAGTGCAAAACGTCTCGCGCCCGGCCCGCTGCTGGCGGATCATGTCCGCCTGAAGAGCGTCCAGTTCCTTGGAGAATCCATCGTGCACTTGGCGGTAATGCGGGTCGAACGCGACAAAATCAGGGCGCGGGTTGTAGCCGAAGCGGTAAAGCTCGGCGTCGGACTGCTCGGCATGAGCGAAACAGGCCAGACCGGCCATCACGCAAGCCGACGCGACGTACAGCCAAACGAGCGGGTATCGCATGTTCGAGTATCGTCAGTGAGGACGGAACGTTGCGATCTTCGGCGAAATCCTACAGTTCTTCCGTGCGGCGGGCCAGATTCGCAACTGCCGCGATGAGCTCGGCAGGGTCCGCGGGCTTGGGAATGTGAGCGCCGAACCCGGCGCGCAGGAGCTTGGCGCGGTCTTCCTGGCGGGCGAACGCGGTGAGGGCGATCATTGGCGTTTGGCCGCCGCGTTCGGCGGGCCGCGAGTGCAACTGGCGGATGAGATCAAAACCGTCCTGATCGGGTATTCCGATGTCGCTGATAATGACATCGAAACGAGATGCGTCCAATTCGGCTAGCGCCTCGGTAACCGACGCCGCGACGGCAACTTCGGCGCGACGTTCGCCCAGCAGGCGTTGAAGAAAACTCCGCGAATCGCGCTCGTCCTCCACGACAAGGATTCTCAGGCCGGCGAGTGAGGGCTGGTTTTTACCTGCTGCCACCGCGTCCGTTTGCGATTCAGCCACGGCGACGTTCGCCGCCGCGGGCAAATTGCCCGGCCCGTTGTAAACGGGAAGATTGACCGTAAATGTGGCGCCTTTTCCCTCGCCTTCGCTTTGGGCCGCCACGGTTCCGCCCTGGAGTTCGACGATCTGGCGAACGATTGCCAGTCCCAATCCCAGGCCGCCGTGCGTCCGCCTGGTCGATGAATCGGCTTGTCGGAAACGCTCGAAAACGTGGGGAAGGAACGACGCCAGGATGCCCCGGCCGCTGTCTGTCACCGTGATTTGCAGATGGGAATTGACCCGCGCGACCGTGACCTGCACGCGTCCGCCCGATTCGGTGAACTTGATCGCGTTGGAAAGCAGGTTCCAGACGACCTGCTGGAGGCGGCCCGCATCACCCCACGTCTCCGTGCCGGTGGGACTGAGGGCTTGCTTGATCTCTATTTTTTTCGCCGCCGCCAGGGGCGCGACGGCGACGAGCGCCGCCTCCACCACTTTGGCCATCTCGACGCGCTGGATTTCCAGCCGCAGCTTTCCTGAGATGATTCGTGAAACGTCCAGCAGGTCGTCGATCAGTTGGGCCTGGGCCCGGGCGTTGCGCGCGATGGCCTCGATGCCTTCGGCAAAGTCCGCATCGGGGGGCCCTTTCAACCGGAGGATCTCCGCCCAGCCGACGACGGCATTGAGCGGCGTGCGAAGCTCGTGGCTCAGCGTGGCGAGGAATTCGTCCTTCAGCCGGTTGGCTTCCTCGGCGGCCGCCCGGGCCGCGTCGGCTTCCCGCTTTGAGAGAAGGAGCTGTTGCGCGGCCTCGCGTTGATCGGTTACGTCGGTGTTCGTCCCGAACCACTTGGTGATCCTGCCCTGTGAATCGCGCAGCGGGCGGGCGCGCGACAAGTGCCATCGGAATTCGCCGTCCTTGCGGCGCAGCGGAAACGTGTCCTCCCAGGGATCGCCGCTCTCGAGGGCACGCTTGAACCGTTCAATGACGCGCGGCAGTTCCTTTGGATCGTGGACGGCCTGCCAACCCCATCCCTGCATTTGCTCGAACGTCGTTCCGGTGTACTCGTACCACCGGTCGTTGTACCAGAACAACCATCCATCGGGCCGGGCCATCCAGGCGAGCTGCGGGATCGAGTTGGCCATGAGACGGAAGCGTTCCTCGCTTTCGCGCAGCGATTCTTCCGTTTCGCGGGCTCTGAGCAACGCCCTGACCGTCGCGATGAGTTCCACCGGGTCGACGGGCCGGATCAGGTATCCTTCCGCGCCGCCATCCAGTCCCCTTGCCTTGTCGGCGCTGGACGCGGCGCTGGCCGACAGGTGCAGGACGGGAATCCGTGCCGTGATCGGGTCGGACTTGATTCTTCGACAAACCTCAAACCCGTTCATATCGGGCAGGCGAATGTCGAGGATGACCAGATCGGGATTACTACCGATCTTTTCCAGGGCCTGTGCCCCGGTCACGGCTTCGGTCACGTGAAACCCGGCCTTGACCAGCGAGCGCGAGACCGCGTAACGATTGGCCTCGTTGTCATCGACGTGGAGAATCGTCCTGTTCTCAGGCACTGGAGGGTTCTCCGACTATCCGGGAGTCTTCGGTCAGAAAAGTTTGAGGGTGCCGCGGCTCATCCGCTTCGGGTTCCGGGCAGTCGAGCGGCAGCTTTACCTGGAACGTCGAGCCCGCGCCCAGTTCACTGGTGACGGACACTTCGCCCCCCAGCAACCGCGCCAGCTTTCGCGTCAACGGCAGGCCCAGCCCCGTTCCATGAGCACGGCGCTGCATCGGACTGTCGATCTGCGTGAAATCGTCGAAGATCGCGGCGAGATGGTCGGCGGCGATTCCGATTCCGGTGTCGGCCACCGTGAAGATGACCGTTGATTCCGGTCCCGCCTCCGCCCGCACCCGCACCTCGCCCTGCTCGGTGAATTTCATCGCGTTGGAGACGAGGTTGCGAAGGATCTGGGTGACCTTGGCCTCGTCGCTCCACATCATGGCAACATCGTGCGGCTCCTCGACATTCAGGGAGACCGTCCCACCGCCGAAGAGCGGCCGGAACACGCCGCGGAGCGTCGCCAGCAGGTCGCCGATCGAGAATTCGGACACCCGGATCGTCGTCTTGCCGGCTTCGATCTTCGCCAGATCGAGCAGGTCGTTGACCATGTCGCTGAGCGAAACCGCGCACTTGCGGATGAGCTGGACCTGCTTTTGCTGTACACAGGTCAAATCGCCGTCCGTGCGGTCCAGCAGCAGTTGGGAAATGCTGATCATCCCATTGAGCGGCGTGCGCAGCTCGTGGGTCATGTCCGACAGGAACCGCGACTTGTACTCGCTGGCGCGGCGCAGCGACTCCGCCTTTTCATCCAGTTCAGCATACAGTGCCAATACCCCGCGATTGGTTTCTGACAGTTCCGCGTTGAGCCGCTCGACCTCGGCCTGCCGTGCCTGAAGCGCCTCCATGGCCCGCATCAGTTCCTTGTTCTGCTCCTGGACTTCTTCCAGTGCGGTGGCCGAACGTCGTTGAGCGAGTTGGGCGGCCAGGGCGGCGATCCGCTCGGGCTTGACCACGGAGCGATTGTGAAGCCGGAAGCTCATCCGGACCGTGGTCCCCGAGCCGGCGGCGCTTTGAATCTCAAACTCGTGGCAGAGTCGCTTCGATCCGATGATGCCCAACCCCGTGCCTGCGATCGAACGATGCTGGCCGTTGAGGATTTCCGTCAGATTGGGGATTCCGCGGCCGCGGTCGGTGATTTGCGCAGCCAGCAGTGGAAGGGGCAGATCGTCTTCGGCCCAAAATTCGACTTGCCCGCCGCCCGCATACCGCAACGCATTCCTTGCGATCTCTGACACGGCTGTGGCGAAAGCGGTCTGTTCCTGGTCGCTCAGTCCAAGGACCGACGCGACCTGCCTGGCGCGCTGGCGCGTCAGGACGAGGTCTTGCTCATACTTCAACTCGACGTTCAGCAAGGCGGTTTTCATGCCGTCGCATCCCTCGCAACCAAAACCGTCACATCATCCCGTTGCCGGCAGAAATCGCGGTACAGCGTCGCGGCCACAAGGCTCGGGTGCTTGAACCGCAGGCCGGGATGCCTGGTCAGGCTCCACTGACTTGCAAGCCCGTCCGAATGCATGACCAGCAGGCTGTCCGCCGGCCACGGATAAGTAAAAGTCTGAATCCGCCGGGCTTCCGCCCCGGCAGTCCCGTTCAGAGAAACCATGCTCCGTAAACTTGTGGCGCTGACGATCAGCGCGCTGATGTTGCCGATGCCGGTGAACGAGATCTCCCTCCGATTGCGAAAAACCTCGGCGACGGCGACGGCAGCGCCCCTGGTACTCCGCAGCGCCGAATGAATCGCTTCGATAATTCGGGCCGACGAGAGGTGCATATTATCCCGAAAAATTCGAATCGCCAATCCTGATGCGGCCGCCGCCAGGGGGCCATGACCTAATCCATCGGCAACGACGATCGCGGTGCGGCCGGATGAGTCCGGTTCGGCGGCCCAGGCATCGCCGCAGATCTCCTCACCGGATTTGGGCAGACAAACCGCGCCGAATTCCAGCGTCGAATTGGACTTCCCGGCCGGCCGCGGCTGTAACCGCGCCAACACGACCGTGCCGTGCGAGGGTTCCGTGTAAACTTCGGCCACGGTCGAAAGTCGCTTCACCGCGCCCAATCCGTTGCCCGGCGTGCCAGCAGTCGAGAACCCGTCCGTGAAAGCCGCGCTCACATTGGCGATTCCCGGCCCCCGGTCGATCGCAAGGATTTCCAATCCACTTGTACCGCTTTCGATTGAATGGTCGAAGGATCGCAAAACGATCTCACCTGACTTGGCGTGCCGGACGATGTTGTTCGCCAATTCCGTCGCCACGATGCCGGCCTGTGCGGCGGCAACTTCGTCGAACCCGAGGGCGTGCGCCAGCGCAATCGCCGCACGTCGAGCCTCGCCCACCCGACTCGCTTCCGTTACAGAGATGGAAATCGGATCGCGGGCAGGTTCGTACCGGGTCAAATTACTTCCATTTCGTCGCGGTCACGCGAGTTCCCTCGCCGACCCGCGACCAGACATCAAATTCATTGACCAGCCGTTTCGAGCCGCTCAGGCCGAGGCCCATACCGGAGCCGGTAGTATATCCGTCGGTAAGCGCCAATTTAACGTCTGAAATTCCCGGCCCCGTATCCTCGAAAATCATCCGCAGGCCGCGTCGAGGGCCGTCTTCGAGGGTTTCGATGCGCACGGTGCCGCCACCCCCATGTTCCACGGTGTTGCGGGCCAGTTCACTGGCGGCGGTGACGACTTTCGTCTGGTCAACGAGGCTGAAACCAAGGCCGGCTGCGATGGTCCGAACGGCCTGGCGAACGAGAACGACGTCCCCCGAGGCGCGAACGGTGAGAACCTGAGCCTCACCCTTGACCGACGGCATCGGGCTCGCCTCCCTCGACGACATTCCGGCCGCCCGGCCCATCGCCTTCCATACCATCCGCCTCGTCCGGCAGGTTCTCCTGCCGTTGCGACAGCGCCGATCGGAGCAGGCTCATTCCCCGCTCGACGGTCAGGGCGGTCTTCACCCCGGCCAGGCTCATTCCCAGCTCGACCAGCGTAATGGCGACCGCCGGGCGCATTCCGGTGACGACCGTTTCCGCGTCCAGGATGCGGGACATTTGGGCTATGTTGGCCAGCATCCGGCCCATGAAGGAATCGACGACGTCCAGCGCCGAAATGTCGATCAGAACGCCCTTGGCGCCCGTGCTGGCGATCTTGCCGGTCAGGTCATCCTGCAAAGCGATCGCGAGGCGGTCGTGCATGTCCACCTGGATCGTGACCAGAAGGAACTCCCCCATGCGCAAAATCGGGATGCTCTCCACCAGATTCTCCGGAAATGGCTATGCCGAATGCCGCTCCGCCGGCCCGCTGCGAACGACCCGCAGGGCTCGGCGTTTCAACGCCAGGGAAAACGCGTCGGCGAGCGTCGCCTTGGTGATCACGTCCTGCAAATCGACCCCCAGATGAACGATGGTCTGGGCGATCTGCGGGCGGATGCCGCTGATGATACAGTCGGCCCCCATCAATCGCGCCGCCGTCACGGTCTTGAGCAGATGCTGGGCCACAAGGGTATCGACCGTCGGCACGCCGGTGATGTCGAGGATCGCGATCTCCGCGCCGGTTTCAACGATCCGCTGGAGCAGGGCCTCCATGACGACCTGGGTTCGATTGCTGTCGAGCGTGCCGATCATGGGCAGGGCCAGCACGCCGTCCCAAAGCTTGACGACCGGCGTGGACAACTCCAGCATGTCCTGTTGCTGGCGGTTAATGACTTCCTCGCGCGCCTTCTGGAAGACTTCGGTGGTATAGAGCCCCAGCCCGTCGAGGAGGATTGTGGCCGTCCATAGTTCGTCGGCCAGGGTTTGCGGGTCATCGGCGAATTCCTTGCGAAGCTGGTTGAAGAGCGGCTGCTTGAAGGAGAAGACGAACATCGCGACCTCGGAAGGGGAAAAGCCCTGCTGCGTGCGCGACCGGCTGATGGCTGCCAGCAGGTCGCGAACCGGCTGCCAGGCGGGCGCGTTGATGTCCGTCACTGTCCCGACCGCCTCACGAAACAAGCCGACAAACTCCTTCGATTGCTCGCGGAGCTCTCCGTCCTTTATCAGGTCCGCACGCCGCGTCTCGGCCGACAGTTGCTCCTTGATCCAGTCCGCCAGCAGGCTGGCCTCGTTCCGCTTGACCATCTCAGGAATTCTGCTTTTTGCCACGTGCCGTCCTTTCAGGTGTTGCTCGGTCCGGTGGGCAATATATGCGGAAAGTGGGGAGCGCGTCAGCGGGGGAATGGCCGCAAAGCGACGGCTTTGCAAGTGATATTCACCGAATTGCGATTGCCAGGCATT
>Ga0307477_10001481_pt1 | contig 19675 bp, 25 predicted proteins | sample atmos_gasesECM2C_FD_203316 | JGI IMG/M metagenome (GOLD analysis project Ga0307477, IMG submission 203316) | Hardwood forest soil microbial communities from Morgan-Monroe State Forest, Indiana, United States - atmos_gasesECM2C_515 | ecosystem: Environmental > Terrestrial > Soil > Temperate...
TCATGAAGAATTTTGTAACTCCTTGGCGTTAACAGAAAATTATGGAACTAGGTCAAAGCGGCGCTATTCAGGTCATCCCACCGGCTGTACTTGATGCACAAGATCAGAAACGCGCCGGTATGGCCGCACAGGCTAAACAGCAAGCTTCCGACATGCTGGGCCAAGGCGACGTGTCGTCTTTGGTTGGGTACATCAAAAGCCAATATGAAATATTCAGGAACCACCGGAACACCCAGCAAGGGTGGTCTGAACGGCTTCTGGTAGCCTTGCGGGCTTTTAACGGGCAGTACGACCAAACTAAGCTACACCAGATACGGCGGTGGGGCGGTAGCGAAATCTACATGCGGATGATCGCCCAGAAGTGCCGGGCGGCTAGTTCGCTTCTTCGGGATATCTACCTGGGCGCCGACCGGGCTTGGGGTTTGAAGCCTCCCCCCGATCCTGAAATCCCCCCGGATATAATTCAGAAGATCGACCAGTTGATGCAGGGGGAGGCTCAGATGGTCCAACAGCAGCTAGGCGCTCCCCCCAGTCCCGAGGATTTGCAGAAGCGCAAGATGGCGCTTCTAGATAGCGCCCAGGATGCCGCTAAGAAGATAGCATCTGATCAAGCCACCGATAGTGAGGATAAGATTGATGAACTTTTACGAGAAGGAGGGTTCTATCATGCCCTCGCTGAGTTCTTGGTTGATATTCCAATTTTTCCTTTCGCTTGTATTAAGGGACCGGTTGTGCGCGTTATACCTACTGTCACTTGGCCTCCACAAGGAGGCAAACCAACTGTGGAGATGAAGCCCACGTTGACGTGGGAACGAGTGTCACCTTTTGATCTGTGGTGGACCCCCGGCGTCTCGTCCATCGATAATGCCAATATCATCGAAAAGAAGCAGATAACACGTGCGGAACTGAACGAGCTTATGGACCTGCCGGGTTATAACAGCGACGAGATTACGGCAGTTCTTGACGAGTTTGGCCGCGGTGGCCTGTACGATAACTGGGATACCACCGATGCCGAAAGAGCGGTCTTAGAAAGCCGGGAGAACCCTGCTTGGAACCGGTCAGGCATGCTGTCTATGATGGAGTTCAATGGGAACGTCCAAGGAAGGATTTTGCAGGACTACGGCCTTGCCGTCCCGGACGAGCTTCGGGACTACCATGTGCAAGTGTGGTGCATTGGTTCCCATGTCATCAAGGCTCAACTTAGCCCCTCCCCCAGAATGCGGCACCCGTATTTTATTACGAGCTTTGAGAAGGTGCCCGGCACGCCCCTTGGAAATGGTCTTACCGATCTCTTGACGGATATCCAGGAAGCCGCCAACGCCACGCTACGATCCCTGGTGAACAACCTATCCATCGCGTCCGGCCCTCAGGTCTGGATTGACGATGAGCAAGTGGACCCTCTGGAGAACGGCGAGGACTTGTTCCCGTGGAAACGGTGGCACGTTCGCAGGAACATGCTGAACCCTTCGTCCGGTAAGGGCGAGCCTATTGGCTTCTTCCAGCCACAGGATAACAGCGAGAAGCTAGTCAAGGTTTTACAGTATCTAACGGATGTAGCGGACGATGTGTCAGCTATTCCGAAGTACATCGGTGGCCAAGCCGGCGGCGATGCCGGTAGAACGGCTAGTGGATTGGCGATGCTAATGGGCAACGCCTCCAAGATATTGCAGACGGTTAGCGCTAATATTGACCGGGAGGTGATGGAACCTGCCCTCCTTCAGTTGTTTGATCTCATACTGCTTACGGATGAGAGCGGGCTCTTGACCGGCGAGGAGCATGTCTCCGTCCAAGGCGTCAACGTGGCTATCCAGCGCGAGACGCTACGGCAACGCCAGATCGAGTTCTTGCAGGCGACCGCCAATCCCCTCGACCAGAAGATCATGGGCGTTAGTGGCCGCGGTAAGGTTCTCAGGGCCGTATCTGGTACGATTGGTCTCGTGGGCGAAGAGATCGTTCCCGATGATGACAAGCTTGACCAGATGCAGCAGCAGGAACAGCAAGCCGCCGCTGCCGGACCCGTCAGCGAAGCCGCTCAGAAGGGCGCCATGGCCGGCGTGCAGGCCGGCGTGCAGCAGATTACCAAGGACCTCACCGCTGCCGGCATTGGCCAACAGATGGGCATGCCGCCCGTTCCTGGCCCCGTGCCGCCGCAAGGTCCGTCTGTCACCATGGGCGGGGCACAACCGCAGCCCGGTGGGCAGCGTACGGGACCGGGCGGTCCAGGCCAACCCTCTGCCCCGCATGGTCCGCCGGCTAATCCGGCGCAAGCTGCCGCCCGCGCGCAGGGCGGGCAGCCTAGACCGCTAGCAACCAACCACATGGGGCCGCAGACCGCTACCGTTGGCCATACCCCTGGCCCCGGAAGGGTACCGATCCAAGGTGGCGTCGGGTAGCTGCCCGTTAGGATAGTTTAAGCATCGTGTGCTACGCGACACGGAACGAAATTCTGAACCCCGTTTGCTAACTTAGCGGGTATGGAGCAAAGGTCAAATGGCTGGTTTTCAAATCCGTAGTTCCAGGTTTTATGACCTGAACACTATCGGCATCGTCCTTAAGCAAGTCGTTGACATGATCAATGTCGGCGGCATTGGTGGGCCGACTGGTCCTAGCCCTACTGGCCCCACCGGAGGTACCGGCGCTACAGGTCCAACGGGGTTCACTGGTAACACGGGTAGCACTGGTCCGCTTGGTGCTACTGGTCTGGCTGGTGCTGGAACCGGTGCTACCGGCGTAACAGGCCCCACAGGCCCCGGAGGAGGCCCTACAGGCGTCACCGGCCCTACTGGCCCCACGGCAGCGGGTACTGCGCAAACTGGTCCTACGGGGCCTACAGGCTCGGCTGGGGCGCCTGGAACGGGAACCACTGGTCCTACTGGCCCGACCGGCCCGCAAGGCCCTACGGGGGCTCTAACGGGCAACACGGGCAATACTGGCCCGACTGGCCCCGCCGGCCCTGGGTCTGGCACTGGCCCGACCGGGTACACCGGAGCAACTGGTAACACTGGAGCGGCAGGCGCCAACTGGCTCTTCGTCGCCCCGACAGCCGACCCCCACATCTTCGGGGCGGTTTGGAACAGCAGCGGTACCTTGGTGGTGTCCGCGGGTTAAGGGAGAAACTAAATGGCCGCTACTGGTACACGCGGTGGCCCTGGTATTCCCTCCCCCCGGAACTATCAGAGCCTCGACGCGATCCGCATCACACTTAAGCAGGTTGTGGACTTAGTTAACCTGGGCGGTAACACCGCCGGGTTCGTGGGGGTCGGCGGAGCCACTGGTAAGACTGGCGTGACTGGTCCTACCGGTGCGGGTTTCCAAGGACCTGTCGGAAAGACAGGCTTTACGGGAATTACCGGCTCTACCGGCCCTACAGGCATCAGCGGAGGACCGGCCGGTCCTCGTGGCGCTACCGGCCCTACCGGGGTGGTGGGAAGTATTGGACCCGTTGGACCCCAAGGCCCGACAGGCCCTTCTAATGTGCAGGGTAACACCGGCCTCACCGGCTACACTGGTGTCACGGGTAGAAATGCTGATACCGGCGCTACGGGCATGCCCGGAAAGTCTGGTGCAACCGGCGGCGGGGTTGCCGTATCGACCGGTCCTACTGGTGTAACAGGTGTCACGGGTCCTGGTCTAGCAACCGGGAACACGGGCAAAACAGGCCCTACTGGGGCCACTGGTGCAACAGGACCGGGCGTATATGGTGCATTCGCAGCGGCGGTGGGTGGATACACTGGGGCTGGTATCCCAATATTCAACGAACAGGCTAACCCCAGCCAGCTAACCATGACGGGTCCCACTGGTGGCCTCTTTGTCGTGCCGTTCTATGACCCGCACGTCAACAACGCGGTATGGTTCTCCACGCTGTATAACACCCCCAACTTTAACGAGTTCGATGGTTCGCCAGCTGGTACCACCGCAACGCCAGGAACGTCGGATGCGTCCAACTGCATCCAAGGGACGTTCCAGATCAGCACAGGGTAATACCTGAATAGATGGGGGAAGCGTACGTCGGCACTTGACAACAGGTGCCGACGTTTCTATTGGTAGTGGGACCCTACACTAGGAAATCTCCCGAATGCAGCCGAAGTTATGCCTTAACATGATTGTTAAGTCAGAAATGGCGAACCTGCCTCGCCTTTTTGAAAGTGTCGCTCCCCACATTACCGCCGCGGTAATTTTTGACACCGGATCAACAGACGGAACTCAGGACTTCTGCCGGAAGTTTTTTAGGGAACGTGGCATAAACGTCTGGGTGGACGAGGGACCGTTTATAGATTTTGCCCAGGCGCGTAATGAAGCCCTCGCGCGTGCACAGACAGTCCACGGTATTGACTATATTTTATTTGCTGATGCCGACATGGAACTGGTGACAGAAGGCCCTCTTCCACCCCTTACGAAGGAGACCTATACGCTTTTGCAGCGGCAAGGCGGGATAGCTTACCATAACACAAGACTTCTTCGACATGGTTCTGACGCGCGCTATTGGGGAGTGACGCATGAGTACATCGGGTCCGACGATCACGCTAAATTGCCAGGGGACGTGTGGTGGTTTAGAGATCACGCTACAGGCAGCAATCGCGGCGACAAGTTTGAACGAGATACTAGATTACTTGAAGGATACCTCAAAGAGCATCCCGATGACGCTCGCACACTGTTCTATCTGGCTAACACCTACCGAGACAGAGGGATGAATGAAGAGGCGGCCAAGCTCTATGCAAAACGTATCGAAGTTGGGGGATGGGACGAAGAAGTTTGGTATTCCAGAATGCAACTCGCCTACTGCTTCAGGAACATGGGACAGGAGGAGAAGTATATCGCGAGCATGTTGGAAGCGTATAATGCGCGCCCAGTTCGGGCTGAAACCATCTACTCGCTTGCACGACACTACCGGGAGAAAAAGGATCAGCAGCACGTAGCTATGCTATTTGCGCAGGCCGGTTCTAAAGTCAAGATGCCGGGCGATGTGCTATTTGTTGAACAGTGGCAATATGATTGGGGGTTTGATGAGGAGAAGAGCATCCTAGGAGCGTATAAGAGCGATACATTTGATGAAGGGCTAGATGCATGTGATAGGATGGCCCTTGACTTGGAGGTGCCGCCATTTCACCGAGAGGGTGCACGTAGAAACCTATATTGGTATTTGCGGCCACTCGGACATTATTGTCCGGACTTCAAAACGTACCACATACCGGAGGTTAACCCCGACAGTAAATATGTAAATTCTAACCCCTCCGTTGCCGTTTTTGATGGTAAAGTACATGCAATCGTGAGAACGGTTTCTTATCGTATTCGCCCCGATGGTACCTACGATTATAATGGCACGCCAGCAATCAGGACCACTAACTGGTTTGCTGATTTTGACAATGACTTGCACCTCACTAAGGCTGTAGAATTGCAACGGCCGACAGGCTTCCCGGAGCCCGTGTTCAAGGATATCCTTGACGTGGAGGATATGAGGCTATTCAGATTGCAAGATGCGTGGTGGGCTAACGGATGTGTGTTGGAGCAGAACCCTCATGCGTGGCGTGAGCAATTCCTGATGAAGCTTAACCCAGAGACCGGTGAGGTAACTGACTGGTCTCGCATAGAGCCGTTGCCGAAGAGCCATGAAAAAAACTGGATGCCGTTCGTTGATGGAGTGGGTCATCTCCGGTTTATGTATCGCCCTGGGGTTGTTATTGATCGCCTTGGGAATTTTCTTACAACTCACCCCCCGCTGAAGGCTACCGATCAGTTTAGCGGAGGTGGCCAGCTTATCCGCTTTGATGGTGGCTGGCTTGGTATTATACACGAGGCGAGGCCGGACCCCACTAACGGCAAGCGGTACTACCAACACCGGTTCTGTTTGTTTGACCATCGGTATGAGCTTAAAAGGATAACCAAGCCATTCGTCTTCTTTGACCGCCAAATCGAGTTCGCCGCTGGCCTTGCTCAACTTGATGACAATATCATCATATCTTTCGGCGTGATTGACCGAGAGGCATGGCTAGCCACCGTACCGGAGCATCAGGTGTTTAAGTTGCTATGGGACCACTAGTTGTATCCGGCTACATAGACATCCCTAACCATCCCCGCGCCGCTGCCGACTATAAGGCTCTTGGGGCTCAGCTAGAGGATATAGTTAGTGCTGCCGGCTTTCCGATGATCGTTGGAGGAGGTACGGTAGAAGAAACCTTCCTGTATCAGGTAGCCAGTGATCGTGTTGAAACCCATGCCGTAGCTGATAATCCGGCGAAGAACACGCTTGCTTATCACTGCGTCATGCATCAAAAGTTTATATGGCTATGGCAAGCCTTGGATACGCACACGGATCAAGTTGGCCCGCTTGTGTGGATTGACTACGGTATCCTACATGTACCGGGAGTTACCGCGGCGGTAATAACCGATTTTCTAAAGAGAGTAGTTGATTATGGTGTGGTCACCTTACCGGGATGCTGGCCCAAGAGGCAAGAGGTTCCCACGGATCATCCTTGCTGGCGCTTCTGTGGTGGCCTCATGGTGGTACCGCGTTCGCTGGTCAAGCCATTTTGCACGATGGCGTTCTCTACGGTGTTTGACAGACTGGCAAAGACTAGGCATTTGGACTGGGAAGTAAACACGCTAGCCCGGTTGGAATTACTTGATCAAGTGCCTATGATCTGGTATCAAGCAGACCATAACGAGACTATGTTTACAAAAGCGCCGTGAGGAGTTAACGATGCGGGTTAAAGGAGTGTGTGGGTTCAGTCCGCTTGGGTTCACCCCAGCAGCAGAACAGGCCGCCTGTTTAGATCATGACAAGTTTAACGAACTGGCAGCGCGCATGGCGCGCGTGGTTCCTCTTAGATACTTCGATAACTATCCATTCGAGGAATGCTGGGCTGTTCGCGAGTTCTACCCTCGTGTCGTCACCCCTAACTCCGTTACGCCGCCGGACAGGTTTACGAACACCGTGGACCACGCCCGGTGTAATTATATCCAGCACCAGCGACTTACCTGGGCACGCATGGCAGCGGTGGAAGACCCGGATGTAGACGTGTGGGTTTGGTTGGATACCGGCGTCCTTAAGCAGGGGGCGTGGCGCGGTGAACAGGTAGAAGACAAGCATATTGGCGAGTTGTTCGAGAAGATATACAAGAACCCGCCAAAGAACACCATCCCGTTCCCCGGCATCCTGCCGAGATATCCTGTACAGGATGTTGGTAACCATTGGCGTTTTTGCGGGTCGGTACATATCTGGCCGAAGCAGTGGCTTCCCAAATTAGACGATCTATATAAGAAGGAGCTTCGTAAGTTCGTGATGCGTACTAAGACTATCCCCCTCGACTTGACTATATGGGGACTGGTAGAGGCTAGGGATGAGCTTCCGTTTCGTTTTTATCAAGGCGAATACGGTTATACCCAATTCACCAACTATCCCACGGATGAGCTTCTATGATGCTGTCTTTGAACAAGATCAAGTATCAGTGTCGATACGCCTACATGGAAGGTAAGCCGTTTCGCAATGTGGGATCGGATGTATTTGTTACGCCATCGGTGGCGCTCAAGCTTGCCGAGGAGTTCCCGGACTACAACGACCCATGTTGGCATTTCTATGACAACGCCATAGAGAACAAGAAGGCGTGCAACGACTGGCTTAAGTTTCCAGCAACCACGTACAGGTTTCTTACGTATATGTATTCCAAGGACATGCTGGACGCCCTGTATCATATGACCGGTGTGCGGTTATTCCCAGACATGGGCCTACATGGCGGCGGTTGGCATATTCACGGCCAAGGGGGCAATTTGAACCCCCATCTAGATTATTCTTGTCACCCCAAGCTGGGGCTCCAACGCAAGTTAAACATTATCGTATACCTCACCGAAGACTACCAAGAAGAGTGGGGTGGGCACCTTGGTTTGTGGTCGGATGCGGGCGGCAAGCCGGGTGTACTAACCAAAGAGATAGCGCCTATATTCAACCGCGCTATTATATTTGATACCACGCAGAACTCGTGGCACGGTATGAGCCGGCCGCTAAACTTGCCCCCCGGTAAGTACCGCAAGTCGATTGCCGTATATTACCTTTGCGAAGCACCCTTGAACGCGGACGCAAGGACGAGAGCTTTGTTCTACCCAAGAGAAACCCAATTAGCAGGAGCATGTGATGCGCAAGATGACCTACCTAGACGAACTCGCTCGCAAGTATGAAACCGATAAGGGCGGCCAGCACTTCCGCTACGGCGGGGGCGACAGCGATACCAATCATAATTACTGCGAGTTCTACGATGAGCTATTCCGCGAAGAGCGCGACTTGGTACGGCATGTGCTGGAGATAGGCATCAATGCCGGAAGCAGCTTGCGAATGTGGGAGGAGTACTTCCCCAATGCAAAGATCGTGGGACTAGATAGCGATGCCAAGTGCCTAGTACATGATACTGACCGCATCTCCTGTTACGCCGCGGACCAGAACAATCCGCAGGACCTTTACAAGGTCATGCGCGCTGTTGCAGATCGGCCTACCTTCGACCTGATTATTGATGACGGCTCCCATATCCGCGAGCACCAAGTCACGTCTATGAAGACGCTTCTGCCGTTCCTATCAAGCTGGGGATACTACATCATTGAGGATTTGGGTACTGGCCCCGATGTAGACTTCAAGCCGCTTATCGACGCCGTGCCTCCTGGCTATAGCTACCAAACGATCCAAATACACGATGGCTGGGGACCCAAGGTTCAGCCTTATGAGTGGCTATTCGTGGTCGAGCACGAAGACAACAACGTTCCTGGCGGTTGATAATTCTTTAACTTTAGCCCTCTACCTGTGGAAGGTATATCTCCTTCAACACAGGTAGAGGGCTTTTTTCATGGCTAAAGGTAAGGGCGGCGAAGGCGGCTACGGCGAGGGTGATAACGTTCACTCTGGCTCTGGTTCCAAGGGCGGCGCCAAAGGATACAGTCTCCCGAAGGGCAAGACCAATCGCACTAGCGAGGCGTCCAGCATCTCGTCCAACAACGGTGGCGGGAGTGATGAGACGTTCGCTAAGGGTGGCAACACCAAGATGTTTGGCGAGCAGGCCGCAGGCGAGCAAGAGCCCGGCTGCACCGCGCACGACATTGAGGGTGGCGCTCCCGGCGATAAGTTCGCCAAGGGTGGCTCTAGCAAGATGTTCGGGTATGCCCCGTCGCAGGCTGCGCAGGCCGGCATTACTTCGGCACGCTAATGGCCTTCGGCGTCAAAGGGGCACCCCGCATCAGCACTGGTGGTGGCCGTGCTAGTAACTTGGGCGGCGTACGCTTCCAGAAGTCTGTGCGCCCTCCGACTAACTTCCCCCACGTATCGGTCACCCGGCGCGATTACGCCAAGCCTGAGATGGGCTCTGAGCAACCCCTTGGCATGGCCGAAGGGCAGAAGAGCAACTTTGCACAGACCGGTCTCACTGGAGAAAGCTAATGGCTGTTATCCCCGGCCCCTTCAAGAAGCACCTAGCTTCCCCTGCCCAGCATAAGGGCACTCAGGTTGTGAAGCATCAGGGCAAGGGCGCTCGACCTTTCCCGCCCCAGCCGAAGCCGGGTGGGCTTATGGCCGGTGCTCCTAGTCCCAACGATTATGCCAAGCAAACACCCATGCCAATGCCTCCCCCGCAACCCGGCGGCGCCCCTGCCCCCATGGATAGCATGGCCGGGAGCGATATGGGCACTGTATGAAGTCATATGATTTTTTTGAGCCCTGCCGGCACCTACGCGCAAGAGCGCCTGAGGAATGGCAGAGGTTCATTGAAATGTTCCGGGTTTATACCGCCGAGACCGTGGACGCAGTGATAGAGGCGGATGCAACGGAAATCATGACAGTGAAAGGCCGTGCGCAGGCTTGTAAAGCCCTGCTTCAGGCGTTCACCAATCTTGATGTCCACCCACGAGCGCCTACGCCGTAAGCCGTAGCCGTGAAGGAAAGTAATATGGCTGAGCCTACCACAGTAACGGTGGACGCTAAGGGTATGCCGCAACTCCCTGCGGACCCTAACGTCAAAATCCCTCCCGCGGTTAAGGCAGCGGCCGAAGCGGCCGACGCAATTCACCAGCAGACATACCAGCCGCCGGCACCGGCTACGCCAGAACCTACTCCCGCCCCCACACCAGAACCTATTACAGCCCCCGCACCCGCTCCTACCCCGGAGCCGCCTAAAGTTACCGCCCCGGTAAGCGATAGGTCCGATTGGGACGTGGCAAAGTGGCAGCAACACGCCAAATCAATGGAAGGCCGCTTTCGCCAGTCCCAGGACCAAATCCAAACTCTTCAGGGGCATCTTAGCGAGATGGGCACGGAGCTAGTTGCATGGCAAAACCGTGCGCCGCCCGTGCCCCCACAATCTCCGCAACAATCTCCGCAACCACAGCAGCAGCAGCCTTTGCCGCCTGTTCAAAAGTTCCTCACCAAGGAAGACGTGGACACGTATGGCGAGGACTTTCTGAATGCTGCCCAACGTGCCGCCATGCAGGCTGTTTCGCCCCAACTGACGGCATTACAGCGGCAGAATGAAGACCTTCGCAGGCAGCTTAGCCGCACCACTGCGACCTCCATGGAGGCTAGCCTGGATGCCCAGGTGCCAAACTGGAGTATAATCAACGCGAACCCGCGTTGGAAAAATTGGCTTCGTTTACGAGATGTTTACTCGGGACGATTACGCAACGAGATGTTGAATGAGGCATATCGCTCAGGACAATCTGACCGTGTAGTCGCATTCTTCAGAGGCTTCCTCGCAGAGGAAGAGGCCACGGGACAGACGGAATTTCTGCCGCAAAGCGAGCCGGCGCAATCAACCCCGCCTCGTGTAGCAGCAGTCGAGCTTAACACGCTCGCCGCCCCAGGCCACGCTAAGCCGGCTGTAGGCAACCAGCCGAACGCGCCCGCTAGCGAACCCATCTGGATCACCAGAGCCCAAATCGCGCAGTACTACGACAACGTACGCCGTCAGGTGTACGCGGGTCGGGAGCAAGATCGCCTCAATGACGAGGCTATCATCTTCGAGTGCCAGCGAGCCGGGCGTGTTCGTTAACCCGCGGAGCCTTTAACTAGGAAATGTAAAGGCTCCCCAATAGAGAGAGCCTTTAACATGGGTATCCCGAGTGGCGCATTTCCTATTGCCCCGGCATTAGGAACGTCAATCTACCCCGCAGGCGGCACGGCTAACACCTTGCAAGCCACGGGATTTATTCCTGAAATCTGGAGTGGTAAGCTGGTAGAGAAGTTCTACGCGAGCACTGTGCTCGCCGCGATCTCTAATTAACCGGTGTTAGAGTAATTCTGGACCTTGACAACTGGAACAGTATTGGCCATATTGGCTAGTACCGAACCAGAGGGAACAGAAATGCTCAGTGAGAAGTATCTTGCAGGCTTGTTGGACAGCGACGGTAGTATTCAACTGATGTGGAACCCGCCGATGCGAAGGAAGAACTGGGATGGAACTGGGCCGCAGCGTTGTTATGCGGTTGTACGGTTCGACCAGAAAACTCCCGACCAATCATTTATGCGATTGGTTGCCGACAGTTTGTCACCTCCTAGCGTGCGTGGTACTTGGGGTAACTTAAGTACATCTCCAAGTGGAACGCATTACTGGAGGGTTGCCGGAACAAAAGCTGCTGGGGTTCTTATGCGGCTTAAAAAGTTCCTGGTAAACAAGAGAAACCTTGCTGAAGCAGCCATTGATATGAACGGTAAGATCATGGACGTTACTGCCGGTACCGCGCAATTCGACGCAGCAAGACGCTCGCCGGTTCCGGTACGGCCAACACGGAAATGGGTAGCCGGGTATATTGATGGGAACGGATCATTCGATGTTCGTATTCCGAGGGGGATGGCTGGTCAAGCTATCGTGTCGGTTACGGATGAAGAGGTAGAGCGGGCAGGTTGTGACTTGCTTTGCAAAGCCTTCGGAGGTTCCGTGCAGGAGTTTGTTACGCCCGTAGGTACGAAGATGGTGACGTGGGTTCTTTCCATGGTACCGTCGAAGATCAGATCAGTTTTTGAGGCCGATAAGTTTGGTGTGGCCAAGCATATGGTGCTCAAGACCGACGAGATTTATTTCCTGCTTGGATGCGCAAAGATGGGCCATTTTCGTGATGGCGAGCGTATTCAGAAAGGGTTGTACGCGCTCCGTTCTGGCCCGCACAGGCTGAGTGGTCCGGGCGCTGATGTGCCTAAGTTCCTAGCTACGGTGCGTGATGTGCCGTCGTTTATGGGGCCTGGGGCAGAGAGGCGCAAGCGACAGTGGGACGCTGCACACCCGTAAGGGTTCACGGCGGTAGTTGACCGACTACGAAGGCGAGATCAAAAACAAGGGCGACCGCGTTAAGATCAGAACCAAGCCGACCATCACCATCCGCAACTATGCGGCTGATGAACTCCTTGCCCTTGACCGCCCGTCCGGCGGAACCGTAGAGCTATATATCGGCAATGGCAAGTACTTCTCGTTGATCCTCGACGATGTTATGGAAGTCCAGTCGGACTTGAACATCCTGTCTATCTGGGCCGACGACGCTGCCCAGCAGCTTAAGATCACCGTCGATCAGGATGTTCTTGATGGCATCGTGGGCCAGATGGCCGCCGCCAACAAGGGCACTGCCGCTGGTGTAATCACCGCAAACGTGAACCTCGGTGCAACCGGTGTTCCGCTCCCGGTGGTGCCTCGCGATCCTACCGCTGGTCAGGTCGAACTTCTGGATGTGTTGATGCGCGCCGGGCAAGTGCTCGATGAGCAGAACATCCCGGAGGTTGGGCGCTGGGTCGTAATGCCAGCATGGGCCGGCCGCATGATCAAGCAGTCGGAACTTCGCCAAGCCTACCTGTCTGGCGACAGCGTGTCCATGCTCCGCAACGGGCGCCTCGGCATGGTGGATCGGTTCACGATCTACATCAGCAACCTCCTGCCGAACAACTCTTCGGACAATGTGAACTTCCAGCCGGGTGAGTGGCCAATCTTCGCTGGCCATGCGCATGGGCTGACGTTCGCTTCCCAGATTAGCAAGGTTGAGACCCTGCGATCTGAGTTGACTTTCGGTCAGGTTCTCCGTGGGCTCCAGGTCTATGGATATCAGGTTGTGGATGGCAAGGCCCTCGTGCAAGCCTACGTAACCCCTGGTGCCTAGTGTTAACTTAGGGGGTTGCAAAATGAGAAGCGACGTGGTAACCCCATGTCGCTTCTTTATTTTTGGGGAGTGTAGTGCCACATATCGCCAACAGCACCAAATATGTGCAGCGGTGGAAGAACAAACACCCAAAAAGACACTTACTTTTTCTAGCTAAGTCCCGCGCGAAGAAGCGTGGTATTCCCTTTGCCCTAACCGCCAACGATGTTGAGTGGCCCACCCACTGCCCAATCTTAGGATTTGAACTAGATTACAATAAAACGCCGCGCGGGTCGCGCAAGGGCTTAGATAACATCCCAACCCTGGATCGTAGAGATAACACCCTGGGGTACACACCCGGTAACGTCTTTGTAATTTCCTATCGAGCGAACACCTTGAAAAGGGATGCTTCATTAATAGAAATTAAAGCCTTGCTGGCGTATATGGCCGTATGACCTTCGATACGGTAGGCGATTACATTTCCGATGCTAGGGTACTTTTACAGGACCGCATAGTTCCGTACAGGTACTCCACTATCTCTCTGGTCGCCGCGCTAAATCTTGCCCTGCTAGAGGTGCGCCGCATCCGGCCGGACCTGCTATGGGATAACTTAGATCAAGTGCCCAGCTACGATTGGAATGACGCTATGAGCGTGCTGGTGCCCGGTACGGATGGCAATGCAGATGACGATGATAACCCAACGTGGACGCAATGGGTTCCGATTGAGCAACAATTCCGCACCGCTATTGTTTATGGCATTGGTGCCCACGCACTAGCCCGCGACCAAGAAGATATCCAGGACGAGGCCGCTAACGATTTTCGAACTACATTCGAGAACATGCTTACCGAGGTGCGCGGCTCAAAAGGCAAAACGCCGCCTAGAGGCCCATAATGTCTGATCACCCTCAATACTGGCAGCAATGGAAGGGTGGCCCGACTGGATCGGCCCCCTTCCTCGGGGTTACCGGCGCGGTAACTGGCCCCGCGTTTTTCGGCGTGTCCGGCGCTACGGCGCCCACCGGGCCTGCCGATCAAGATACACACATGGGGAAGTTGTACAATCGCATCCGATTGGAAATGTCCGGCGCCAGCGATGCCATGGTGCGGGAAGTTTTGTACGATACGTTGCATGAGTTTTTCAATGATACATGGACGTGGCTTGAGACAATCCCCGGACAGCTACTTCCATCCACGCAGTACTACTACCTATCGGCCGGCAACCCGATGAGCATTGGTGATGCTTTTCCCGTAGGGGTAATCATTGCCCTTGCCGGCGTGGTTGATTTTAATACATTCCCGATCTCTGCCGACATGCCCACTCCGCCCATCATGCGGATACAGTGGCCGCCAGCCCAACCCACAAACCCCAACGGCACATTGTTGGTATATGCAACCTGTGTAAAGACGGTCGCTAAGCCCTCGCTAGGTAAGCTGCCCGAAGCTCCTTGGTGGTTGGTGGATACTTATCAGCACTGGCTTATACATGGCGTTATGGGTAAACTCAAGCTCCAGGCAAACCGTCCCTACAGCGACGCAAAAATGGGGCAGTTATATTACAACGTGTTTCGGCAGGGCGTGAACATCGGCAAGGTAAGAGCGTTGCGCGGTAACACGGTTGGCGCTCAGGCATGGCAATATCCCGACCAATGGCGAACGAAATCACAACAAGGTTTTGTAGTCACGGTTGGCACTTCGCAAAGGTGGTAAGGTGGACTTTCGCCCTCTAACTCGCGTTGACATCGCTCTCTCAAGTAATATTTGGTGGGATGATACGTTCCAGTTTGGGGACCCGTCTGACTTTACCTGGAATTTTACCGGTGCAACTTTTTATCTTAACGTCACCACTGAACCAATTGGCAGCAACCCTGTACTTCTGACGTGTAGCTCCGCGCTCGGTAACATCATAGTATCTGATACGGTTAACCGGATACTCACGATGAACGTCTCGGATATCACTCTCCGTGCCGCATTCGGTAATAACGAGCGCGACGATCTGCGATATGATCTCGTAATGCAAAACAACAGCACGGGCGTTGTGGATGGTTTAATGTACGGTCACATCGACTGGACCCCAGGCGTAACCATGACGGGGACCTAGTGTGGCTGTAACACGCATATCAGTTCCCGTAATACAGCCGGCTAACTTGCCGGCTATTCTTGTCACGCCTATACGTACGGCTTCGGTTACCGGTGCCACGGGTGCTACCGGCCCCTTTGGTGTTGGCCCTACGGGAGCGGGAGCTACTGGTCCGACCGGTCCGACCGGCTCCACCGGTTTCACAGGCAACACTGGGTCTACAGGGGCAGGGGCTACTGGTCCCACCGGTCCTACCGGTGCCGTGGGCGCAGGGGGTTCTGTTGGTGCGACTGGTCCTACTGGCAATACGGGACCAACAGGGGCAACGGGTGCTGCTGGTGCAGGCGGCTCTGTTGGCGCAACTGGTCCCACGGGTAATACGGGATCGACAGGGCCAACGGGTGCTGCGGGGGCAGGCGGCGCTGCCGGCGCAACCGGTCCTACTGGATCAACTGGTAACACCGGTCCAACCGGTGCCGCAGGTGCCGGCGGTTCTGTTGGCGCTACTGGCCCCACAGGTAATACTGGTCCTACCGGGGCAACCGGTGCCGCTGGTGCAGGTGGCTCTGTTGGCGCTACTGGTCCTACCGGCCCGACAGGTAGTACCGGGGCAACCGGTGCCGCTGGTGCAGGTGGCTCTATCGGCGCGACCGGTCCAACTGGCAACACGGGACCTACAGGTGCTACTGGCCCGACCGGTAACACGGGTCCTACCGGTAGTCCTGGCTCCGCTACTAATACGGGCGCAACCGGCCCCACTGGCCCGACAGGTAACACGGGAGCAACGGGGCCGACAGGTGCAACCGGCCCCGGCCTTCTAACTTATGTTGCCACATCCGATCCGGGCGCGTCTAACGACAACACGCAGGGCTACGCAGCCGGCTCTACTGGCATTAACACCAGTACAGGACGCCACTTTGTTTGCCGATCAGCCGCTACTGGAGCGGCGGTATGGGAGACAGTTCTTGCGTATGATCATCCCGGCTACGTCGCCAACTCCGGGGCACAGTGGTATGGAATGCTGCCGTGTGATAATACCACAGGTAATGCTGCTGCTAATGGAACGACAAAACTTACACCATTCATTCTCAAGGAGCGGTTGACGATTTCGCAACTGGGCGTCAAGGTTTCGACGCTGTTTTCTGGTGGCAATGTTCAGCTTGCCCTATACACCGATGCGGTAGATGCATCCGGTCAGCATCAACCGGCTAATATAATTGACCATACGGCAAGCTTGAGTACCACAACGGCTGTCTTTGTGAGTGGCCCGCTTGGGGCTAATCAACAGTTAGAGGCCGGCATGTATTGGATGGCGTGGAATAGCGATAACTCCACGGCCAAGGTACAAAGCCCCAATGTTGATAATAGCTATATAGGCATATTGATTGGGTCAACAACGGGTGCCAATGCGGGCGGCAATGCCTCTATCGTTGGCAGAAATGTTACCCAGGCATTTGGTACATGGGCTAATCTTGGAGGATCAACGTTCACTGACATCACAGCAGCCAGCGGTATCTTTGGCGTGTTTAAGGTAGCGAGCGTGCCATGAGTATTCAATACCAAAGAGATGGCACGGTCCTCTTCGTATCAGAGGCAAACCCCGCGGTTACACAACTAGAGGCAGCCGGTAAAACGCAAGCGCAGATCGATGCCGACTATGCAACGTTCGAGGCCACTTGGCCGCTAGCGTATTGGAAGACACAGCGACAGGCGGACAACTTTGCGTTCCTGTCTACCTTCTTTAACTTCGTTAACTTCATAGACGGGGGGACACTTACAACTTTGACTGGAACACAAGTAGGAACCTTTATAGCGTCGTGTGCTAATAACTATCGCACCAAGAAAGCGGCTATAGCTGCGGCGACGACCTCTGCGCAGGTACTAGCGATTGATGTAACAACCGGCTACCCTTCGAACCCTTAAGGAAGCATCATGGGCCGCGTAGCCCCCGTTCAGGTACCCATCCCGTTAAGGTCGCTAGGTCCCCCAGGACCGACCGGCCCGACCGGGCCGTCGATGGGTCCCACCGGTAGCACCGGTCCTACTGGTAGCACCGGGTACACGGGCTTGCCGGGTTCTGCCGTCTCTACAGGAGCAACTGGTGGTACAGGAAACACAGGAAGTACCGGTTCCACTGGCGCTACTGGTGCAGCTAGCGCGGTTCCGGGGCCAACTGGGCCGACAGGAGCAACCGGGAATACGGGTCCTACTGGACCGGCTGGAAGCGCTAGCAATACCGGAGCTACTGGTTTCACGGGACCGCCGGGGACTGGACCAACAGGAGCGACAGGTCCTACGGGAGGCCCTGGTACGACTGGCCCTGCCGGGCCATTCGGTCCCCAAGGCACTGGAGCTACCGGACCAACCGGCAATACCGGCCCCCCAGGTACAGTCTCAACTACCGGCGCCACAGGTGCAACTGGAGTTACCGGGCCTACAGGCTTCACAGGTAACACCGGCCCAGCCGGAACAGCCGCTAACACAGGAGCAACTGGACCTACAGGAGCTACAGGACCGACAGGTGCTACTGGCCCTACTGGGGTTGCAGGTTCAGCTACTAACACAGGAGCTACAGGCCCTACAGGCCCGACTGGGGCAGCAGGCTTGCTCGGTGCAACTGGGCCAACTGGTATCACCGGGCCGACTGGCCCGATTGGTGGAGTGACTACCACCGTTACGTTGGCAAAACTTACCTCCGGTGGTAACAATGGGTCGTTGACGATTACGGCCGGTCTTGTGACCTCTGTAAGCCCGCCGACTTAAGGTACGAACGATGGCCGTCTCTAAAGTTTGGTGGATACCTCAGCCGCAGCGGGTGGTGGGGCCGACAGGCCCCGTTGGCTCCGCTTCGCTTACGGGGGCTACCGGGGCGACCGGCTATACTGGTTATACGGGTAGCACAGGGCCTACTGGGTCTACCGGAGCTACTGGCCCGACCGGAAGCACGGGAGCCACCGGAAACACGGGAGCCACCGGGGTTACCGGTAACACAGGTAGTACAGGGAACACAGGTCCCGCTGGATCGGCTACTAACACAGGCGCCACGGGTGCTACCGGGCCGGCTGGGTTTTCCACCAACACGGGTGCGACAGGCTTTACAGGCCCTACAGGCCCTACCGGAAGCACGGGAGCTACCGGCCCCACCGGAAGCACGGGACCGACTGGTACCCCCGGCGCAGCCACTAACACGGGTGCTACAGGTAACACGGGCGCTACGGGTGCGACCGGCCCCACGGGTGCTACAGGCGTTACCGGTAACACAGGACCTACCGGCAGTCCCGGCTCCGCTACCAATACGGGCGCTACGGGCAACACTGGGCCTACAGGTCCTACTGGCAGCACTGGTTCCACTGGTAATACTGGCCCTGCCGGATCGGCCACTAACACAGGCGCTACAGGTCCCACTGGTCCATCAAGCGGCGGTAACGCTCCCATAGGGCTTACCGGCGGTGGCAGATGGTATATTCCCTACGGATACGCATCCCTTTACGATACGGACGCCATCTACAGCGGGTTTACAGGCACGAATAGTAGCGTCATCTACCTCATGCCGGTATGGTTCCCCAAGAGCATGTTCGGGCTCACCGGTACGATCAACATCGAAGCGATGGGAGCGTATTGCACCGGGGCGCTTGGTGGCACCAAGATGCAGTTTGCTATCTATGCCTCCACGGCAGACGGCAGACGCCCTACCGGGGCAGCCTTAGGCAATACTGCCGATATTAGCTGTACGAGCACTGGCTTCTTTAGCGGCGCGGTTAGCCCAACCGTGAACGTTGTCGCTGATACCATCTACTTTTTCGAGTGGTCAAACAACTCGGGGCAGTCTACATTCATCCAGGTGGACCATGATGATCATCCATTCTTCCCTTGGTTTATAGGTACGACCAATAACGCAAATATATTGGGGTTACCTGGGTCTCACTACACGCAGTTCAACACGCTGGTCATCAACAGCACGACCTATGGCACATGGCCCGACGAAACGTCTGCGACGTTCACGGAAAGCATTTCCATCAAATCCTGCCCCTCAATCGCATATCAGGTAACGTAATGTTCAATACCGTCTTCAATAAGTGGTTACGAGGCAGCAGCACATTGCTCCTCCATTCTGTGCTGGTGGTCGCTAGCGTAGTCATGCAGGCAATGGTTGAGTTCCCTGACGTGGCTACCTCTGTTGGGCTACAGCAGTTTGTTCCGCCCGCGCATCTGCCGGCGTACACCATGGCAATTGCTATATGTACTATCGTAGCTAGACTACGACGATTGCCGCCTCAAGGAAACTCCAATGCTTCTGACCCTGCTGGGCCTAGTCCCCGGACTGGCTAACACACTTGCCGCGTGGGTATCCCAACGCGGCAATGAAGAGCTTGCTAAGATAGGCGCTGATAAGGATGTAGCTGTCGCTCAGCTTAATGCGATCTCTGCCGCCAACGCCGCCAAGGCTTCGGTCATTGCTCTTCCTGGTGTCAAATGGCTAATGTTTGCCCTTTACGCTCCGGCCATTGCGCACTT